>Ga0111166_1096_pt1 | contig 12221 bp, 8 predicted proteins | sample DeeMarSeWOR28_12_FD_80267 | JGI IMG/M metagenome (GOLD analysis project Ga0111166, IMG submission 80267) | Thiotrichales bacterium SG8_50
CGGAGGAATCACACCGGCAGATCATGGAAATCAGTGATGCCTTTGCCCGTGCCCATGAGCTGGGCATGGTGTGTGTGCTGTGGTGCTACCTGCGCAATGATGCCTTCAAGAAGGACGGCACGGATTATCATGTCGCCAGTGACCTTACCGGCCAGGCGAATCACCTCGGGGTTACGCTCGGTGCCGATATCGTCAAGCAGAAGCAGGCGCAGAATAACGGCGGCTTCACCGCCATTGGCTTTGGCAAGACCCACAAGAAAATGTACACCGATCTTGCGTCCGACCACCCGATCGATCTCACCCGCTACCAGGTCGCCAACTGTTATATGGGGCGCGTCGGTATGATCAACTCCGGAGGTGCCTCGGGTGAGAATGATCTGGCACAGGCCGTACGCACCGCTGTGATCAACAAGCGCGCCGGCGGCATGGGATTGATCTCGGGACGCAAGGCCTTTCAAAAACCGATGAAAGATGGCGTGGAATTGTTGAATGCCATTCAGGATGTCTACCTCGAACCCGGAATCACCATCGCCTGACGTACGCGGATTCTTTTCCTGTCGACCCACTTTTGTGCATCCGCACAGGTATGAGATTCACCTGTAGGTTTTGCGGTTATATTTTGAAAACCGTGACTTCGGTGACGATTTGGGGAAGAATTATGGGTAGTGGGGGATAAGCGCAGTTGCCGGTATCTAATAGTCATGAGAACCGGCAGCAGGTTGTGTCCGATGGTATGAGCCGCTGTTAACAAGGAAAAAAATATGAAGACAAAAAACTTCCCCAGACGATTTGTCCAGAATTTATTATTACCCCTAACCCTGCTGATATTGACCACACCGACGCTCGCGGCAGGAAAACCCAATATTCTGGTGATTTGGGGCGATGATGTAGGCCAGAGCAATATCAGTGCCTACACGCGAGGCCTTGTCGGTTACAAGACTCCCAATATCGACCGGATCGCCAATGAAGGTGTTCTGTTTACCGATTACTACGGCGAGCAATCCTGCACAGCGGGACGTTCCAGCTTTATCCTCGGCCAGAGTGTGTTTCGCAGCGGTTTGTCAAAAGTGGGCTTACCTGGGGCGAAAGAAGGTATCAATACCCTCGATCCGACGATAGCGGTGCTACTGAAGGATCAAGGTTATACGACCGGCCAGTTTGGTAAAAACCATCTGGGTGATCGCGATGAACACCTGCCAACCAATCACGGTTTTGACGAGTTTTTTGGCAACCTTTACCACCTAAATGCAGAGGAAGAACCGGAAAACGAGGACTACTTCAAGGATCCCAAGCTAAAGAAGAAATTTGGTCCGCGCGGTGTGATTCATTCCTGGGCATTGAAAGGCGGCAAGCAAAAAATTGAAGACACCGGCCCGCTCACCAAGAAGCGCATGGAGACTGTCGATGATGAAACCTCCGACGCGGCCATCGAGTTCATCAAGAAAGCGCAGAAAGCAGGCAAACCCTGGTTCGTCTGGTGGAGCGGTACCCGCATGCACTTTCGTACCCACGTCAAAAAAGAGCTTCGCGGCATTTCCGGCCAGGACGAGTATGCAGACGGCATGGTCGAGCACGACATGCATATCGGCAAGTTCCTCAAGTTGTTGGACGAGCTAAAGGTTGCCGATAACACCATTGTTCACTATTCGACAGACAACGGTCCGCACTACAACACCTGGCCCGATGCGGCCGCTACTCCGTTCCGGGGTGAAAAGAACACCAATTGGGAAGGCGGCTGGCGGGTCCCGGCTGCGGTGCGCTGGCCTGGCGTCGTCAAACCCGGCTCGGTGAGCAACGGAATCGTGCACCATATGGACTGGTTACCGACTTTCGTTGCTGCAGCAGGTAATAAGGACGTTAAGAAAACGTTGCTGAAAAGTTACAGGTCGAAAGCGATAGGTCGCAAATACAAAGTGCACCTGGATGGCTATGACCTCACAGCGCATTTGAGAGATCCGGACAAAGTACCAAGCCCGCGCAAGGAGATCTTCTACTTCTCTGACGACGGCGATTTGACGGCATTGCGCTATCAAGACTGGAAACTCATTTTCATGGAGCAGAAGTCAACGGGTACCTTCCGTGTGTGGATGGAGCCTTTCGTTCCACTGCGCGTGCCTTTGATTGAAAACCTGCGCCGCGATCCCTATGAAAGAGCGATCATTACATCTAATACTTATTTTGATTGGATGATCGATCGTGCCTTCCTGTTGGTTCCCGCGCAGGCCTACGTTGGAAACTTTCTTAAGACATTCAAGGAATATCCTCCACGCATGAAGGCAGCGACCTTCAGTCTTGATAAGGTTATGGAGGAAATGCTACAGCCAGGCTCGCATTAAAGTTAGGTTGATTCGAAGGGTGTACCATTCGTGGTGCACCCTTTTTTTGTTTGATCAACTCTTTTTCGAATAGCGCAGATTGCTATCAAAGGAAAAATCAGATGAAACCAACTATTTTCGCTGCCACATTTTGCACCGCAACTATTTTTGCGTTGAGTGCATTTGCACCAGTGAAAACTGCTGCCGCAGCAACACGCACAAAAGCCAAACCACGCCTGATATTACAGATCACGGTTGATGCGCTGCGCGGAGATTTACCGAAGCGTTATGCACATATGCTTGGCAAAGGCGGTTTCCGTTACCTGATGGATCAGGGGATCGAATATACAAATGCCCACTACCAGCATGCCAACACCGAGACCATCGTCGGGCATGCATCACTGGCGACGGGTTCGGTGCCGGCTGCCCATGGCATGGTCGGCAATGTCTGGTTTGACAGGGAAAAAGGCCGACTTGCCTATAATATCGAGGATGCGCGTTACCATCTGTTGACCGCCGGTGCGGATGTGGACAAGCAGACCGAGATCGATCCGACACAAAAGGCTGCCAAGGTGGACGGTCGTTCACCAGCAGCCATCTTGTCTTCGACATTCAGCGATGAATTGGCGGTGAATTACAATGGCAAGTCAAAAATATTTGCCGTATCCGTCAAGGACCGCGGCGCGGTATCAATGGCGGGACATGCCGGCAAAGCCTTCTGGTTCTCCAAGTCCAGCGGCGAGTTTGTTACCAGCACCTATTACTACGAAAAGTATCCCGACTGGGTAACCGCGTGGAATGCGCGCAAGCCTGCTGCAGCTTACGCTGGGAAATCGTGGGAGCTATCGCAGGCGCCGGCGAAGTATCTGTTCGGTGACGCCGATGATCGCGAGTATGAAACTGACTTTCCGGGATTTGGTCGCACGTTTCCGCACGCCTATGGAAAGGCGGGCGATAAATACCTGACCACACGCCTGACGCTCAGCCCGGCCGGTGATGAACTGACGCTGGATTTTGCAAAGACGCTAATTGATAACGAAAAAGTTGGTCAGGACGAGGTGCCGGATTATCTGGCTATAAGCTTTTCTTCCACGGATTATGTCGGTCATTTATTCGGCGCCTCGAGCCTGGAAAGTGAAGACAACATTGGCCGACTGGATCGTACGTTGGCTGATTTGTTGGCCTATGTCGACAAGAAGGTGGGTTTGAAAAATACCCTCATCATTTTATCCGCGGATCACGGCCAGCCGGAAATACCCAGCCACTTGCACGAGCTAGGCATCAATAACGCCCATTACTTCGATACCAGGAACCTGGACAAGACGCCAGCCATCGCAGCGTTGAAAAGGAAATTCGGTTTTGGCAAGGAACTGATCGAGGCCTACTTTCAGCCCTATGTATATCTCAACAAGAAACTGATTCGTGACAAGGGCCTGAATCAGGCCGAGGTGGAAAAGGCCGTTGCCGAGGAGCTGATGAAGTTCGATGGTGTGGCGGTCGCGGTATCCAGTACCGCCTTGCGCACCGCGAGTGTGCCCGATACTTTGTTGAATCGCGCTATCTTGCGCAATTTTCATACCAAGCGTTCAGGCGATATCTACCTGGTATTCGAGCCCAATGTGTTTATCAATGACTTTGATGGTTTGACGGTCGCTTCCCACCATGGTTCACCCTGGCGTTATGATACCTATGTACCCGTGATGTTCGCTGGCGCAGGTCTGCAACCCAAAACGATCAGCCGATTAATCACGCCCTATGACATCGCGCCAACATTGTCAGCCTATCTCGGTGTGAAACCGCCATCAGCTGCGATCGGCAATCCCTTGCCAGAAGTCCTGGGTAATTAATTAGTTTCACGACGAGATGCAGGTGCCTGACCGAGAACGTCGGCGCCTCTTTCGGCGCGACAGGAAACCGCAAAATATCGGGCAGATCTAACACAGGTTCGATATAGTATTGTTGAAATGTATCTGCCTGACCCATCTTCGAGCGTGTCATATGTAGCCGCACGGCTGATTGTTATTTCGGCGCTGCTTGGCGTGGTCGCCGCCTGTTCGCCGTCGGAACAGGCCAACACCTCAACTTATGTGAGCGAAGAAAGCTGTGCCGGTTGTCACACCGCCCAGTCCAAGGCATGGGCCGGCTCCCACCATGATCTCGCAATGCAGGACGCGAACGAACAGACCGTGTTGGGGAATTTTAACAACTCCCGTTTCTCGTATTCAGGCATCAACAGCCGGTTTTACCGTCGGGATGGAAAATATTTTGTTACTACCGATGGGCCGGACGGCAAGCTCGCCGAGTTCGAGATCCGGCATACCTTCGGTGTCGAGCCACTGCAGCAGTACCTGATCGAGTTGCCCGGCGGGCGCCTGCAGGCCTTATCGATTGCCTGGGATACCCGGCGCAAGCGCTGGTTCCATTTGTATCCCAACGAACGAATCGATCATCGGGACGAGTTGCACTGGACGAAGCTGTCGCAGAACTGGAACCACATGTGCGGCGAGTGCCACGCCACCGATTATCGAAAAAACTACGATGCAGCGACAGGTGCCTACAACACAACCGCCAAGCGTTTTGATGTCGGTTGCCAGGCCTGTCACGGGCCGGCGTCACGACATCTTGCGTGGGCGCAGAACGCCGAATCGGGCGCGATGAAGTCGCCGGCTGGCGCGCGCAAGCAAGATTTCACGATCGATCTCGCGGCCCGCGAGTCGCGCATCCAGGTCGAGACCTGCGCGCGTTGCCATTCCCGTCGAAGTACGCTGAGTGCTGACTATCGACATGGCGCACCGCTCATGGACAGTCACTTGCCTGCGTTGCTCACCGAACCGCTCTATTATGCCGATGGCCAAATACGCGATGAGGTGTATGTTTACGGCTCATTTCTGCAGAGCAAGATGCACGCCAGGGGCGTGCGTTGCAGCGATTGTCACGAACCACATTCGACCAAACTCCGCGCCCAGGGCAACTCGCTGTGCGCGAGCTGTCACAATGCGACCGCACCGAAGGCGGGTGCCCACATAGATATCAGCAGTCTGGGCAAGAAGAATTACGATGCGCCGGCACACCATCATCACAAGCCAGGCGCGTCCGGTTCGCTTTGTGTTGATTGCCACGCCCCGTCGCGAAACTACATGGTCGTTGATCCGCGCCGTGATCACAGCTTTCGCATCCCGCGTCCGGATCTCTCGACAAAAATTGGCACCCCCAACGCGTGCAACGAATGCCATCAAGATCGATCGTCGAACTGGGCAGCCGATACCGTCGCTCGTTGGTATGGGCCACAAAGACGCAGGGAAAAACACTATGGTGAAGTATTTGCTGCCGCCACCGCTGGTCAACCCGGGTCCGTAAGAGATCTTGTTACACTGGTAAAAGACAAGACTGAGGCATCGATCGTCCGCGCGACCGCGCTCGATTTGCTCAACCGCTACCAGGACCGGGAGGCCTTAGTGGTATTCCAGGACAGCCTGAAGGATGCCGACCCGCTGGTGCGCCGCGCCGCTGTGGTCGGCCATGAGCGGCTTGCGGCGGCACAACGCGTGACCGCGCTCGCTCCGTTGCTCGATGATCCCGTGCTCGCCGTGCGCATCGAAGCGGCCCGCTTGCTGGCACCGGCTGACAAGACAATTCCCGCCGAGCGCAAAGCGCAATTCGATCGTGCGTTGGCAGAGTTCAGGAATGTGCAGGTTGGTAATGCCGATCGCCCGGAAGCGCACGTCAATCTGGGTAATTTCTACGCTGCCAGCGGCGACCTTGACCAGGCCATCGCCGCCTACCGGAAAGCAATCGAGCTGGATCCGGTGTATGTCCCGGGTTACATAAACCTGGCCGATACCTATCGTGCGCGCGGCGATGAAACCAGTGTGGAAAAAAGCCTGCTACAGGCAATCGCTGCATCGCCCGGTAGTGCGGCTGCACACCATTCACTGGGGTTGTCGCTGGTCAGGCAACGGCGTACCAATGAGGCGCTGGGCGAGCTGCGAAAGGCAGCCGAGCTGGATCGCGACAATGCGCGCTTCAGCTACATCTACGGCGTCGCCCTGAATTCAGCAGGTCAGTCGAAACAGGCGATCAGGATTCTGCAAGGAGCGCATGACCGACACCCCAATAATCGCGATATCGTCGGCGCGCTGATGGCATTTCATCGTGATATGGGCAATGCATCGGAGGCGCGGCGCTTTGCCGAAAAACTGCAAGCGATGTCAGAATGAATTGCAGTAGGCATGGGTTATGCGGAGGCGATGGCGGAGTATCTGTGATAATTTCACGGTATCGTAGATCGATCCTGATAGGGAGAAAACTACAATGAAAAAAGTCACAAAGGGCGGACATCTCGCGCTAACCTGGGTTCAGGACTTCGGGCTGCTGGTCATTGCCATCTCCACGGTAATTGCGCTGGGCATCGAAATTTCCACGATGATCGAGTTGAAGCGGGTTGCGCTGGCCGATCTGTTGTTGATGTTTATTTATCTTGAAGTGCTGGCAATGGTTTCTATCTATCTCGACTCGGGGAAGCTGCCGGTTCGTATGCCGCTCTACATCGCTATGGTGGCACTGGCGCGGTACCTGATCCTGGACATGAAGAATCTCGATACCTGGAGAATGCTGGGGGTTGCTGGCGCCGCCCTGATTATCGCGGTGGCAATCCTGGTGATTCGATATGGCCACAATCGCTACCCGTATGAACAAACCGAGGAACAATAAGCGGTCAAATATACGCCGTCAGCTGACAGGCTTAATTCAACGACGCTCAGCTTGTTATCTTGAAGCGGACAAAATCCCGGTGTGACCTGACTACTATTTTGATAGCGACCGCTAACGACCCAAAGCGGACATTCACTATTTCTCACCAAATGTCCATAAACTAATTGCCTCTATATGGAAAATAAAGAGCAAATACTTGAGGATCTAGATCATTTGGTTGGTGAATGGCAAGTTTGTAGGACTTGCCGTGTTGTCGATAGAGACCAAATAAGAACAAGAGTTGGATCGATTTGCCCTGAGTGCGGCGAAGAAAGTAAGGGCGGCCTAAGATACTTTGTAATGTCTGCAGAAACCATAGTTGACCTCATGCGAGAAGCATCTTCAACGCAACCAATTACCCACAACGAAGGAACTGAACTCGAATATCAAATCAATACACATAATATTTCTGTACTGCTTTTTTTCTGCACTTTAAGAGAAGTTTTGATGCAGGGGTTTATTAGAGAGATGTGCATGGCTCTTGGAATACCAGAAAATATATATGAAAGGCTAAATTTGGATAATAAATTGCATAGCCAAAAACAGGACAAGCTTTTTCCATCTTTGACTGGATCTAAGTGGAATAATGCGATTTCTGAATTAGATCGTGAGACTTCTAAAAACTATACTGAATTAAATGATCAGGTAGTTGATCTGGTCAAACACAGAAATAAATTTATTCATAAAGCACAGAATATATTTAATATCGATGACTCTGTCGCAAATAGGTGTATACAGAACGTTGAGCCGTTAATTCATTTGTATGTCGATTTGCATAACAAGTATGTTCACAAAATATACATTGAGCGAAATCGTTCATAAAAAGTCCGCTTCTGGCCGAAAGCTGTCATTTGTTGATCCAGACCTATAAGGTCAATCGACGATAAATGTCCGCCACCTTCAGTGGCAACTTCCTAACATCATCAAACTTCCTAACATCATCAATGATCGTGTAGTTAACCGCGCCATACATGTGTGGTAAATAGTCACGCGCCTCATCATCAATCGTAATGCAAAAGCTGTGAATGCCCTGGCGCTTAGCTTCGATCAACGCCTGTCGCGTATCTTCGATACCGTAATCTCCACGGTAGCCGTCAAAGTCATCGGGCTTGCCGTCCGACAACGTAATTAGAAGCTTGGTTCGCGCATCGACTTCATTCAACAATTTGCTCAGGTGGCGAATGGTGACACCCATGCGAGTGTAGTCCTGCGCCTTGATTCCGGAAATGCGATGTTCGACCAGTCTTGAATAGGGTTCATCGAACGTCTTGATCCGGTACAACTCACAGCGCTTCCGGGTCATGCCGGAAAAACCATAGATCGCATAGCGATCGCCCAGTATTTCCAGCGCCTGGCATAGCAGCACTAGTGACTCGCGCTCGGCATCGTTGACCCAGCCCTTGGTCGAACCGCTCATGTCGACCATAAACATCACCGCAATGTTGCGCTCATCGCGATGCAGCTGGGTAAACAGCTGTGGTGACATCTCGAGTCCCAGGCTGAGATCCGTCATCGCCTGCACCACGGCATCAAAATCGATATCGTCGCCGTCGGGCTGTCGTTTTTTCAGTTGATTCTCGCCGCGCAAGGCTTCAAACGCTTTTCGCAGGTGCTGTAATTCGCCGTGGTATTTCTTCAACGTGTCCTGCACGAATGGCGCGGGATCAGGTTCGACGTCCTGCTCCCGCAGCGCGCACCAGTCCTTACGGTACTGATGTCGCTGGTGATCCCACTCGGGATAGTACGTTGCGTTGCCAAGTCCGGACCCGGTATCGATTTCTGCGGTAATCGCCTGCGGATCAAATTCGTTGTTGCCGGCCGGCACCAGGTACTCGGTTGGAAAACCGCCAAGATCCTGCAAAATCGATTGCAGTAGCGCCTCCAGTTCCGGCGGGATGCCCAGGGCCTGTCCGCCAAGACTCAGTTGCAGGTCGAAATCGCCCGGTGCATCCGGTTTTGCCGTAGCCCGAATCTCGAAGTGGAGAGTGTTGGTAACGATAGGTTGCTCACCATTTTCTGCAGCCGTGGCGGGCGCCGCATTACGAGCAATCTCTGCCAGCGCCGCTTGCAGCGCCGCCTTGTCCTTTTCCAGCCGCGCGGCCGTGGTTTGGGCAACCTGCTGCGGCATAATTCGGCCCTGGTAGCAGAGTGCTGCCGGGCCCTCATCGTTAATTACGTCCGGTAGCAGCTCGAGCGTAGTCTGAACGCTGGATTCAGGGCGCTGTAATCTCGCGATGATGCTCGACCAGTGCGCCGGGTATTCAACTGGCCCGGTCAGGGCCTGTAACTGTTGCCAGTCACGATAGAGCCCGGGCAAGTCACGCGCGACACAGGCGCTAATACGAATCGCTTCCAGCGCATCGAAGTGGTCGCGCGCAGCGCGCGGATTCTCGTACCCGGCCAATTGCTGTTCGAGTGTTGCGCCATTTTCATCGAGTTGAAACGTGCCGTACCAGGTCTGCGCCCACAAAAACGAGGCAGTCGCTTTGTACAGTTGCCGATTCAGCCCGAGATCATCAAAACGGGTAATCCGCGCCGGCAGGTAGATGGTTTCGGTATCGGTGAAGGCCTCTTCGCCGATCTCCAGCGATAGCCGACGCCCGGCAAGGCCGTTAATGTAGATCGCCAGCATGCCACTGGCATCATCGAAACTCGTCGCATTCGCGCGGTTAAGAATTTCATCTGCATATCTTTCCGGCCGCTCAAGAAAACTGGTGGCGGCGAACAATCCATCGTGGTCATACAATTCAACGGCACGTTCGCTCCATGCCTGGACATCCACCAGCGGCATGCAGTCAAGCGCGGTCGCGGCATGCTGTATAAACTGGAAACCCAGTTCGGCATTGGCGTTAGCAAGAGAAGTTGCGCGATGGATTACCATATCCAGCTCATGGTCCGGCCGTGCCGCAAGCTGTTCAGCGGCGATGCTGATGGTGCGGCGCGGTGATATTACTGCAGCCAGTGGCGCGTGCAGACGCTGCACGATATCGGTTGCTCGGTCTGTATTGGTCATGGGCATGACCTCGATGCAAACTTAAAACAGTGAGGCGCCAAGTTCGTTGACGGCTTCCAGCATTTCCGGATCATCGGTCAGGGTTTCTGCGATGGCACTGCTGCAAGCCTCGGCAGGCTCAATGCCGGACGCCATCAGCTTGGCCGCGTGCACCAGCAAGCGGGTGCTGGCACCTTCTTCAAGGCCGCTGTCTTTCAGGTTGCGCGTCATACCGGCAAAGCGCACCAGCTTTTCGGCCATGGTGGCATCAATGCCGGACTCAGCCATGACGATCTCCCGCTCCAGTTCCGGTGCCGGATAATCGAACTCGATGGCAACAAAACGTTGACGCGTCGATGTCTTGAGATCTTTCAGCACGCTTTGATAGCCGGGGTTGTAAGAGATGGCGAGACAAAAACTGTCTGGCGCGCGCAACAGCTCGCCGTTTTTCTCGATGGGCAGCACTCGCCGGTCGTCGGCCAGGGGATGGATCACCACCGTGGTGTCCTTGCGCGCCTCCACGACCTCGTCGAGGTAACAAATGGCGCCGCTGCGCACGGCGCGCGCCAGCGGACCGTCGATCCAGACGGTTTCACCGGAGGTGATCAGGTAGCGACCGACCAGGTCGGCGGCGGTGAGGTCATCGTGACAGGCGACGGTAATCAGTGGCAACTTCAACCGCCAGGCCATGTGTTCCATGAACCGGGTCTTGCCGCAGCCGGTTGGGCCCTTGAGCAAGATCGGCAGGCGATTCTCGTGTGCTGCGACAAATATTTCGATTTCCTTGCCGAGTGGCCGGTAGTACGGCTCCTCGGTGATGCGATATTCGTCGACTGGCAATGTGTGGGTTTGGCTCATTTTTCGTTTCGATAGAAGTGACTAAATCCTGCGTAATCCAAAAAGCTATCAACCACGTGGCGCCGGCAAGATTCCGAAACCCGATGCAGAAAGCATAGCTGACCCGGGGGCGGGAGGTCGACCGGAATACCGAATAGCAAAGAAGCGAACTGCGGAAACACCAGAAAAGCCGCACATTTGCGGGCTTTTTCGTTGTGTACGGCGGCGAGCCTGCTTGCAGGGTTGCGCATCTCCCTGTGCCAACTATATTTTTGTGTGACTCTGTTCACACAAAAATTATTACTCGTATAGGGAGATCCTCATGTATGTCCAACCTCTAGCTCGCTTGATCGCTGTCGCTGGCGCAGTGCTGGCGCTGGCCGCATGCGGTAGCAGCCCGCATCTCAACGACGCCCCGGCAAACAAAAACGTATCGCTGGTTTATGGCTATATCGACATGGATGAAGCGCCGTCGAAACTGCAGCGCGTTACCATGAAGAAGCTAAAGCCGAAATCCGACACTCCGTACTATCATTTCTGGGTAGTCGACGGAATGTTCTTTCGCAGCAACGTCCCGCCCGGCACCTACAAGTTCACCGAGTTTGGCGGTTTCAGTGGCTGGAAGAATGTTGATTACACCTACAACTTCCCGTCACAAGGGCGTGGTGCACTTGACCCCGTCATTCGACGCCCCGGCGCGTATTACGTTGGTTCCTACAAGTACGAAAAAATCAAAAAGGAAAGCTTCTTCGGCCAGGACAAATACGACCTGGCACCCGTAAAGTCGCCAAACGAGAAAGAACTGCTACAGAAAATGTTGCCTTACGCAAAGCATCCTCACTGGAAAGGGGTGATCGAAAAGCGTTTATCGAAATTGCGGTAACTGCCGGAGGAGTAAATAATGAAAACGTTACATAAAATTCTGGCTGGTCTTGTTGCGATCACCGCGTTGTCAGGTCTGTCGGGTTGCGTAAGTGAAATGGCGGCGGTCAATTCTGCCGGTGAGCTGGGCCCCGATGACATCGCGATTGTCGGCAAGATCGAGATCGTTCCGCCGCTGGATAAATTCGATCAATCTGGTCTGAAAACTCTTGGCAGCGGCAAGTTCAAGGGCAAGGTCCAAATCGTATTCGATACGAAACAGCCGGATCCGAACAATCCTAAGCCGGAGTACTCGGACAACATCGCGCAGGTGCCATTGGATGAAGTTTTTGTTTTGCGTCATCGCAGGGCCCCCGCCACCTACTATCTTGGTGGTTACATCCTGACCGAATCGCAGGCGAGTTATTCCGGTTACCAGGGCCGCAATGCATCGATCAGCGTCGGTA
>Ga0111166_1061_pt1 | contig 12188 bp, 9 predicted proteins | sample DeeMarSeWOR28_12_FD_80267 | JGI IMG/M metagenome (GOLD analysis project Ga0111166, IMG submission 80267) | Thiotrichales bacterium SG8_50
AATAGAGTTGGTGTGGGTTTGGTTTTTCTTGATCAGGGTCTTGAATGTGAATGGGAAAAGGTGTTTTTGATCAGCAGGGTGATAGTCACATTCAATCTCAGTCCACATGTTTTGATCTATTTCAGGGAAGAACGTTGTAGCTTGGACATTGGTGTGGACGATCGTTAAATAGATCCGGTCAGCGAGATCTAAGGATTGATCGAAGACTTCTCCTCCTCCGATGATGAAAGTTTCTGTTTCTCCTCTATCTTTAGCCAGTTCTATGGCCTCATTGATCGAGTGGACGACGTGGCAATCCTCAGCCTGGAATCGCTGCTGTCGAGTGATTACGACCATGATTCTGCCGGGGAGCGGTTTGCCGATAGACTCAAAGGTCTTCCGACCCATGATGATGTGATGCCCCATAGTGAGTGTTTTGAAGCGTTTTAGATCATCTGGTAAGTGCCAAGGGATACGGCCTTTCACCCCGATAGCACGGTTCTCGTCCATGGCGACGATTAAAGATATGATCATATAGCTACAATTGCTTTAATATGGGGATGGCTGAGGTAATTATTGAGTTCAAAGTCCTCATAACGATAGTTGAAGATAGATTTTACGTCTGGATTGATGATCATCTCAGGCAGCGGATTAGGCTGACGCGTGATCTGCAATCTAGCTTGATCTAGATGGTTGTTGTAAAGGTGAACATCTCCAAAAGTATGAACAAATTCACCAACCTCAAGATCAGATACTGCTGCGACCATCAAGGTGAATAAGGCATACGAGGCGATATTAAATGGAACACCCAGGAATGAATCTGCGGACCTCTGGTATAACTGACAAGATAACTTACCTTTAGCAACGTAAAATTGAAACAAAACATGACAGGGGGGTAAAACCATCTTTTCAACTTCGCCTACATTCCAGGCACTGACGATTAACCTTCTTGAGTTCGGGTTTGTTTTAATCTGGTCGATGAGGTTTGAGATTTGGTCAATTGTATTACCATCACCCGTTTTCCAGGAGCGCCATTGAGCGCCATACACTGGACCTAAATCTCCATTTTCATCAGCCCATTCATTCCAAATCCTAACCCCATGATCCTGGAGGTATTTAATGTTAGTATCGCCTTTTAGAAACCATAGAAGCTCATAGATGATTGATTTCAGATGCATTTTTTTTGTTGTCAAGAGGGGAAATCCTTCCTGTAAGTTGAAGCGCATCTGGTAACCGAATAACGACAATGTACCAACACCTGTCCGATCACCTTTTTCAATTCCATGATCGAGAATGTCACTCAACAAATCTAAATACTGTCTCATCAATACCATCCTCCAAATCGGCTCATGTATACGAATAATATGAAACTGATGATTTTGCTTTCCTTACAAAACTCGGACGTTGGTACTCAGGGAAGAGAAAGAAAGAGTTGCAAGATCATGAATCCAAGATTTTTCTTGCAGCAGTGATGTCTTTGTGAATCTGCTCAACCAACGATTGAACATCTGGAAACCGTTGTTCGTCCCTCAAGTGAGCAATGAAATCTAACTGGATTTCCTGGTCATAAATATTTTCACTAAAGTCGAGTAGGTGAGTTTCTACCCAGGTGAGATCTGATTTTGGTTTAAAGGTAGGTCTGATGCCAATATTAGTGACAGCTCCCAACGCTTTCCCATTAACTTGAGCACGGCAGACATAAACCCCTGCTGCAGGTAAAGCGCGCTCCTTCCACAAATTTAGATTAGCGGTAGGTATACCAATTGTCCTGCCGCGTCCATCACCCGGGATAACCGTTCCATTGATGCGGTAGGCTCGCCCCAGGAGCTTGGCTGCTCTTTCTACCTGCCCTGCAAACAATGATTTGCGTATTACGCTGGAAGATATTACTTCGCCTTCGATTTTTACTGGCGGTACCACAGTTAAAGTATAGCCCAACTGCTTTCCCAGCTCTTTTAATTTAGTTACATCACCTGCGCGGTCTCGCCCGAGAGCAAAATCATGTCCAACCATTAATCGGGTCACATTCACTTTTGCAACCAAGTTGGTCATGAAGTCTTGTGCAGATGTGTTCGCAATCTGTGAGTCGAAAGGATGTGTAATGACCACATCAACTCCAAAGTCGCCTAATAAGACTGCGCGTTCTTCTGGTGTTGTCAGGTATGCTGGTTTTTCTCTTTTACCCAATACTACCGCGGGGTGAGGGAAGAAAGTAATCACTCCTGCGGGAGATTGAACTGCTTGTGCTCCAGCAGTAAGCTTGCGGATGATTTGCTGGTGACCCCGGTGTACTCCATCAAATTGGCCGATTGTCAACCAGACATTCTTTAAATTCACGTTTTCCAAGGACCAATAATGCAGCATGATGAGATGGATTTTTTTACTCGCGTAAGTTGTGATTTACGGTAAGCTGTTATCCGCAAAATCCACGTTTCTAAGGCCGGAAAAACTAGTCTGGTAGAGAGATATTAGGATTGGAAAAATACCTTACGTGGTTGCCACTCACTGGTTTCAGCATCATGCTCCAGCAAGCCAACTAAATCACCCTGTTGGGTTAAGCCTCTTACCCAACCGCTGGCGTCTGGTTCAGCAGGGATACGATGTCCGTGACGAACCAGTTCTACTTCGTCAGCGTTCAGTTCAATCATGGGCCAATCACCGAGCGCTTCTGCAGCCGGGATGAGAAACTGGTACCAATCTCCAGCGTCAAAGGACTCCTTCAACCTGCGTAAAGGGACTGCATCGCGTAATGTGAATTGACCGCTCTTTGTGCGGCGCAGGCCAATCAGATGTGCACCCGTACCCAAGGAATCACCTAGATCGTTGGCCAAAGAGCGCACATAAGTCCCTGAGGAACAATACACGTCGATCACAACTTCAGGAGGCGCCCATTCAAGAACCTCCAGGTTGTAAACATTAATAATACGTGGTTCTAGGTCGACCTCCTGTCCTTTGCGCGCCATCTCATATGCTTTTTTACCTTTAACTTTGACGGCTGAATATGGCGGTGGAACCTGTTCGATTTCACCGACAAACCCTTCCAGAATCTGATTGAATTGATCTTCCTCGATGTTCTCCAAGGGTGTTGACTTGGTGGTGGTGCCTTCGGAGTCAAATGTGTTTGTTGAACGACCTAATTGAATGGTCGCCTGATAACGTTTATCAGAAGCTGAGACATATTCGCTGAGACGAACCGCCGGTCCGACCAGTACTACCAGCACACCTGAGGCGCGTGGATCCAAAGTGCCGGTGTGTCCAGCTCGGCGTATCCCAGTCCCACGACGGATTATTTGCACAACATCATGAGATGTCAGGCCGATTGGTTTATCGACTACAAGCACTCCAGATACAATATTCTTTAATTGATTTTTGTCCATAGTATCTTCCCCATCCTTTTGGTTGATTGAATTTATTGACTGCCTTCCATTGATGATTGTGTAAATTTATGATAATAATGACTGGGTCATATCTAGTACTTTGGATTGAACTTCTTCGAGACTGCCTTCAATCTCTGCACCAGCTGCGGATTTATGTCCGCCACCTCCAAAGTTGAAGGCGACCTTGGATACATCGAAACCCGGTTTTGAGCGCCAACTGACTTTGATGCGTTCATCAGTTTGTTCTATAAAGATCAGCGCAATATCTATATTTTCAATTGTTGAAAGCAAGTTAATCAAATCTGCGTCATCACGACCAGGGTAACCAACCTGCTGGCGGTCTGCCAGCGTAAGCGTTGTCCAGACTAAACGCCCATTTGCATTAATCTTCGAGAGACCAGCTCCCCAATACCGGATAGCATTTAATGAACGCGATAACAAAGCGCGTTGATAAAGATCTGGCAGGTTTACACCTGTTTCCATAAGATCTGCTGCAACTCGCAATGCTTTAGGGGTCATATTAACAGTACGAAATCCAATGGTATCTGTGATTAAGCCGGTGAGCAGGGCTGCTGCTATGGGTTTTGTGATCGGTAATCCAAACTGGGGTAAGTAATTTGATAACATCTCAGCGGTAGCAACTGCTTGTGTTTCCACCAGATTAAGTCTGGCGAATTTCATATTTGTTGGGTGGTGGTCGATGTTCAAATCTGGTAATGAATAGCCGTTGAGAGCGCTGCCAGTACGCTCTAGGTCGGAACAATCCACAACAGCGATGTAATCAAAAGCCCCTTGCGGTTTGGCTTGAATCTTGTCGCTACCCTTGAGATGACGGAAATCTCCCGGTACGCCATCAGATAATACCATTTGCACATTCTTGCCAACAGCCTGAAGCGAAAGTCCCAAAGCCAATAATGACCCTACTGCATCTCCGTCTGGCCGCATATGTGAAACAACCAGGATGCGATTTGCAGCCTGAAGCTGTTTGTGTGCTGATTGGATGATGACATTGTCCATTCGGTTATATTACTCAGCTTCCGATCCAGGATCAGAATCAGCCCCATGATCTGGTTCTTCATGTAGGGATGATATCAAGCGTTCGATATTTTCAGCCTGTTCTAAAGTTGGATCCCAGTGAAATCGAAGATTTGGGAATGTTCGTAATTCGATCCTGTTCGACAGCTGGCTGCGTAAATAGCCGCTTGCGCTGGAGAATCCATCAAGGATCTCATCAGCCCTTATTGAACCTTCGATCGCGGAGAAGTAAATGTTGGCGTAAGCCAATTCACGGTCGATTGTTACGTCGTTGATGAACACACCTGATAAACGCGGATCTTTTATCTCATAAATGAGCATTTCAGAAAGCTCTTCACGTATACGATCCGATATTCGGCGTAATCTTAATTCAGATACCACCGGTGTCCTCCATCTTATTCAAACGGTTCATGGCATATCGTTTTGTACTCTGGTTGAGGGTTTGTGATAAGGTGAATGCCATTGCTAGATCGTTTCCGGATGGTCTTCTAGTTTATATAGGTGCGACCTCTTCGATAATAAAACTCTCTAAGATGTCACCTTCTTCAAAATCATTGAAGTCTTTCAATGATACGCCACACTCGAACCCTTGGCGCACCTCCCGCACATCATCCTGATGATGTTTTAGAGAGGAAATATCGCCAGAGAAGATCTCTTGATCCTCGCGTATGACTCGCATCTTCGCATTACGACGAATCTCGCCCTCTAAAACTCGGCAACCAGCTACAATACCCACTCTTGAGATTCGGAAGACGGCACGGACTTCTGCCTTGCCAATGTCAGTCTCTACCAATTCAGGTTCAAGCATGCCTATAAGGGCTTTTTCCACATCCTCTGTCAGACGATAGATTATGTCATACAAGCGGATTGAGACGCCTTCTGAGTCAGCCAGCCGTCGTGCAGCGGAGTCTGCTTCTACATTGAAACCAATAACGATCGCTTTTGAAGCAGCTGCCAGCATGACATCACTTTCTCCGATATTACCTGTATCCGCTTGAAGAATATTGATAGATATATCTCCATTGTTCATGTCTTCCAAGGAAGATACAATTGGTTCCAGTGAACCCTGCACATCGGCTTTGATCACCAAGCGTAGTTCGCGCACCTCTCCAGATTGGAAACGGTCAAATAGTTGTTCTAATGTGACTGCGTGTTTTCTCTGCTCACGTGCTTGTTCCTTAATTTGTATACGCTGGTCGATGATGTTGCGGGCTTCCTTTTCTGAGGAGACGATTCGGAACAAATCGCCTGCCTCGGGTACATCATTGAAACCCATCACGGCTGAAGGGGTGGATGGACTGGCCTGATTTATCCTACGACCATGATGGTCAAACATTGCTTTGATGCGACCGAATGTCGTGCCAGCAACGAGCACATCAGATACCTTTAATATGCCATTCTGTACCAGTAGGGTGGCAACAACTCCCTTAGAGCGATCAATTTCTGCTTCAATTACAGTACCGATTACATGACCTTCAGGATTCGCACGGATGTTCATATTATCAGCAATCAATAATACAGCTTCAAGCAAGTCATCTAGACCTTCTTCCATCTTAGCAGAGACAGGAACAACAATGGTATCACCGTCCCATTCATCTGGGACGAGTCCAATTTCAGCGAGCTGCTGCTTGACTCGATCTGGATCTGCGTTGGGACGATCTGTCTTATTGAGAGCGACTAAAATGGGTACTTGAGCAGCTTTGGCGTGGGCAACTGCTTCGCGTGTTTGGGGCATTACACCGTCATCAGCAGCAACCACCAGAATGACGATATCAGCTCCTTGGGCACCACGGGCGCGCATTGCAGAGAATGCTGCGTGTCCCGGTGTATCTAGGAAGGATATGGTGCGACCATTATGTTCTACCTGATACGCACCAATGTGCTGAGTAATGCCACCTGCTTCCCCCCCAACAACGTTCGTGTGGCGGATTGCATCCAATAATGTGGTTTTTCCGTGATCTACGTGGCCGAGAACACTCACTACAGGAGGGCGAGGGACTAGATTATCCGGGTCTTCATCAGCGATCAGCTGACGCCAGAGCGGAATCTCTGTATCTTCCTCTGTCTTGATTTCTTCTGGAATTTCTAACGAAGCTTCATAACCCATCTCCGCGGCTACGATAGCAGCTGTGTCGAAATCTATTTGCTGGTTTATATTAGCCATAACTCCATTTGCCATTAAAGTCTTAATGATTTCAATGGGGCTGGCATGTATATTTTCTGCTAATTCGCGAACAGTCATGTTAGCGGGCAGGTCGATCGTCTTTGTTGACCCGTTATCGCTCATATGGTAACTCCTTATATGCGATTAGCCTGGAGATTAAGATTGTGATCTTAACTTAATTAGGCATATCGCGACGATTTGCTAATAACCAAGTAAAAACGCGCCTCAATTCAGCAGTTCTACAGTAATGTTCTAGCGTTTTTGCTGCAAAAGCACTGGCCATATCACCATTTATTAACTCTCGTGGTTAGTGTTCTTGCATTCCACAACAGATTTTATGATGGGTGCATATAATGGCTTCTTGAGCGGCATGTAAGGCGAGTTTACCTTAACAGTATCCTCACGTATCATCAGATTGTTTTAACTTGTGCTCAAGCCTTATTATATTTACCTATGCTTCCTCAATGCCCTATCTGATTTTCACTAGTAATTTCTTCAGGCAATGTTGCCATAAATATGGCTAATTCTCCTTTTTCCTCGGTGCTTATTTCAGTCCTCAAAGCAGCAGCCAGCGCACCATCTAAACCACGCTCCCAGCATGATCTCCGATCATGAAGGTACGCCCCCCGGCCTGAAATTTTACCCGTCGAGTCAATTTGAACGCCGTTCGGACCACGCACAATGCGAATGAGTGATTGTTTGGGCAATACCTCACGACACCCCACACATGTGCGTTGGGGAACATGTTTTCTTCTTCTAGGCTTCTTTGGCACCCAACTTTTCTCAGATAAATATTATAAATCTAATAATCCCAATCTTCATCCCAATCGTCACTGCTGCGTTTATGTCTGCGTTTGACGATTACGACATCCTGATCGGGGTCATACTCAATTTCTCTATATTTTCTCTTTTTCTTCTTTTTCTTATCCCGAATTTCTTCTTCCTCCTCCTCTTCGATCTCTTCGTCCACAGAGGGCACAACTCCAAATTCTTCCGGTTTGAAGGCAAACATTTCTTCTAGGGAGGAGGTCTCTTCTTCCATTTCGCTGACTTCAGCAACGGCTGGCTCAGTTAGTGGCGCTTCTTCTGGTTCTGTTTCGACTTCGACTTCTTTCTCAACTGGTTTGGTGATATCTACCTCAGCTGTTGGTTCTGCTTCCACTTGAGGAACTCCTTCAGCCTCAGCAGTGATAGACTCTATGGGTTCAGGAAGTTTTTCTTCTTCGACGGTGGGTTCTAATTCTTCACTGATATCAACATCACTGATGGATACAGCTTCTTCTTCGAGCTCTGCAACTTCTTCTATCGGTTCCGCTTCTGGGACAAGTTCTTCAGCTTCTTCTTCCTCTTCTGGAACCTCAATCTCTAGCTCATCAAGGGCAGCTACAATTGCTTCCATCGATTTTGGACCAACGCCATTCAATCCCAGTATCTTGTCAGAATCCATCTTCATCTGAAGTATGAGATCACCAACATTTTCGAAACCAGCTTCGAGCAAAAGATTATTTAGACGGGTGTCGAATGCTAAAACCTCCAAAGGCAGGACGAAGGCTTCCTTGGGTGTGGTAGCAAGTGCAGCCTCACGAAGTTGTGTTTCCTCTATTATGGTTTCCTCGCGTTGGCTTATAATTGCGCGTTCGACTCGATCGACTAACTTTGCGAGCTGGTTATATTCCTCAGGTGTGACTAGGCGGCCTTGATCTTTCTTTGTTAGAACCGCCTCTGCCAGATCGATGTTTGTAGCCTCTTCTTTAGCAATTTCTGCATACTCTGCATCTGTCTGGAGCTTGTAGATGGCATCTGCAGCTGCTTCTGGGAGACTCTTGATGTCAATCCGCCAGGAGGTCAGTTTAGCAGCAAGACGGGCATTTTGACCATCGCGACCGATGGCTAAGCTAAGCTGATCTTCAGGGACGACTACGGTTGCTGTCTTGGTTCCTTTTGAATATTCGTTCAAGTAAACGCCAGTAACCCTCGCCGGGCTGAGCGCTTTGGCGATATACGCAGCCTGGTCAGGATTCCATTCAATGACATCAATCTTTTCATCATTAAGTTCGCGTACAATCGCCTGAATGCGGACACCCCGTATACCAACGCAGGCACCGACAGGATCAACACCGGCTTGCAGAGCCGCCACAGCTACTTTTGAACGTTGCCCAGGTTCGCGGGCGATTGACCGAATCTCAACTAATCCATGATAAATTTCAGGTACTTCGTTCTCAAGCAGCCGACGTAGAAAGTTGCGGTGGGCGCGAGTCAAGATCAGCTGTGGACCACGAGGTGTTGATTTGACTTCGAGCAATAAAGCGCGCAATCGGTCGTGTAAACGATATCGTTCTCCTGGGATTTGTTGGTTGCGCGGCATAATACCTTCCGCTTTCATATCTAATCCCAAGGTGACAGCCTGACCGCTCAGCGCCTGAACGACACCACTGAGAATTTCGCCAAGTTGTTTGCTAAAATATTCAAACTGCGCATCACGCTCAGCTTCACGTATCCGTTGTTGAATGACCTGGCGGGCAGTTTGAGCAGCAACGCGGCCGAAATTCTTCGGAGTTGATTCAACAATAATCATACTGCCAATTTCGGCCTCTTCTTCTACCTGTCTGGCATCTTCAATTGAGACTTCGGTACGTTCATCCTGGACGGAATCAACAACCTCTTTCTCAGCATAGATAACTACTTTACCGGTCTCGGCATCGACTTTAGCTTCAACAATTTGTGCATTTGAAGCGTTAACAGCTCGACGATACGCAGAAACCATAGCTGCCTCTAAAGCCTCCAATATGACTTCTTTAGGAAGTTGTTTATCTTCTAATACTTCATTAAATGCAAGTGCAAATTCGTTCTTCATGGGTTTTACTTTCTCCCAATATCTTACACCGATGTGGGGTTGGTTTGCGACTTGCCAATACGCAAGAAAAGTGGGGGTGTGCCCACTTTTCGGAGATACCTCTATCACCACCACCCCCTCGCAGCTGGCATTTTAACATGAAACAAGGTTAAAGTAAAGCTAATTTGAGGATTAAGGTCTATTAATGATCATCACATAACTGTTGAGGAAGATTAACTTTTTCAGTAGAGAAGACCAATCCTGATTGACTTGAATCCATCATTGCGAAGCTAATGGTGTCAGCTCTTTTTCCATGCGCCAGGAGGGTTCGTGAACATGGCGACGGTGCCCTTTGTGGTCTAAGTAAGACCATCTTCCAGGTTCATCCCCCACTATCGTGTATCCAAAGCGTTCGTAAAAGCGGCGTGCAGCGGGGTTGTCACGCCCAACATTAAGTGTGATTCTATGATAGCCGCGATTTCTCAAGTCGGTTTCTGCAGTTTGCATCAGCAAAGTTCCGATACCAGTACTTCGATAGGATGATCGCACGCGAAAGGAATAAATATAGGCGCGAGTGTGCCCATCAGCTAGCTCATTCCGGTGGCTTTCTAACTGTACAAAAAGCTGCCCAACCAGACCTGTAGGAGGTAATTCCGCTACCCAAAGCACAGCATCACCCTCTTCAGCACGACAAACAGCTTGTGCGTATAAACGTCGGAAATGTGTAAATTGACCATCCCATTCAAGGGCCGGTAGGTCACTCCGGGTAGCTTGTCGAATAATTAACCCTTCTATTATCCATTCTCCTTTGATGTATCTGCGATTAATTCATCCAGTAATCTGGCTTCTTCCTCGGGAGTAGCGATCTTACCATCTAACCAAGCATCTCGCAGGGTATTGAGAATAAGCCTGTATTCAGGTGACGGCGGCAGACCTTGCTGGCGAAGATCATGACCGTCGATAGTGGGAGAAATGTGTTTCCATGTAAAGACATATTTCTCCAAAATGCGCTTCTCTTGATGGTCGTCGCTAGCGAGATAGTTAGCGTATAATGCAGTGGGAGGAACTTTTTCCAAGCGGGCGACAATCTGACTCGGAGGTACGTTCACTAAGTTTGGTAAATCAGGTTGTAGTTTGCAGGCAGCAATTGTGTTTTCCGCCATTAAACGCGACACCTTCAAGCGCGCGTTTACACTCCTGGCCTGCCTTACAGGTAAACGGATTAGCCAAAGAATATAGGCCAACGTTTGTTTCAACCCACGTATCTCATCTCCTTCACTAGGCGGAGCATTTATTCCCCAATTGCTTTCAGGCTCTTCCTGCGGGATAGTTTCGATTTTTGAGCAGGTCCAATCATCCCAAGTAAGTGATTTATGGATAGCAGATAACAATGCCAATTGTTCAAGGCGGGCAAACATTTGGCAGATATTAGTTTCCGCTAAAATATGTTCAAGCTCGTGACGGATTCGATCGCCGGAGACGCGCCCCAACATTGGTCTCGCTTCTTTTAGTAAATCCAAAGTTCGACTTTCGATCTGAAAGTCAAATCGCTTTTCAAAGCGCACAGCTCTCAGCATACGTGTGGGGTCATCCACGAAGGAGAGCGAGTGCAGAACGCGCACAATGCCTTGTTTCAAGTCATTCAGCCCTCCCCAGTAATCGTGAAGTTCACCGTAATGGTGACCATCGAGACGTAGAGCCAGAGTATTGATCGTGAAATCCCGGCGGTGCAGATCTAATTTTATACTGCCGCGTTCCACAGTTGGCAAAGCGGTCGGGTATGTGTAGAACTCTGAGCGAGCAGTGATAAGATCCAGCGATTGTGGTAAATCTGAAGGATCAAAGCTTTGATCTTCCGTCTGGGAATAGAGCGTAGTGAGAGTGGATGCCAAATTGGAACGATTATCTGTGATGTGCCACTTAGCGGTACCGAAACGGGCGTGGCTGGTGATGCGCCCACCGAATTGATCCGCAAGAGACTGGGCCAGGCTGATGGCATCGCCCTCCACAACTAAATCAAAGTCCAGGCTAGGACGATCTAATAACAGATCCCGAACAAAACCGCCTACGATATATAAAGCGGAGCGTTTTTCGTGCGCAATTTTTGAGATTGCTTTAAGTAGTCCAAAACGGGCAGTGGGCAAGGCGGATTCCAGACGTTCGGAGAGGTTCTGCCGGCCGAGCAGCTTGGGTTCACGAGTGAGCGTTTTTAGTAAGTCAGTGCGTGTGACGATGCCAATCACTTCATTGGTTTGTTGATTTATTACGGGTATCTGTCCCCAACCTGTCTCGGTCATCAAACGTTGCACATGCTCGATTGAGTCATCTGGGAGTACGGAGTACTTACCGGCGTCCATCAACTGAGAAGCATTCAGGTTGAGTTTGTGGGACAGGGCACGGTCGACTGCTCGACGGGTTAGCAGACCGATTACATTACCGTTTTCAACTACTGGATAGCCTTCATAGCCGTAGCGCTGCATACGTTGAGAGGCTTCCTCCGCAGGTGTGTCCGGCGAAATCACCTGGGGACCTCTGGACATGATCTCCCCGACAGTGATGGCGGGATGTACAAAGGTGGGAAGTACCTGGTCAAGTTCATCGCAAATCTCTTCAAGGTTACCATCCTTGATCAGACTGGCTGCTGCCCGTTCATGTCCGCCTCCCCCGAAGTGTTCGGCGATCCTGGCAACATCAATATCGGCGCTGTTGGAGCGGGCAATCAGCTGCACACCGCCACGGGTAGTTACCAACATAATGAGGGCATCTGGGTCGAGCAGATCACGCAGCTTATGGGCGACTG
>Ga0111166_1062_pt1 | contig 12186 bp, 10 predicted proteins | sample DeeMarSeWOR28_12_FD_80267 | JGI IMG/M metagenome (GOLD analysis project Ga0111166, IMG submission 80267) | Thiotrichales bacterium SG8_50
CTCCGGGAATGCCGTAACCGAAATTGACTGCGGCACCTTCGGTCATTTCGCGAGCCGCGCGCTGCGCCACGATACGGCGGATGCCGGTCGGCATTTCCGGCTCGCCGGCGTCGCCGAACGGCAGCGTCTCGCCGCTGATGGACGGGTCGTACTCGCTGGCGCGGCACTGCCGCTGGTCCGGCGCAATCACCACGTCGTTAACCAGGATGCCGGGAATGCGCGCAAGGCGTGCCGGTACGAACTGCGTGTCGTGCTGACCCCGCACCTGGGCGATCACCCGCCCCCCACTGTTGTGCGCACCCATCGCGACGGCGTAGGCATCGAGGTCAGCCGGTTCGTGCATCAAGGTAATATTGCCGAATGGGTCGACCATGGAACCGCGCACGATGCCGACATCGATATTGAATGGCTTGTAGCGTAACCAGGTCTTGCCGTCGAGTTCTATCGTCTCGACGAGATCCTCGGTCGCCCGCGCATTGCACTTGCCGCCGCCGTGACGCGGGTCGGCGAAGGTGCCCAGCCCGATATGTGTGATGACACCGGGACGACCGGCGCCGATTTCCCGGAATAGCGCGACGATCACCCCGGCCGGAAACGAATAGGCTTCAATGAGTTCATCCCGCGCCATCTTCTGCAGCGGCGGCCCCCAGCTCCAGTGACCGCCGATCACGCGCTTGAGCAGGCCTTCGTGCGCAAGGCGCAGCAAGCCGGTTTCCTTTCCGTCCCCGATTCCCAGCGCATGCACCAGCGTCAGGCCTCTCGGATGCCCTGTCTCGACAAAGCGCGTCTGCAACGCCGCAAGTACCGCGTCCGCTTCGAGCAAGCCGCCGCCCGAGCCCGACACCGCCACGGTTGCCCCGTCCGGTATCCGGGCTACGGCTTCGGCCGCCGATGTGATATTCGCCCTCATATCAGGCACCTCTGCGCCATGTTCCCATCCCGACCGTCCTGTTCCCGAACCATCTTGCGCGAATCGGGAAAAGGATACCCATGCTGCCGCGGTTGACAGCATTTCTCGAACGCCATTATATTAGGTAACCAGATAGTTACAAACAGCCGCACCCGACATCGTTCTTCTGCGCGCTCCGTTTCGGTCGATTTGGTTCCGGTCTCGCCAGGTTTGATCGCCCCGGTTTTGATCGCGCCAGTATCGATCGACCCGGTGTCGATCACCCGAATGTCGGTATGGCTCATATCCCATGGCCCTTTCAGAAGTTCACCAGCAAATCCATGATGCGGCACGGCGCTTCGCCGAAGAGGTCATCCGGCCGGCCGCAGGGAGCCTGGACCGGGAAGAGCGCTTCCCGGAAGAGATCTACCGGCAGATGGGCGAACTCGGGCTGTTCGGCATCACCGTCCCGGAAGAACTCGGCGGCGCCGGCATGGACACGCTTGCCTACGCCATCGTCATGGAAGAGCTCTCCCGCGGTTATTCCTCGATCGCCGACCAGTGCGGCCTGGTGGAACTGGCCGGCACCCTGCTGACGGTGCACGGCAGCGCCGCGCAGCAGGCGCAGTACTTGATGCCGTTGCTGCGGGCAGAGAGGCGCGCCGCCTACTGCATCACGGAAGCCGACGCGGGAACCGACGTATCGGGCATAAGAACCACCGCCGAACAAACCGCCGTGGGTTGGCGGCTGAACGGCTCCAAGCTGTGGATACACAATGCGCCGGTTGCCGACACCGGTTTTGTGCTGGCGCGCACCGACAAGACCGCGGGCAAGCGCGGCATGAGCATATTCATCGTCGACCTGTCCCTTCCCGGTGTGTCGCGCGGGCCGAAGGAACACAAGATGGGACAGCGCGCCTCGCAGGTAGGCGCCCTCCAGTTCGACGGGGTGGAGCTTTCCGCCGACGCCCTGCTCGGTGCGGAGAACCGCGGCTTTCACATCATGATGAGTGTGCTCGACAAGGGCCGGGTCGGAATCGCCGCGCTGGCAACGGGAATTGCGCAGGCGGGCCTGGAGGCCGCGCTCGATTACGCTCAGGCACGCCGGCAATTCGGCAAACCCATCATCGACAATCAGGGGCTGCAGTGGATGCTCGCCGACATGGCAAAGGACATACAGGCCGCCCGGCTGCTGGTGCGCGATGCCGCGCTCAAGCTCGAAAGCAAGGAAGCCGCGACGGCCGCCTGCAGCATGGCAAAGTGTTTTGCCAGCGACATCGCCGTGCAACACACCGCCAACGCGGTGCAGGTTTTCGGCGGCAGCGGCTACATACAGGGCTTCGAAGTGGAACGGCTCTACCGCGACGCGAAGATCACGCAGATATATGAAGGCACGAACCAGATTCAGCGCAGCATCATCGCGCGGGAACTCATTCGCAACGGAGCGACAGCGTGAGCGCGCCGGTCACCAACCACCGGCCGGCGGCGCTGGTTACCGGCGCCCGGCGCGGCATCGGCAAGGCCATCGCACTGGCGCTGGCCGAAGCCGGCTTCGACCTGGCACTGGCGGACCTGGAGCACTCCGCCGAACTCGAACAAACCGCCAAACAAGCCCGCTCAACGGGCGCGAGCTGCGTCACGCTGGCCGCCGACATTGCCGAGATCGGCAGTCATGGCACGCTGCTCGACGATGCGCAAGCCGCATTCGGGCCGCTCGACTGCCTGGTGAACAACGCCGGCGTGACGGTGCTGAGCCGAGGCGACCTTCTGGACGTCACGCCCGAGAGTTTCGACCGTTGCATCGCGGTCAACACCCGTGGCAGTTTCTTCCTGACGCAGGCATTTGCAAAGCGGCTGCTTGCGCAAGCGCCCAAGCCGGATGTCTACCGAAGCATCGTCACCATATCGTCGTCCAATGCCGTCGCGGCGTCGGTCAATCGCGGCGAGTACTGCGTGTCCAAGGCCGGCCTGGCGATGGCGTCGACACTTTTTTCGATACGGCTGGCCGAGCATGGCATCGGCGTATTCGAAGTCCAGCCCGGTTTCATCGAAACGGAAATGACGGCGCCGTCCAAATCGCGTTACGACGCGGCAATCGCCAACGGCCTGACCGCCATCCGTCGATGGGGACAGCCTGCCGATGTTGCGCGCACCGTCGCGACGCTTGCCACTGGCGGCCTCGCCTACTCCGCCGGCCAGGCGGTGCGGGTCGATGGCGGTCTGCTGACGGCAAAATTCTAGGAACACCCGCGATGCCTGCTGCCACCATCAAACTGCCGACCAGCGACAAGCGTATCGAACCGTACCGCCTCACCGGCACGCCGCTGGAGGTTTTGCCCCCGGCGACACGCTTCAACCGCGTCGCGTTTTCCGCCGCGCATGTCGTTGCCGATCCGCTGACCGGGGGCGAGCCGTCCGATGCTGCCGCCATCGACTGGGATGCAACGATCGCCTACCGTCGCTACCTGCTCAAACTCGGGCTGGGCGTTGCGGAAGCGATGGACACCGCGCAACGGGGCATGGGCCTCGGCTGGCGCGAGGCACTCGAACTCATCCGCCACACGCTGGAGGGCACCCGCGACATACCCGGCGCGTTGATTTTTTCCGGCTGCGGCACCGATCAACTCGACGCCGCCGGGGCGAAATCCAGCGCCGATGTGCTGCGCGCCTACAGAGAACAGATCGAGGCCATCCAGAGACTCGGCGGCCGGATCATACTGATGGCCAGCCGCGCTCTGGTACGCGTGGCGAAATCGGCGGATGACTATGTCGACGTCTACCGCAAAATCCTCAGCGAAGCGGATGCGCCCGTGATCCTGCACTGGCTGGGCGAGATGTTCGACCCGGCGCTCGACGGCTACTGGGGCTCGCGCGATTTCGAACAGGCGATGCAGACCTGCCTTGCGGTGATACGCGACAATGCCGGCAAGGTGGACGGCATCAAGATTTCGCTGCTCGACAAGGACAAGGAGATCCGCCTGCGGCGACTGCTGCCCGACGGCGTGAAGATGTATACCGGCGATGATTTCAATTATCCGGAACTGATCGCCGGCGACGAGAAGGGTTATTCACACGCGCTGCTGGGTATTTTCGACGCGATCGCGCCGGCCGCGTCGCAGGCGCTGGCAGCACTCGCACAGGGTGAACAGTCGCGCTTCTTTGAAATCCTCAATCCAACGGTGCCGCTGTCGCGGTTGATATTCCGGGCGCCGACGCAGTACTACAAGACCGGCGTCGTATTCCTCGCCTGGCTCAACGGCCACCAGGATCACTTCGTCATGGTCGGCGGCGCGCAATCGATGCGCCCCCTGCCCTACTTTGCCGACCTGTTCCGCCTTGCTGACCAGGCCGGGCTCCTGCGCGATCCGCAACTGGCGATCACGCGCATGCAGGGCTTGCTGGCGCAGTACGGCATCGCAGAAAAATGAGCGACCTGGCGGGCCGGCTCGATCGCTGCTCGATCAATACCGCCACGCTCGGTTATCAACTGCCGATCGGACAAACCATCGAGGCCGTGGCCCGCGCCGGATTCGGTGCGATCGCGCCTTGGCGACGTGAACTCGAGGGCGAATCGGCCAGACTGGTCAGCCGCCGGATTCGCGATGCCGGCCTGACAGTCAGCGGCTACTGCCGCAGTACCTACATTCCGGCAGCATCGGACACGGAGTTCGCGGAAAACATTGAAGACAATCGGCGCGCCATCGACGATGCCGCGGAACTGGGTGCCGCGTGCTTCGTCATGGTGGTGGGCGGCCTGCCGCAGGGATCGAAGGACCTCGCGGACGCGCGGCACCAGGTTCGCGACGGAATTGCGCGATTGCTCGAACACGCCGGTGCGCAGAACGTGCCCCTGGCAATCGAACCGCTACACCCGATGTACGCCGCCGATCGCGCCTGCATCAATACCCTGCGGCAGGCGCTCGACCTGTGTGACGCGCTGGATCCGTCACAGACGGGCACGGTCGGTGTCGCAGTTGACCTGTACCACGTCTGGTGGGACCCGGACCTTAAAACGCAGATCCTGCGCGCCGGGCACAGCAAGCGGCTACTGGGCTTTCATCTGTGCGACTGGCTGGTACCGACCAATGACATGCTGCTCGACCGCGGCATGATGGGTGACGGCGTCATCGACATCCACGGTGTCCGGCGCCATATCGAAGCCTCCGGCTACGCGGGGCGTCTGGAAGTCGAAATATTTTCGCGCGACAACTGGTGGAAGCGCCCCGCAACGGAGGTCCTGGAAGTGTGCGCGCAACGCCTGCAGACCGTCTGCTAGCGGGCGCCGCTTCCAGAATCCGGGCGCGCACCCGGCCACATTCCGCAACAAGAGCGGATGCGCTTCGATCCTGCCGCATTGAACTCGTCGCGAGATCCCCTGCCTGAGGACGTAACCTCTGTAAACTGGCGATCATGAAGCCCATTATTTCCATATCCGGACTCAACAAGATCTACGACTCGGGGCTGAGGGCGCTCGACGGGATCGATCTGGAGATCCGTGAGGGGGAGATTTTCGCGCTGCTGGGCCCGAATGGTGCCGGGAAGACGACACTGATCGGCATCGTCTGCGGCATCGTTACGCTGAGCTCAGGGACGGTGCTGGCCGCCAGTCACGATATCGTCAAGCAGTATCGCGCCGCCCGCAGCAAGATCGGGCTGGTACCGCAGGAACTGCATATCGGCATGTTCGAAACGGTGCTCGGGACCGTGCAGTTCAGCCGCGGACTGTTCGGCTGCGCGCCTGACAAGGCCTACATCGAAACGGTGCTGCGCGACCTTTCACTGTGGGACAAGCGGCACAACCGGATCATGACGCTGTCGGGCGGAATGAAACGGCGCGTCATGATTGCCAAGGCGCTTTCGCACGAACCGCAGATTCTTTTTCTCGACGAACCGACAGCCGGCGTCGACGTCGAACTGCGCCGCGACATGTGGCAGCTGGTACGGCGGCTGAGGGATAGCGGCGTCACCATCATTCTGACCACGCACTACATCGAGGAAGCCGAGGAAATGGCCGACCGGATCGGCGTGATCAACCACGGCAAGCTGATCGTTGTCGAAGACAAGGCCACGCTGATGAAGAAACTCGGCAGGAAGCAGCTCACCCTGCAACTGCAGGAACCGATACAGGAAATTCCGCCCGCACTGCAAGGCTGGCCGCTCAACCTCAAGGCCGGCGGCAACGAACTCGAATACACATTCGAGACCAAAGACGAGGGCACGAGCATTCCGTCGCTGCTGCGCAAACTGCACGAACTCGGCATCGGCTTCAGGGATTTGCACACCGAGCAAAGCTCGCTGGAAGACATTTTCGTCAGCCTGATCGGCAAAGACGGAACAGCAGACAACCGCAAGGCGGCAAACTCATGAAAACCGACAGCGTGCCGGCATTCAATCGTCACGGCGTCCTGGCGATCTATCTGTACGAGTTGAACCGGTTCAAGCGAACCATCTGGCAGAGCCTGGTCACACCGGTCATCACCACATCGCTGTACTTCGTCGTGTTCGGCGCCGCCATTGGTGCGCGCATGAGCGAAGTCGGCGGAGTGAGCTACGGGGCATTCATCGTCCCGGGACTGATGCTGCTCGCGGTGCTGACGGAGAGCCTCACCACTTCGTCATTCAGCATTTACATGCCGCGTTTTTCAGGAACGATTTACGAAATCCTGTCGGCGCCGCTGTCGGCACTGGAAATCGTCTTTGCCTATGTCGGCGCCACTGCCAGCAAGGCAATCATTCTCGGCGTCGTCATCCTTGCAACCTCTACCCTGTTCGTTCCGTTGCAGGTCGAGCACCCGGTCTGGATGGTTGCGTTTCTGTTGCTAACCGCCGCGACGTTCAGCCTGTTCGGTTTCATCATTGGCATTCTCGCCAGAAGCTTCGAACACCTGAGCTTTGTTCCGTCGCTCGTGATCACACCGTTGACGTTTCTCGGTGGCGCCTTCTACACGATCGACATTCTTCCACCGGTGTGGCGCACCATCAGCCTGTTCAACCCGATGGTGTATCTGATCAGCGGGTTCCGCTGGAGCTTCTACGGCATCTCCGACGTCGGCGTTGGCGTCAGCCTGTCAATGACGCTGGCGTTTTTCCTGTTCGGTCTTGTCGTCGTCACATGGATTTTCCGGACAGGATACCGGCTCAAGACCTAAGAGCCAGGAAAGACAGGAATCAGCAGGTAATTCTCCACACCTGATCGGCTCGACGAGCCTCCAACACCTGCCATGCACTCAAGGAGAAGACAACCAGGACCTGTTATTCTGTCCCGGTAATCCCGGACGACGAATGTTCATCGTCATGCCCGCCGGACACACCGCCCTCATCGTCCTCATGACCATGGAAGATCTTGTCTTCGGTGTGCTTGCTGCCGCCTCTCGACGTCCCTCCCTTGTGGGAGGAAGAGCCACCGCTATGACCCTCATGGCTGTGGCTTTCGCCCTTCTTGCCGCCCATGTATTTCGGGCCTTTCTTGCCACCCGAGTGGCCACTGCTGCCGCCGGAATGACTCGTTCCATGATCCGTCCCATGATCCGTTCCATGGTCGGTTTGCGCAAACGAGCCCACAGAGACCAGTGACGCCACTCCGATTACCAAGGCTGTGAAGGCTATCTTTTGCTGCATGGAATTCACTGAAAGGTCTCCTCTTGAAGAAAGGAGCCGCCACAGTCGTGACGACTCCTCCCGTTTTCACCTGACTGCGTTTATCGGACTGCGTTGTCGTGTACGAACTCCAGCACCTGGAGATAGTCGTCAGATGCCTGAGCGAAGGCTTCCGCTCCGCCTACCGTCTCGCTGCTCCAGTCGGTGTTGTTGAACACCGCGTCATACAGGTTTACGGTTTCCTCTGCATATGTGCCATCGTCCTGCAACACGAGGACAACTGCGGTCTTGGTTCCCCACGTGTCCGAACGATCGTACTCGTACGTCGTGAAATACGCCGTGGTCTTCGTCGTGTCGATACCGAGAATAGCGTTCATATACACAACCGTATCGACAATGATCGAGCCGGTTTTATCGGCTGCCGCCGCGAACAGCGAAGCAGGGCTAAAGCCATCAGGCAGAGTAACGCCCGGAATCTCCCCGGTGCTCATATACACTTCATACAGCGCGAGATTCTCGAGCGGTGAATCGATGGTTACACCATCAACCACAAGACGGCCCGTCGAATCTAGCGTCACGACGGCGAACTCGCCAGTGAGTTTTGACAGTGAATCGGTCAGAGCCTTGTCCAGCACCTTCTCAGGCGATCGCCCGACACTCAGACGTCCCAGCTCCACCTCGGCAGGCACGACCGAATAGGTTGTTCCGTCCACCACCATTTGTGTAAGGAGATCACCCTCGGTGTTGTAGGGAATGACTTGCAGGTTACCTTCGGCATCGGTCAGGGGCACTACGTTACCCTCTTCGTCGTAGACGAAAGCGATCACCTGTACCAAGCCATCTGCGTTCAGAATTGGCAGGCCATTTTCATCACGCACTAACACAACCATGTCACCGAACAGGTCGCCCTTTTTCGTGCCGGCGCCGGGCGGCTTGGTACCTCCCCCCGCCTTGCCGCCTTTCACGCCAGCCCAGTCAGGACGGTCGCTATCTTCATCCGGCTCGGCGCGGAACACGCGGTCTTCTATCGAACCGCCCTTTCCGCCTTTCCCGGCGCCCTTCTGGCCTCCGGCACCTTTTCCGGCACCACCGCCGCCACCGGCTCCTTTATTCCCCTGGTGGGAATCGGCCATGGCGCTGCTGAACACGCCCCCGACAAAATGATCCACGGCCAGCGGCGCCGCAAGCATCGCAAACACCGCGCCACTTGCCGCAATCAATTTCTTCACTTTGAATCCACTCCCTTTCATGCAATTTCTCCTGATCTCAGTGTCAAATCAAACTCGTTTACGGGATCTATGGGAACCTGCAACAAGAGGTCGCAGGGCAACCCGGTTTCCATAGACCAACTCACAAAAACAAAAATACCGCCTCGCAAGACAAGAGTCATTGATATTCATCAATTTGGGTTCACTAAGCACCGTGGTTCCACCCACGGGTGTCCAACAACAACCAGGCAAGGCGCACACCTTCGAGCGCCTCGCCATCCCCAGCGCACTTGCGTCCTGGCACCCCGGAACGGCGAACCGGGATCAGAACCGAAACCCGAGGCCCAGCCGGAACAAATTCTCGCTGTTGTCGAATTCCATGCTGTCCGCGTTTGCGCCCCCCCCGTGTCCCGTGACAAAGGAGAAACTTTCGTAAATGGTATGAGTGAAATCGAACCGCAGAAACGTCGCATCGCCAACAGGAATCTCCGCGCCAAAACCTGTCCTTACCCCGCTTAGCGTATCGGTACGGTCAATGAACTGGCCAGTGCTGACGCCTTTGTTGTAGGTGGTATTGAAGCGCCCGCGAACCATCCCTGCCCGCACATAGAGCATGGTCGCGTTCCGGAACGAATAACCCGCCCGTAACGACCCGCCGTAATCTGATTTTTTCTCGACCGAGAAATCACGACCACCACCACCCGGTTGTTCGCGGATATGTTCCCACCTGGCATCGCTGGTATTGGCCTCGAGTTCGACGCCCAGATACCAGCGCTCCAGATTGAATCCGTAGCCGAAAAACGCACCCGGAGCCCAGCCCTGGTCGCTGAAATCCCCAATGAATGACTTGGGAGTGGTTGATCCGCTATCGATGTGGTAACCACTCAGACGTGATTCCAGCGTCGCAGGCCCGACCTGTGCGCCCGCGTAGAAACCGGAAACCGGATCGGCAGCGACTTCTGGCGCAACCTGGCCGCCGGCCCCGAACGTCCACCCTATGCCCAGCCGCGCCAGGTTTTCTTCATCATTGAATGCTTCGTTACTGGTACCGCCGGTGCTCAGATAAGAGACGTCGTATAACTTGTAATTCGAATAGGCGTACTCAATGCGTATGAACAAGTTATCACCGCTCGGGATATCCACGCCGAAACCCAGCCGCGTGCCACTCACCTCCTCCGTTTCGTCATAGGCGTCCGATGTCGAATCATTCTGTGCATAGTAAGCATGGAACTCGGTTCGCATTGCCATGCCCCTGATGTAAAGCACCTGGCCGCGCTCCAGAACCCTCCCCAGTCGCAAACCCACTCCGTAGGCCCCATGCTTCTGGACATACGCGGTACGAGCATTGGCCTTGTCTTTCTGGTGATACCACTCGGTTTCGCTCGCCTCGACTTCAACTTCGGCGCCGACGTACCATCGGCTCTTCGCCGTTCCGATACCGGCAAAGATGCCGATATTGCCGCCATCGTCACCCATCTGACCGACATCGCTGCCACTCTCACCTCGCCCACCTACGGTAACCGTCTGAGCCGTGCCATAGCCCAGCGCCGTTCCGAGGTAGAAGCCCGAGAAGTCGTTCGGTTCCGGCAATTGCAGAGCAGCTGCATAAGGATCTGGTGACAGTGAGTAGGCTTCAGACCGACCAGGCGTCACACCAATACTGAGCATGACCTGATCTCGCGCGTACTGACAGCAAGTAACCGAACTGATCTCGTTGGAGTCACGATCAATCAAACGGTAATCGGCAGCAAGATAAACGGTGGGGGATATGAAATAGCGTAACCCGGCTCCTGCGTCGATAATTGTATCCAGCCGCTCACTGCCCTCGAACTCGCTGCGTGTATAAGCGAAACGCCCGTTGGCTGTCAGGTTTCTCGTCAGCTTGCGTTCCGCCCGCACTCCATACGTCGTGTCGAGATATCCGGACACGTCATCAAGAGTCGATTCCTCGAGCGCCCGGTCGATAAATGCACTGAAGGAAATCCGCGATGTCGGACGCCAGAGCAGGTCCGCACCAAAATACGGCTCACCCAGGTCTTCGAATCTCGGATCCTCGTACTTCTGGGACATCCAGCCGCCATAGAACTCCGCGATGAGCGTACGGCGCGCATTCTTCAGTCGTACCCCCGCGGCACTACGATAGCCCTCCGAGTCCCGTTCGAAGCCGTTTTTATCTGGACTGGTGTTGTAGTCTCGCGTGTCGGTGGCGTACTGGACGAAAAAATCGGCCGACTGCGAAGCACGCAGACTTACGCGCCCCCCGAACGAATACATATCCCGGTCGCGGTCGTCCAAGTTGATGATCTCACCGTCAACCCTAGGAACATCCTGGTAGTCGAAATGGTCGTAGGTGGTTCCCAACCGCAATGATACTGACCCCATACGCACCAATGCGCCCAGGTCCGCGGCTGCCTGCTCGTACACGGTCGGCTCGGCTGCGACGAACGGGCCGAACGAATCGGGCGCACCACGATCCTCGTGATCCTGAACCCAGCGTACACCACCAAACAGCTTGACTGATTCGGAAGCATCAAGTCTGCCGTCGGCACCGAGCCAGTAGTCCACCACATCTTCTTGCGGGAAATCGTGATAGCGATCAATATCGGCCCCGGCATCGAGTTTCAGAGAGTTTTGTTCCCAGTCCGACTCGAGCGTGATCAACGGCGAAAAAATACTGATGTAATCGGTGTTCTCATTCCTGCGCTCAGCGTAGATGTTGTCGTCGTGCATGATGGCCGCAGAGATTTCCGGGTATGCCAGGAAAGACCCCCATCTGATGCCGGGAAATTCGAGATTCCGCGTTAATCGCTCCGGACGCAGCGCTGGATTGACAACCTCCGCCAGCGTACGTGACTCATCCCCAGCCGGCACGCCGCTCTCAATGTTCGTTGCACCTGTTTCGGCCCCGGGTTGCGTCGATGCCGGCGGCTCTCCATCCGTAGTCACTTGCGCAGCGGCGAACGGAGTTACAAAAAGCGCAAAAGCCGAAACGAGAGCAATGTGGACCACACGCTTCGGCGCACGCCCGCAAACCAGTGATCGTGTTCGAATTATCATATGTGTGCAGGTGAAAAAATATTTACCAACGGTTTTTTAAGTGTTTGCTCCCCTCGGCGTTGATCAAAGTCAATCGCCGTCAAGGGCTATTTTCTCGAGTCCTGTGCGATCGCAGTGCAGGCATTGATTATGGTGTGCCTCTGCCACCAGTCCGCGACGCTTGAACTCCGCGATGATCCGGCTGGCCGTCTCGGTCGAGGTGCCGATAATTTCCCCGATGTCCTCCCGGGGCGGCACCATGCAACCCTCTCCATCGGCACCGCCAACGTCCGTCAGCTTGATCAACAGTCGCGCCAGGCGCGCGGCGGCGCTGCCCGTAGACAGCTCGGTAATGAAAGAGTCGGCCTCGTCGAGATTCTTCTGCCAGCGACCAAGCAGCTGACCATGTATCTTCGGGTTACGCAGACCAATGTCCCGGATCACGTCCGTTCCGAT
>Ga0111166_1111_pt1 | contig 11230 bp, 13 predicted proteins | sample DeeMarSeWOR28_12_FD_80267 | JGI IMG/M metagenome (GOLD analysis project Ga0111166, IMG submission 80267) | Thiotrichales bacterium SG8_50
TCGATCCGCATACCGGCCAGCGCACCAAGGCGGTATTTAGCTGCTCTTGGCAGGATCAGCCGCTCGACATCGTCGATCTCGACAATCTCGACGAGCGCCTGGCGCAAAACAAGGTACAGGAACACCTTACCAATCTCTGGCTCGATCACCTCCTCGAGACCGGTCAGGTAAGTCGCATTTAGCCGCGCCCGGACGGCTACTTTCGCAGCAACCAGAACAGCAGCGAGAGGATCGCGCTGATCAGAATCATGCTGGTGATGGGAAAGTAGAATCGGAAGTTTTCGCGCTCGATCACGATATCGCCGGGCAGGCGGAACAGTCCGAGTTTTTCCAGCCACGGCCAGGCGATACCGGCGATCACAATCGCGATACCGAGCGTGATGAGAAAACGGCTCATGGCCGCGATCTTACCGCCAGGAAAGCGAGCAACTCATCTCGCCTTATCATGGCGTCGGCATAGCCGAGCGAGATCAGTTCGCGGCAATAGGGTTTTTCAAACAGCAGGTAGCTCACCAGATTCGCGCCAGCGCGATTCCCTGCCCCGATGCCGCGCAGCAGGAAGCGCACTGGCCGGGGCAGCCGATGGGCATGGCGCGCGGCGATGCGCTCGATGTCCTGCGAGGGCGAGATGACCAGCGCATCGACCTGCCGCAGCGTCACTCCTCCCTCGACGCGCTGCTGGGGGGGAATGAGGCTGACGGTACGATTGATGCGTTGCAGACGTTCGAGATCGGCTTCGAGGCTGTCAAGAAAAATACTGTTCAGAACGTGGCCCGCGACCTGGGCGAGCGTGGGATAAGGCGGATCGTGCTCGCGCGGCGCTCTAGCGGGGCTGTCATAGCGAACACCGATTACCAGCACGCGGTCCGCGCCAAGATGCAGCGCCGGACTGATGGGTGCAATTTGCCGCAGAGATCCGTCGCCAAAATATTCGCGATTGATCTTGACCGCTGCGAACACAAGAGGAATCGCGGAAGAAGCGAGTAAGTGATCGACGGAGAGGCGCGTAGCGCTACCCACGCGGCGCGCACGCTGCCATGGGGCAATGCTGTCGGCACCCTGATAAAACGAGACGGACTGGCCGGACGAAAAACCCGCTGCTGTGACGGACACGGCATGGAGCGCGCCGGCATCGATTGCCTGCTGGATCTTCTCCATCGGCAGGTAATGCTCGAGGAGCGCCGCGAGTGGTGATCGATCGAGCAACGCCTGAGGATTGCGCTTGCCAAGACCGCCGAGCATCAGGGCGGCAAGCCAGCGCGCCCCGCTCGCGGCGATACCGGTAGCGTCGGCTCTAAAAACGCGCTCGACATGGAAGTTGCGCCAGATGTAGTTAAGCCGTCGCACCGCGTCGTGAAAATTGAGCGCGTAGGCGGCAAGCGCGGCCGCATTAATCGCTCCCGCCGAGGTGCCGCTCAAAATGGGGAACGGGTTGGGCGCTCCGGGCGGCAGCAGCTCGGCAACTGCCTTCAGCACCCCCACCTGGTAGGCGGCGCGCGCGCCGCCCCCCGCCATGACGAGACCGACCTTGGGTCTGGTGCCTTCCGTCACCGCTGTTTCTCGTTGCGATGTTCTGACCGGTGGATCCGCGGTAAGCTCGTTAGCGGCCGCGCTGTTTCAAGCATAGCGTAAAAGATATAAGTCTCTTTACCCTGTCGGGCTAGCCGCCAAACACCTTACATCGTCGCAGGAGCACTGCATGGCAAATCTCGGTCACGTGGTCTTTTACGTGCGCAACCTTGAACGTTCGGTCGCCTTCTACCGCGATGTCGTGGGTCTTGCGCTGGTGGGGAGGATCTTTCGCGGCAGGGCAGCGATGCTCAGCGGCGGGCGCACCCACCACGAGCTGCTGCTGATTGAGGTGGGCGATCTGGAGGGTCCGCCGAAGGGGGCACGGATCGGGCTCTACCACGTCGGCTGGAAGGTCGGCGAGGACCTGGATGCGTTGCGTGCTGCCCGCGAGCGCGTGCGCGCGGCCGGCCACCCGATTGAGGGTCAGTCCGACCACACCGTCAGCCAGTCTCTTTATCTACGTGATCCGGATGGCAACGAGCTCGAACTGTACGTCGACGACCCGCGCATCGACTGGTCCAATGATCTCTCCTGGCTCGAGGCACCGGTAAAGCCGCTGCATCTGTGACGATCGGCACCCGGCTAACTTGAGGAAACCAATCGGTTAACGCGCGGGCTGGAGGCCTGTTCTGCTAGACTCGGTGCCAGAAACGACAACGGAGACCGTTATGGCATCCCAAGTAACTGAAGAAATGGTGTATCAGGCGCTGCGCACGGTTGACGATCCTGAGTTGCGGCACAACGTGGTCGAGCTTGGTTTCATCCAGGAAATCGATATCGTCGATGACTACGTACATATCGACATTCAGCTCACCACCCCCCATTGCCCATTTGCCGACACCATCGTCACGCGTATTCGCGATGCCGTGCAGGACTTGCAGGGCGTAAACCGCGTGGAAGTTGAGCGCGTCTGTCTGAAGGAAGCCTAGCCACACCCGCTCTCCGCCTCCGACCAGAAGGCGGTGACACCTGACTTGCCGCCCGCGATAATATCGCCTGACCTGCTTGGGCGAATTGTCGCCACCACATCGAAATTCTATCCAGACGCCGTGAGTGATCCGTTGCGTGACCGGACCCTGGCACTCGCCGGGGTGTTTCAGGCGGCCCGCCTGACCCAGCAGCTTGCGCGCGAAGGCCAAGCCGACAAGCGGTCATTCGCCACCAGTGTGCGCAGCATCCTCGCGCTCGAAGCGCCGACCACCGACGCGGTATATGGCGGTACCGCTGGCCTCGGACTTGGCCTCACCATGCTGCGCGACAAGCTGACCGGCGACACCAGCCAGGCTGACATCGAGGTGGCGCGCTACGTGATCGCGCTAATGCAGCTCGAGGCGGTGCTTGGTCGCCAGCCTGACATGCTGGAGGCGATCGGCAAGGGCATCCAGGCGATCGAACAGCAGATGAAGTTTTTTGCCACCGAGGAGTCGGACCCCGACACGATTCACCCGACGCTTACCGACAAGCTCGCGGAACTCTACCAGCAAACCATCAGCACGCTTGCGCCACGCATCATGGTGAACGGCGAGCACGGCTATCTTCAGAATCCGGCCATCGCCGCGAAGGTACGCGCTGCGCTCTTGGCCGGGATTCGCTCGGCGGTACTGTGGCGTCAGAAAGGCGGCTCGCGTTGGCAGCTACTGTTCCTGCGCAAGCGCATCGCCGCCGAAGCTGACGAACTGCTGCGCCACGTCGGTTAGAACGCCGGGGGATCGTGAGCAAGCGACGCATTGCACCACGCGCGCTGATGCTGGTAGTGGCGCTTGGAGCCGTCGGGGCATCACCGTCGGCACGCGCCAGCTGCGGCGCGGCATTTTGTAGCCTCAACACGCAATGGGATGCCCAGGGCGTCTGGACCGATTCGGGTTGGCGGGTCGACCTGCGGTACGAATATATCGATCAGAACCAGCTGCGCAGCGGCCGGAACGAGACGGAACCCGCCGGCGTCCCTGACACCCACGACGAGATTCGCACACTCAGTCGCAATCTGCTGGTGGGAGTCGACTACACCGTCAACAAGTCGTGGGGCATGTCGCTTCTCGTGCCACTCATTCAGAGGGATCACAATCACATCTACAATGACGTCGCACCAGAAGAGGAATCATGGAAGTTTCGCTCCGTTGGCGATCTGCGTGTGCTGGGACGCTATCGCGCTCCGTTCGAAAACGCCGCTGCAGGGGTTCAGTTTGGCCTCAAACTTCCCACCGGAAAGTTCGATGAGACCAACGATGCCGGTGAAGCCGCAGAACGCACATTGCAACCCGGCACTGGCACGATAGACACTTTGCTCGGCCTGTACTACCACCGCAGCCCGGCCGGCAGCGATACCACGCTGTTTACTCAGGCCCTTTGGCAGCGGCCGCTCGACGAGCGAGACGGCTATGCTCCCGGACAACGGCTGTCATTTGATCTCGGGCTTCGCTATGCAATGACGCACACTGCAAGTGCGCAACTGCAGCTCAATTTCCTCTGGAAGGGTCGCGACGTGGGGATTAACGCCGAACCCGACGACACGGGCGGCCGCTACCTCTTCATCAGCCCCGGGCTCAGCTATTTGCTCGGCACGAATACTCAGCTCTACGGGTTCGTGCAGCTCCCGCTTTACCAGTACGTCAACGGTACGCAGCTAACCGCTGACTGGGCGGCCGTGGCCGGATTCAGCTGGAAATTATGAGAATCCACGCCTTTCTGCCGCCGCACTGCGCGCAAAACGAAAGGCCTTTCAGCCGGCGAGTTTCTTCTTGAGCAGCTCGTTGACCTGCTGGGGATTGGCCTTGCCCCGGGTAGCCTTCATCACCTGACCGACGAAGAACCCGAATAACGCCTCCTTGCCGGCCCGGTACTGCTCGAGCTGCGCGGTGTTCTTGGCGATCACCTCGTCGATCGCCTTTTCGATGGCACCGGTATCGGTGATCTGCTTGAGGCCCTTCTTGGCGATGACCGCATCGGCATCGCCCTCGCCCGCCCACATCGCCTCAAGGACTTCCTTGGCAATCTTGCCTGAGATGGTGTTGTCGGCTTGGCGGATACCGGTGACTCGGCGATGTCCTTGTTGTCGAGATTCAGGTAGCCGGACAGCTCCACCGCGATCCAGTTTGCAACGATCTTGGGATCACCCTTGGACTCGCGTACCGCCGTTTCGTAGTACTCGGCCATCTCGCGCGAGCTGGTCAGCACGCCAGCATCGTAGCGATTCAGCCCGTACTGGCTCATGAAGCGGGCGCGCCTGGCATCCGGCAACTCCGGCAAGGTTGCCTGCACCTCGCGCACGAAGGCCTCATCCACAACGAGCGGCGGTAGATCGGGGTCCGGAAAATAACGATAGTCCATCGCCTCTTCCTTGCTGCGCATCGAGCGGGTCTGGTCCTTGTCGGCGTCATACAGGCGCGTCTCCTGCACCACGCTCTTGCCAGACTCGATCAGATCGATCTGACGCTCGATCTCGAACTCGATCGCCTTCTCGACGAAGCGGAACGAGTTGACGTTCTTGATCTCGGCACGGGTGCCGAACTTCGGATCGCCCTTGCGCCGCACCGAGACGTTGGCGTCGCAACGGAACGAGCCTTCCTGCATGTTGCCATCGCAAATGCCAAGGTACACGACCAGCTGGTGAAGCTTCTTCATGTACGCCACGGCTTCCTTCGCCGAGCGAAGATCCGGCTCCGAAACGATCTCCAGCAACGGCGTGCCGGCGCGGTTGAGATCGATGCCGGTCATGCCGTGAAAGTCCTCATGCAGCGATTTGCCGGCGTCCTCCTCAAGATGCGCACGCGTGATGCCGATCAGCCTTTCGTGGCCGTCGAGCTCAATCGTGAGGCTTCCCTTCGCAACCACCGGGATCTCATACTGGGAAATCTGGTAACCCTTGGGGAGGTCCGGATAGAAATAGTTCTTGCGCGCGAACACCGAGCGGTGATTGATTTGCGCGCCGATGGCAAGCCCGAACTTGACCGCCATGCGTGCGGCCTGTTCGTTGAATACGGGCAGGACACCGGGCAGCGCGATATCGACCGCGCAGGCCTGGGTGTTGGGCTCCGCCCCGTAGCGAGTGGCAGCACCGGAGAACGCCTTGCTCCGGGTCGAAAGCTGGGCGTGGATCTCAAGACCGATGACGCTCTCCCATTCCATCAGTCGAACCCCTTCGGCAGGCGACGGTGCCAGTCGGTCGCCTGTTGATACTGGTGCGCGACGTTGAGCAATCGCTCCTCGCCGAAATAGCGGCCGATAATCTGCAGGCCGACGGGCAGACCCTTGCCGTCGAAACCGGCCGGAATCGAAAGGCCCGGAAGGCCGGCCAGATTCACCGAGATCGTGTAAATGTCCGACAAATACATCGATACCGGATCATCGCTCTTAGCCCCGAGTTTGAAGGCCGTGGTTGGGCTGGTCGGACCCATGATGACGTCGCACACTTCGAACGCCTGCTCGAAGTCCTGCGCAATCAGGCGCCGCAGGCGCTGCGCTTTGAGGTAGTAAGCGTCGTAGTAGCCAGCCGACAGGGCATAGGTGCCAATCATGATGCGCCGCTTGACCTCTGCGCCGAACCCCTGCGCGCGGGTCTTGCAGTACATGTCGATGAGATCCTTGTATTCCGCGGCGCGGAAGCCGTAGCGCACGCCGTCGTAGCGCGACAGATTGGACGAGGCCTCGGCCGGCGCCAGCACGTAGTAGCAGGGAATGGCGAGGCTCGAGTTGGGCAGCGACACCTCGACCGTTTGCGCGCCGAGCTTGCGGTACTCTGCGATCGCCGCCTCGACTGCCTTGGCGACATCCGCGCTCAAGCCGTCGCCGAAGTATTCCTTCGGAAGACCGATGCGCAGACCCTTGAGGGGATGATCCAGCGCGGCAACGAAGTCCGGCACCGGCGCATCGACGGAGGTGGAGTCGCGTTGATCAAAGCCGGCCATGACACCGAGCAAGAGTGCCGCGTCCTCTGCGCTCTGGGTCATGGGACCGCCTTGGTCAAGCGACGAGGCGAAGGCGATCATGCCGTAGCGCGATACTCGCCCGTAGGACGGCTTGAGCCCGGTGAGATTCGTGAGCGCCGCCGGCTGGCGAATGGAGCCGCCCGTATCGGTGCCGGTGGCCGCGGGCGCGAGGCGTGCCGCCACCGCCGCCGCCGAACCGCCGGAGCTGCCGCCCGGGACGGTAGTCGGATCCCAGGGGTTTCTCACCGGGCCAAAATGGGATGTCTCGTTCGACGAGCCCATGGCGAACTCATCCATGTTGGTCTTGCCAAGCAGCACGGCCCCGGCACCGCTGAATCGGGCGATGGCAGTTGCATCGTAAGGCGCGATGAAGCTCGACAACATCTTCGAGCCGCAGGTGGTAAGCCAGCCATCCGCACAGAAAATGTCTTTTTGCGCGACCGGGATCCCGGTGAGTGCCGCGGCTTCGCCCTTGGCGCGACGGGCATCAGCAGCGCGCGCCTGCGCCAGGGACTTCTCGGGATCGACCGTGATGAAGGCGTTGAGATCCCGATACTTACTAATACGATCGAGGAACAGCTGCGTCAGCTCGACGCTTGAAACGGCCTTGCTGGCCAGCGCACGGGAGAGTTCCGCAACGGTTTTTTTGAACATGGGGCGGCAGGCGCGCGGGCTATTCGATGACCTTGGGCACCAGGTAGAGCCCAGCCTCGGTGGCAGGGGCCACGGCCTGGAAACGCTCCCGCTGGTCAGCTTCGCTGACGGCGTCGGCCCGCAGCCGCAGACCGGCATCATTCGGGTGCGCCATCGGCTCCACGCCGGTCGTATCGACCGCGTTCATCTGCTCGATCAGGCCGAGAATCCGGCTGAGCGACTCGGCGTAGGCGGAGCTCTCCGCCTCACTGATCTCCAAGCGAGCGAGATGGGCGATTTTGCGTACCTGGTCGCGGTCGAGGGACATGGGGTATCGGTCGGCAAGGCGCCAACGGCAGCCGGCGCGGCGCGACACCATACCATAGATGACTGCCGCCGTTGAACCCGCATGGGGCGGTTGCTACAGTTACCGAAGTCAGCTGTTCCCCCACAACGTTCACCCAAAAAGCCGTCAAGCAGGTACACCCCGGATGCTCAGAAAGTTTCTTGGAATCATTTCCAGCGATATCGCTATCGACCTCGGTACCGCCAACACCCTTATCTACATGCGGCGGCTCACGCTCAATCCTTGCGGTCGGCCACGAGGCCAAGAAGATGCTGGGGCGCACACCGGGCTCCATTCAGGCGATTCGGCCGATGAAAGACGGCGTGATCGCCGACTTCACCGTCACCGGCGAGATGTTGAAGTACTTTATCCGCAAGGTGCACGAGAGCCGCATGTTCCAGCCTAGCCCGCGCATCGTGATCTGCGTCCCCTTTGGCTCGACACAGGTCGAGCGGCGCGCGATCCGTGAATCGGCGATGAGCACCGGAGCGCGCGAGGTCCAACCGGCTCGATGGTGCTCGACATCGGCGGCGGCACAAGCGAGGTGGGGGTGATATCGCTCGGCGGCATCGTCTACGGCCACTCGCTGCGAATTGCCGGCGACAAGATGGACGAGGCGATCGTGAATTATGTACGCCGCAAGTACGGCATCCTGATTGGCGAGGCAACCGCCGAACAGGTGAAAAAGGACATTGGCACAGCCTGGGAAAGCAGCGACGTGCGTCACATGGAGATCAAGGGCCGGCACATCGCCGACGGCGTGCCGCGTGCCGTCAACCTTTCCTCGCAGGAAGTGTACCTGGCACTGTCAGAAAGCCTGAATGGAATTGTCGCCGCCATCAAGACCGCGCTCGAACAAACACCACCGGAGCTCGGCGCGGACATCGCGGAAAAGGGCATGTTGGTGTCGGGTGGCGGCGCGCTGCTGCATGATCTCGACCGCATGCTGATGGAACAGACTGGCTTGCCCGTCATCATCGCAGACGATCCGCTCACCTGCGTGGTGCGCGGATGCGGCCGTGCACTGATGGAGGCCGAAAAGCTCGGCGACGTATTTGTCTACGAATAGGTCTGTCGTGGTAGTCGCATGATTCACGTCTTCGGCCGGCCGCTGCGGCCGCCGTCCCAGCTTACGCGACTGATCCTGCTCGGGGTGCTCGCCGCTGCACTGATGGTGCTGGATCATCGTAGCAACCAGCTCGCCAAAATTCGCAGCGCGCTCAGCCTCTTGGCTGCACCGATCCACTTCCTCGCCGCCCTGCCGGCCCGCGCCGGCGGCAGCATGACCGAGTTCTTCACCACGCGCGATGCGCTACGCAGCGACAACGACCGGTTGCAGGCGGAACGCGAGATCCTCATGGCACGCCTGCAACAGCAGGCTGCGCTCGAGGCCGAGAACAACCGCCTGCGCGAGATGCTCGGCAGTGCCACACGCGTCTCGGATCGCGCGCTCGCCGCCGAGCTGATCGAGGTGACGTCGGAACCCTTCACGCGCCAGATCCTGATCGCGCGTGGTTCGCGCGACGCGGTCAGCGTCGGACAACCCGTTATCGATGCCTACGGCGTGATGGGCCAGATCACCCGCGTCATGCTCGCCACCAGTCAGGCGACGCTGATTACCGATGCCGGTCACGCAGTGCCGGTGCTGGTCAATCGCAACGGACTTCGCGCCTTGGTGTTTGGCACCGGCGCCCAGGACACGGTGCGAGTTCCCTATCTCACGGCGCTGTCCGACATCAAGGAAGGCGACTTGCTGGTGACCTCCGGCATGGGCGGCACATTCCCGCCAGGCTATCCGGTCGCCATCAACCACAGCAAGCAGGTGCTGCTGATCTGGCCCGGCGCCAAGGCACCCAAGGCAGAGGCATCAGCGAAACCGGAGCGCGCCGCACCGCGGGCACGTGCGGGTGCCGCCCGATGACGCTTTCCCCGCAGACCAAGGCACGGCTCGCGCTGGTCAGTACCTTTCTGGTCGCGATCGTGCTTTCCATTATGCCGGGGCCGACCTGGGCGGAGCCGTTTCGACCTGATTGGGTAGGTCTGGTGCTGGTCTACTGGTGCATCGCTACGCCGGGCCGCGTTGGGGTCGGCACCGGCTTCGTGCTCGGGCTTGCCATGGACGTGCTCTATGGGGCGTTGCTTGGCAGCAACGCGCTGGTCAACGCGCTCGACCAGCTGCTGGTGCTCTGGATACGAGGCGCCGCCGGGCGCGCGCCCGAGACCTTGTTCTACTGGACTCCGAGCGTCGTCGGCATGGTGATCTGGCCCTGGCTGTTCGTCATCCTGCGCGACGTGCGCCGGCGGGCCAAGATTGCCTGAGCCGTAGATGCTGAACATTCCGCTCAAGGACTACTTCCGCGAAACGCGGGTCTTCGGCACGCGTCTCATGATCGTGGCGATTGGCGTTGCGGTGCTGGTGACACTCCTCGCGCTGCGCCTGATTTACTTGCAGACCTTCGCGCACCGCCACTACGAGACGCTGTCGCAGGCCAACCGCGTTCGGCCGGTGCCCATCCCGCCGCCACGCGGGCTGATTCTCGATCGCAACGGGGTCGTCCTGGCGCAAAACTACCCCGTCTACACGCTCGAACTCGTGCCGGAGCAGATCAAGGACATGGGGCGGACGCTTGACACTCTTGGTGAGCTGATCCGACTTACGGATGGCGACCTCAAGCAATTCCAACGCCAGTTGCGTGAGCGCCCGCGTTTCGAAGCGCTCACCCTGCGCACCCACCTCACCGACGAGGAAGCGGCGCGCATCGCGTTGCACCGGCCATTCCTCAACGGGGTCGAATTGCAGGCTCGCCTGCAACGCCACTATCCGCTGGGTGGCTCGGGCGTGCACAGTCTCGGCTACGTGGCGCGCATCAGCGAGCAGGATGTGGAACGTATCGACAAAAGCGCCTATCGCGGCACACGGCACATCGGCAAACTCGGTCTCGAGGCGGAGTACGAGGAAGAACTGCTGGGGCGTGTCGGATTCGAGAAAATCGAAACTAACGCACACGGACGCCAGCTACGAACGCTCGAGCGCGTCGCGCCGGTAGCCGGTCGCAATTTGTATCTCAACATTGACGCCAGGCTGCAGGCAGTAGCCGAACAGGCGCTCGGCAAGCGGCGCGGTGCGGTAGTGGCTATCGAGCCGGCCACCGGCAAGGTGCTGGCCTTCGTGAGCACGCCGACCTACGACCCGAACCCGTTCGTGAATGGCATCGACAGCGAGTCCTACAAGAATCTTCTGGACGACCCGGACAAGCCGTTGATCAACCGCGCGCTGAACGGCAAGTATCCGCCCGGCTCCACCATCAAGGCTTTCCTTGGTCTTGCCGCACTCGAGAGCGACCAGTTCGATGGCAACAAACCGGTCGGTTGTCCCGGTTATTTCAGCCTACCGGGCAGCAGCCATCTGTTTCGCGACTGGAAGAAGGGTGGTCACGGCGTCGTCGGTTTGCGCGAAGCGATCGTGCAATCCTGCGACGTGTATTTCTATAAGCTTGCCTACGCGCTCAGCCCGGATGGCATCAAGAATTTTCTGGCGCCGTTCGGCTTCGGCAAGAAAACCGGGGTGGACCTGCCGGATGAGTCGGAGGGGCTCCTTCCTTCGCCTGAATGGAAGGAAGCGCGTGGACAGAAGTGGTATGCCGGCGAAACGGTGGTGTATGGAATCGGACAGGGACTGATGCTGGCGACACCCCTGCAACTCGCTGTCGGTATGGCCGCCATTGCCAACCATGGTGTTGTCTTGCAGCCGCGG
>Ga0111166_1115_pt1 | contig 11221 bp, 13 predicted proteins | sample DeeMarSeWOR28_12_FD_80267 | JGI IMG/M metagenome (GOLD analysis project Ga0111166, IMG submission 80267) | Thiotrichales bacterium SG8_50
GCCAAGGCGGCGCCGACAGTATCGGCCAGCAGCTCTCGGCTGCCGATATCAAGGGTCGTGGCGCGGTGCTCAATGTCACCGACGGCGCGTCGATTGAGGCCTTGCTGAAGGAAATGGAGGGCAGCTGCGGAATGCCGTCAATCCTCGTAAACAATGCCGGTATCACGCGCGACAACCTCTTGCTACGCATGAGCGAAGAAGAGTGGGATGCGATTCTGAATACGAATCTCAAGTCCGTCTATCGCATGTCAAAGGCGGTGCTGCGCAGCATGACCAAGGCCCGGAAGGGTCGCATTATCAGCATCAGCTCGGTGGTAGGAGCCGCCGGCAACGCCGGACAGACCAACTACGCTGCTGCCAAAGCCGGCATCGTAGGGTTCACCAAGGCTTTGGCGCGCGAGGTGGGCTCGCGCCACATTACGGTCAATGCTGTGGCACCGGGATTCATCGATACCGACATGACCCGCGCACTGGCGGACGCGCAACGCGCGGCGCTCATACAGCAGATCCCGCTCGGGCGGCTCGGCACCCCGGAGGATATTGCGCACGCTGTGGCATTCCTGGCCTCACCGGCTGCCGGCTACATCACCGGACACACACTGCATGTCAACGGGGGGATGTACGTGGCGTGAGGGCCCGCTGCCGGTTGGCTGGACGACCCTATACAATTCGTGTTAACTATGCCGCCGCAAGCGGCCATTTTGGAGGATCAAAGAACCATGAGCAGTGTTGAAGAACGCGTGAAGAAGATCTCGCTCGATACCGTCGAGCTGGTGATGGCTCTGGAAGAGGAATTCGATTGCGAAATCCCGGACGAAGAGGCCGAGAAGATCACCACGGTTCAGCAGGCCATTGATTACATCAACGCCCATTTGAAGTAACCCCGGCGACGCAGCACGTTGTCGTACAATTCGGTTGTACGACATGGTGGTACGACAACCTTGAGGCCGTCTGTCACCGCCGTGTGCAGACGGCCTCCGATTTTGGGGCCCCGGTAAGATCGCCCGGTCAACCCGGCCCAACAAACTGAGGAAATAGTCTTGAGCAAGCGGCGTGTCGCCATCACGGGTCTTGGCATTCTCTCCCCGATCGGGATTGGCGTGAATGAAAACTGGCAGGCCATTATGGCCGGACGAGGTGGTATCACCCAGATCACCCGCTTCGACGCCACTGGGTATCCGGCGACCATTGCCGGAGAGGTCAAGAATTTTATCCCGACTCAGTGTGGAATTTCGGAGAAAGAGGCGCGTCGCATGGACCGCTTCATCCAGCTCGGCATGGCTGCGGCTATTGAGGCCTTTAAGGACTCCGGGCTGGAGGTTACCGAGGAGAATGCCGAGCGCATCGGCGTGCATCTCGGCTCCGGGATCGGCGGTATTAGCTCGATCGAGGACACGACCCGCACCATCGCGGAACGTGGCCCGCGTCGCGTTTCGCCGTTCTACATCCCGATGGCAATCATCAATATGATCTCCGGCGACCTGTCGGTGATGTATGGCTTCAAGGGCATCGGCGATGCGGCACGTATCATCGAGTATGGTGACGCTGACGTAATGATCGCCGGCGGCGCCGAGGCTGCCGTAACTCCGACCGCCCTTGCCGGTTTCGGCAATGCCAAGGCGCTTTCCACTCGAAATGACAGCCCCGAGACGGCAAGCCGCCCCTGGGACAAGGACCGCGACGGTTTCATTCTTGGGGAGGGCGCCGGCGTGGTGGTGCTCGAGGAGATCGAACACGCCAAGCGTCGCGGCGCTAGGATCTACTGCGAACTGGTTGGTTTTGGTATGAGCGGTGATGCCTACCACATGACGAGCCCGCCCGAGAACGGTGAAGGTGCTGCACGCTGCATGCGCAATGCCCTGCGCAATGCGCACCTCGGACCGGAGGCGGTCCAGTACATCAACGCGCACGGTACCTCGACGCCGCTCGGTGACAAAGCCGAGACCATGGCTGTGAAAACAGCCTTTGGCGATCACGCCCCCAAACTCGCAGTAAGCTCCACCAAGTCGATGACCGGACATCTCCTCGGCGCGGCTGGTGGGGTCGAAGCGGTCTATTCTGCTCTGGCGATCCATCACCAAGTCGCGCCGCCGACCATTAACCTCGTGACGCCCGATCCGGATTGTGATCTCGATTACGTGCCTAACACCGCGCGCGACATGAAGATCGATGTTGCCCTATCGAACTCATTCGGGTTTGGCGGCACGAACGGCACATTGATCTTCCGCCGATTCGGGTGAACAACGCCCCAGCGGGCGTGAGCAAGGTGCTGGGCGTGGTCGTCGAGCCCATCCCGCCGACTACCGATTTCTTGGCGCTGGCGGATAACGATCCCGCGCGCTATCCAGCGCTCTTCCAGAGCACGGCGCGCGGTACGCCGCGGTCCCGGTTCAACATTCTGTTCGCCTTTCCTCAAGAAGCCTTCGGGCTCGCTCCAGGTGCGGGCTCTGCGGTGTCTAATGAACTGCCAACAGCCGATTTTCTTGGCAGGCTCGATATTCGTTGGCGGGCCTCGGCCCCACAAATCTGTACCCAAGAGACCCACAACCTTCCATTTGCCGGCGGATGGTTGCTCTATCTCGGCTACGAGCTCGCCGGCCAAATCGAGCCGCGTCTGGAACCACTCATGCGCGACCCGCTTCTACCAGTCGCAGAGGCCGTACGCATTCCGGCCGCGTTGATTCGTGACAACCTATATGAGCGTGCCTGGATGGTGTGCGAGGACCAGTTCGCGAACGATCTGCTGCCGCTCTTGCGCGCTGACCTTCGTGACATTCAGATGAATGAACACCGTCTTTCGCTTGCCGCCTGGAGCGCCAAAGAGGACGAACCAGAGCGCTTTCTCGCCGGCGTGCACCGAGTGCAGGAATACATTCGCGCGGGAGACGTCTACCAGGTAAATCTGTCGCGTCGCTGGCAAGCGCAGCTTCGATCGGCAGAGTCTTCGACGAAATTGTTTGACCGTCTCGCTGAGGCCAATCCCGCACCATTCGCCGCCCTGCGCCAATGGTCACGCGATCGTGCAATCATCAGCTCATCTCCAGAACGTCTGGTCGAGGTGCGCGGGCGACACATCAGCACACGACCAATTGCCGGAACGTTTCCACGCAGCACAAATGCTACCGAAGACACGCGTCTCTCCGCCGCACTGCGCCGCCACCCAAAGGAGCGCGCCGAACATATCATGCTCATCGACCTGGAACGCAACGATCTCGGTCGCATTTGTCGCCCCGGCAGCGTACAGGTCGCGGAACTCATGGCGCTCGAGTCATATCGTCACGTCCACCATCTGGTGTCGGAGATCGTTGGCACACTGCGCGAGGAAGTGACACCGGGCGACGTGATCCGGGCCGTGTTTCCTGGGGGAACCATCACGGGCTGCCCGAAGCTTCGTTGTATGGAAATCATTCGCGAGCTCGAAGACGCTCCGCGTGGTGCTTACACCGGCGCGCTCGGCTACCTCAATCACAATGGTGATCTCGATCTGAATATTCTGATTCGCACCTTGGTGCAGGATGGCGCGAACGTGACGCTTCGTGCGGGTGCCGGCATCGTGGCCGACTCGGTTCCGGCGCGCGAGCTCGAGGAGACTCGTGCCAAGGCACGTGGCATGCTCGCGGCATTGGGGCTCGTATGAGTGATCTGCTGGCGGTACTGGTTAACGGTGAGAGCGGACGCGACGTGTCTACTTTGGACCGCGGACTGCACTATGGAGACGGCGTCTTCGAGACAATTGCCGTGAGAGCGGGAACGCCCTTGCTCTGGAATCGTCATTTGCGCCGATTGCAGGCAGGGGCCGCACGCGCGCCGTGCTCAAGCTTATCGTGACGCGCGGTATTGGCGGGCGGGGCTATCGGTCGGGTCCAACTACACCAACGGCGGTGGTGCTGGTTTATGCTTGGCCGGAATACCCGCCGAACGTGCAAGATGGAATCGCGGTGCGCATATGCGACACCCGACTGGCACACCAGCCGCGACTTGCCGGAATCAAGCACCTCAACCGTCTGGAACAGGTTCTGGCACGAGCTGAATGGGGGGATGACTTTGGCGAAGGCCTCATGCTCGATCAGACGGATTATGTCATTGAGGGCACCATGAGCAATTTGTTCGCGGTGATCGACAACGAACTTCGAACGCCCGACCTACAGGCCTGTGGCGTGGCAGGCGTAATGCGCGGTCTTGTCCTGGAAACCGCCAGCGCGTGGCTGCCAGCACGGGTTGCCCCCTTGCGCTCCAAAGACCTCATGCGTGCGAGCGAAGTCTTCCTAACCAACAGCCTGATCGGCATCTGGCCCGTGGGGAAATTGGTCGACCGACTCCTCGCGCCAGGTCCCATTGCGCGGCGCTTGCAGTTGGCCCTGCGTGCGCACTATGTGGAGGGGTAGGCGCGTGAAACGGCTGGTTCATGCCATTGGCGCAGCGCTTGTCCTGACCGCTGGGTACTTGGGCTGGTACTGGTTTCACGCGCTCGAGCCAGGATCGGAAACGTTCGTGGTGAAACCCGGCATGTCTCTCAAGGCATTTGCACGTGAACTTAACCGCCGCGGCGTGCTGCATGAGTCGCAGAGTTTCGTATTGCTTGCGAATCTCCTGGGAAAGGGACGCGAACTGAAGACTGGCGAGTATCTGTTTGACGCCGGCATCAGTGCGCGTGGCATCCTGGCGCAGGTCGTTGCCGGACGCGTCGTGCGATATCCGGTCGTGCTGGTGGAGGGATGGACGTTCCGCCAGTTCCTTCAGGCGCTTGCCCGCGCCGAAAAACTCACTCAGACGCTTGCCGGTCAGACGCCCGGCCAAATAATGGCTGCACTGGGACACCCTGACGAGCATCCCGAAGGACGATTCTTTCCCGATACCTATCACTTCACGGCGGGGGATACTGACCGCATGGTTCTCGCGCGTGCTTATCAGCGCATGCAGGACCGTCTGGAACAGGAGTGGAATGCGCGCGCGCCCGATTTACCGGTACCCACACCCTATGAGGCGCTGATTCTTGCCTCGATCGTCGAAAAGGAAACTGGTAAGCCCGAAGAGCGTTCATTGATTGCCGGCGTCTTTGTCAATCGACTGCACCGGGGGATGCGGCTGCAAACCGATCCCACGGTCATTTACGGGCTCGGCGAACGCTTTGATGGCAATCTGCGCCGCCGGGATCTAGAGCGTGACACCCCCTACAACACCTACAAGCGGACCGGCCTGCCGCCCACGCCGATCGCTATGCCGGGCGCGGCCGCACTGCGCGCGGCACTTCATCCTGCCGAGACACGTGCGCTCTACTTCGTTTCGCGCGGCGATGGAAGTCATGTATTCTCCGAGACACTCTCAGAGCACAATGCAGCAGTGATCAAATACCAGCTCCATGGACGCCCGCGCGACTTCTCCAGTTACCCGGCGCGCGCCGGTGCGGAGCGCTGAGAACCCCGCCTTCGAGCGCGAAGCAATGGCATCCGGTCAATTCATCACTCTGGAAGGCGGAGAGGGCGCGGGCAAGAGCACCATGCTCGCCTTCATTGAGACGTGGTTGCGTGACCACGGCCACCGTGTGCTCGTCACCCGCGAACCAGGGGGAACCGAGCTTGGAGAGCGGGTTCGCGAACTGCTGTTGCACCGCCATGAACTGGAGATTTCACCCGAGACTGAGGCGCTCCTAATGTTTGCCGCCCGCGCCGAACATCTCCAGCGCGTGATTCGACCTGCCTTGCACGCCGGAACCACGGTGGTGTGCGATCGCTTCACGGACGCAACCTATGCGTACCAAGGTGGGGGGCGGGGTGTCGCGCGGGAACGTATTGCGGCACTCGAGCAATGGGTGCAAGGCGAGCTCCGCCCGGACCTCACGCTACTACTCGACGTGCCCGTGGCGCTGGGTTTGGGCCGTGCCGGCAATCGAAGTCAGCCCGACCGGTTCGAGCGCGAGCAGCAGGGGTTTTTTGAGCGCGTACGCGCCTGCTATCTCGAGCGGGCCGTACTTGAGCCTGGCCGATTCAAAGTGATTGACGCGTCACGCCCGCCAGTTGAGGTTCAGAGTCAACTGGCTCGTGCACTGCATGAGGCAGTCCATGGCGAAAAAGTCTGAGCAAGCCGAAGAGGCGGTCGTCCGCACGCGGGCACCGGAGCAATATCCCTGGCACGACGACCTGTGGCAAATGACACGCGGCGCCATGATGCGCCTGCCGCACGCTCTGCTGCTGCACGGACTGCCGGGTCTCGGCAAACAAGCGTTCGGTCTGCGCCTGGCACGAAGCCTGTTATGCCTGACCCCAAATGGCGCAGGTGATGCCTGTGGTAGCTGCAAGAGCTGCGCATTGCTGGATGCCGGGACACACCCGGACATCGCGATGGTGACAACACTCGCCGACAGCAAGGTGATTTCCGTTGATCAGATACGCGAGCTTACTGATTTCATGTCGCTCAAACCGCACACCGCAACGCGCAAGGTCGCCGTGCTGTGGCCGGCGCACGTCATGAACGTCAACGCGGCGAACAGTCTGTCTCGTCAGCGACCAGGCCGGCCGCATCCCCGCAACGGTAAGGTCGCGCTGTGCACGGGTGATTTTCCGACCACCTGCGCGCGACGAGGCAATGCGTTGGCTTGAAGACACGCGGGGCACGCAATCCGACAATGTAAGCCTGCTGGCACTTGCAGGTGGCGCCCCGCTTGCCGCGGCGGTGTTTGCGGAAACAGGCTGGATCGAACAGCGCGATTCGTTACTGACCGACCTCGAGAACCTGGCTGGACATCGAGACACGCCGTGCGCCTGTGCCTCCCGCTGGAAGTCCGCCGGAGCCGAACCGGCCGTCGATGCAGTCTATGGCCTGGCTGCCGATCTTGTCCGGTTGGGCACGGCCGGCCCCGGAGCGAGTGTGTCCGCCCCGGAGTTGCGCGACCGCTTGCAGCATATTCTACAAAGTATAGAATTGAAGAAGTTATACCATTTTCTTGATGCAGTTTCCGAGGTGAGAAACTTGCTGCGCACTCCGCTCGATCAGCTGCTACTGATTGAGGATCTGCTGATCCGCTGGCAGCGCGTCGTCCCACACATCGTCTAGACTGAAGACCAACACGTTGTTCACCACATGGCCGATATTCCGCGCAACCTCCCACCGCGTCCGCCCCTGAAGCCAGTGCCAGGTCCTGGCGCCGCCGGGGCTGGCGCGCGTCCCGGCGTCCTATCGCTCACGATCAAGGACAAGAACGCGTTGTACGCGGCCTACATGCCGTACGTTAAGGGCGGCGGAATCTTTGTACCAAGCAGTCGGCCCTACAAACTGGGTGATGAGGTATTCATGCTACTCACACTGATGGACAGCAAGGAGAAGATACCGGTGGCCGGACACGTCGTGTGGGTCACACCAGGTGGCGCACAGGGCGGGCGCACCGCCGGGATCGGCATCCAGTTTAGCGAAAAGGATTCTGGCGTGGCCCGGGGCAAGATCGAAACCATCCTCGCCGGCGTCCTGAATTCCGAGCGCCCCACGCATACGATGTAGTCTTGTGGCAGAGCTCGTTGACTCCCACTGCCATCTCAACTTCGACCCGCTAAACACCATGCTGCCCGCCATATTGGCGCGGGCAGCGGCAGGCGGCGTCAGCCACATGCTGTGCGTGAGCGTCACGCTCGAAGCGTTTCCCGAGGTCCGCGCCCTCGCCGAACAGCATGACAATATCTTCGCTTCAGTTGGCGTGCACCCCAGCGAACGCGACGTCACAGAGCCGACGCCGGAACAACTGCTCGCGCTGGCTGATCATCCGCGTGTCGTAGCCATCGGTGAAACGGGGCTTGACTACTACCGCAGCGAGGGCGATCTCAGATGGCAACAGGAGCGGTTTCGTAATCACATCCGCGCCGCCCGGTCGGCGAAGAAGCCCCTGATCGTCCACACCCGGGAGGCGCCTGCCGACACGCTGCGCATCATGACAGAGGAGGGGGCACGCGAAGCAGGCGGCGTCATGCACTGCTTCACCGAATCGTGGGAGGTAGCGCGCGCGGCACTGGACCTCGGCTTTTATATCTCTCTTTCTGGGATCGTCACCTTCCGAAGCGCCGATGCCCTGCGCGATGTGGCACGCCGGGTACCCGCTGATCGACTGCTCGTGGAAACGGATTGCCCGTACCTCGCCCCCGTTCCGTATCGGGGCAAGACCAATGAGCCCAGTTATGTGCGTTTTGTTGCTGAGCAGGTTGCACAGGCGCGGGGAACGTCGCCGGATGTCATTGCAGAGGTAACAACCGAGAATTTTTTTGCACTGTTCCAGACAGCGACCCGGCAGGGCCCGAACACTTCAACACGCCACACTGCCTGACATATGTAACATATTGTATTTATGGGTCTTTCTTACACGACAAAATGATTCTATTCTTAGAGTGATGGGATTGGAGTAGTCTCGATGGATCGGACACAAATAAGAGAAAAGGCCGGGCACGTCCTCATAACTTTTCTTGCACACCGCGGCCACGAGGTAACCCTCGCAGAGCTCGATAATCTAAGGTCGGTTGGCCTCGACTCACTGTCGATGGCAGAGCTGATCTTCGAAGTATGTGAGGCTTTTAGCATTGACGATCGTCTGATTCGTGACGATCAGCTGCGATCGATTACGTCCCTCGGCACTCTTGTGGATGCGATCGAAGATGCCCTGACACTTTCGGCGACAAATTGAACCCGTATGTCGGTGTGCGCCATAACCGGCATGGGCGTTGCATCACCGATCGGGATTGGCATTGACGATTATTGGACGGCGTGTCACGAGGGAATCTCCGGGATTCGAGAGATCCCGCATTTTGATGCGTCTCGCTTTGGTTGCCGTGCTGCAGGAGTCGTTGCTGGGCTGGCCGATTCTGGTTCGTATCGCAGTGAGTGGCAGGTGCACGATCGTGTAACCGGTCTCGCACTGACCGCGGCAAGCAATGGATGCCTGCACAGTTTCGGGCATATATCTTGATCAGGTTGTTGGCGTAGCGGTCGGAACAGGGGTGGGTGGCGTGTCTACGCATGAGAGTGAGTGCCGCAAGTGGGTCACTGGCCAAGGACGGGTCCATCCCGGCGCGATCCTGCGCGTCATGTGTAACGCTCCAGCGGCGCAAATCTCATCCTCGCTCAAGGTATCGGGCCCCTCACTGACCATCACGACGGCTTGCGCAGCGAGCCTGCAGGCGATCGGCGAAGCGATGCTCTGGGTTCGCGATAAACGCGCGGATGCCGTGGTCGCCGGTGGCGCTGAGGCCCCTCTGTCTGAGCCCCTCTACGCCGCTTGGGACTCAATGCGCGTACTTTCTCGCTGGAAGGGACACCCGGGCGCAGCCTGCCGACCGTTCAGCTCTGATCGCTCCGGACTCGTACTCGCTGAAGCAGCTGGTTTTGTCGTTCTCGAGGACGATACTAAGGCGCGTGCTCGTGGCGCCACCACGCTCGGGCACGTGATCGGATACGCGACCAACACCAGTTCACAGCACCTCACCGCACCCAGCGTAGAGCGAGAAACCGAGGTCATGCGCGCGGCAATTGAATCAGCTGGCCTCGTTCCCACAGATATCGACTATGTTCAGGCCCACGGTACCGGCACGGTGGCAAATGACCTTGCCGAGGCGCAAGCGATCAGGGCCGTGTTCGGTGCCCACGCCGATAGACTACCGGTGTCGTCAGTTAAATCCATTATCGGGCACAGTCTCGGTGCCGCCGGAGTCCTGGGACTTATTACTGCCATCCTCGCCCTGCGCCACCGCATCGCGCCCCCGACCATGAATCTTGATACTCCAGATCCTGCCATCGACCTGAACTGCGTACCCAACCACGCTCAACCCCTCACCCGGGCGAAGCACGCCTTGATCAATGCATTCGGGTTTGGCGGAAGCAATGCAGCCCTCGTGGTGAGCGCAGGATAGCCCATGCGACGCGCCACCCAACGACTCGAGCTGCTGCGTGCACGGCTCATTGCCGCCCGCAAGGCGGAGGGTCGCGAGTTCGAACAAGCACTGTTGCGCCTGATTATCGGTGTGCCGGCGGTCTTCTATCTTGAATGGTATGCGCTGCCAGATCACTACCAGGACCCATGGCTCATTTTTTACCTGCCAGCACTGGTTTATCTGACTTTCGCGACGATCAACGTCGGACTCGTAGTGTTGAATCCGGCTCGATCCGTCGGGCGGCGCGTTGCCACGATAGTTGCGGATACCGTAACCCTTTCATACGGCCTACATCTCACCCAAGGCGCCGGAGCACCACTGGCAGCGCTCTATTTGTGGGTAACATTCGGTAACGGGTTCCGCTACGGCCGCGCATATCTGGCGGCCTCAGCCTGCCTGTCGATCGGCGGGTTTGCGGCGGTCATCGCCTATTCCGATTATTGGCAAGCGCAGTGGCCACTCAGCGTCATGGTCCTTCTGTGCCTGATCGCTCTTCCGATCTACGTCGCGACTTTCATTCGCCGCCTGAATGATGCCATCGAGCGTGCGAACATTGCCAACCAGGCAAAGTCCCGCTTTCTCGCGAAGATGTCGCACGAGCTCCGCACGCCGTTGAACGGCATTATTGGGATGGGAGACCTCCTGCTCACAACCAACCTTGCCCCGGAGCAGCGCGATTACGCTGCAACGATCCGCTCCTCCGTCCGAATACTCCTCGCGCAGGTCGAAAAGATTCTCGACATCTCCAAGATCGAGGCCGGCAAGATCCAGCTGGAGAATATTGACTTCGACCTGCACGCTACCGTACACCGTGTTTCCGGCATGCTGGCGCCTCTCGCAGATCAGAAAGGACTTGCTTTCCGGATCGCGTTCGACCCACACGCTCCCTACGGCCTGCGAGGCGATCCCCATCATCTTAGTGAGATCCTGATGAACCTCGTGGGCAACGCGATCAAATTCACGGAGCGCGGCGAAGTCGGCATGTTCGTGGATCTGGCGGAACAACTGGGCGACAACCGGGCCAGGATCCGCTTCACCGTCCGAGACACTGGTATCGGCATCCCGCAGTCGGCGCTCCTCAAGATTTTCGAGAGCTTTGGACAAGCTGATGACTCGACCACTCGGCGCTACGGTGGCACCGGACTGGGCACCACGATTTCGAAGCAACTCACCGAACTCATGGGTGGAACGATTCGGGTAGAGAGCGAGGAGGGGCGCGGTAGCACATTTACTGTGGAAATTCCCTTCCAGCTCCAGTCCGAGGACGAGAGCGTGCCGCGACGCATCGATGGGGCACGGATTCTGCTCTTGGCAGACCG
>Ga0111166_1106_pt1 | contig 11127 bp, 9 predicted proteins | sample DeeMarSeWOR28_12_FD_80267 | JGI IMG/M metagenome (GOLD analysis project Ga0111166, IMG submission 80267) | Thiotrichales bacterium SG8_50
GCGAGCCACTATGACCTTGACTCTGGAATCTCTCAATCCCGCCACGGGCGAACGGATCAAAACCGTCGACCTGTGGAACGCAGCGCAGCTCGATAGCGTGTTGCGGGAAATCGCCGCTGCCTCGCCCGCGTGGCAGCGCACCCCGTTCGCAAAGCGTGCGCGGCTGTTTCTCGCTGCGGCTGCGCGGCTGCGCGCCGATGCCGAGAGCTTTGCGCGACTGATCACGGCCGAGATGGGTAAACCGATCCGCGAGGCGCGCGCCGAGATCGAAAAGTGCGCACTGGGTTGTGAGTTCTTTGCTGAGCACGCCGAGGCGATGCTCGCGGACGAAGTGATCGCTACTGATGCGGCAAAGAGCTATGTGCGCTACCAACCGCTCGGCACGCTGCTGGCGGTCATGCCTTGGAATTACCCGTTCTGGCAGCTGTTCCGGGCGGCAGCGCCGGCCATGATGGCCGGCAATACCGTTGTCATGAAGCATGCCTCGAATGTGCCGCAGTGTGCGCTCGCGATTGAGGAGATCTTTGTCCAGTCCGGATTCCCGGCTGGCGTATTCCGCACCCTGCTCATATCGGCGGCCCAGGCGGAACAACTAGTCTCCGATCCGCGCGTTCACGCCGTGACCCTGACTGGCAGCGAAGCAGCAGGGAGGCGGGTAGCCGCCGCGGCCGGCACTGCCATCAAGAAGACTGTGCTGGAGCTCGGCGGCTCCGATCCCTTTATTATTTTGGGCGACGCGAACCTCGACACAGCGATCGCGGGCGCGGTCAGCGGGCGTTTTCAAAACACCGGGCAGAGCTGCATTGCCGCCAAGCGCATAATCGTCACCCCGCAAGTTGCAGACGAGTTCGTCTCGGGACTACGAGAGCGCATCGCAGCGCTCAAGGTAGGCGACCCGCTACGAGACGACACAAACATTGGACCACTGGCCCGCGCCGATTTGCGCGATCAGCTACACCATCAGGTAACTGCGTCGATTTCCGCAGGCGCGAAATTGCTGCTGGGCGGAAGCGCGCTCGCGGGACCGGGATTCTTTTATGCGCCGACACTGATCGATGCGGTTGTGCCCGGCATGGCGGCCTTCGAGGAGGAGCTGTTCGGACCGGTCGCCGTGATTATTCGTGCCCGCGACGAAGCCGACGCAATGCGCCTTGCCAACCAGAGCCGCTACGGGCTTGGCGCCAGCATCTGGACCGGCAATCCAACGCGTGGTGAGGCGCTCGCCAGCGAGCTTGAATGCGGCCAGGTCTTCGTCAATGGCATCGTGAGAAGCGATCCGCGCCTGCCATTCGGCGGCATCAAGGCTTCGGGCTACGGGCGCGAGTTATCGGTGCTTGGGATTCGCGAGTTCGTGAATGCCAAGACGGTTTGGATCGCGGGAACGACCTAGTCGTTGATTCGAAGCTCGAACGCCAAGTCCCGGCGCAGGTTCATGAGATAGTTGGTGCGTTTGTCGGAGTATTCGGGCTGGAAACGAATTTCAATGCTGGAGCCCTTGTTCTCCATGTCCACACGGTAGATTGCCCCTTTACGCTCGAGCTCGGCAGTCGCCAGGTTACCCTTCGCATCCAATACGTTCCAGCGACGGCGCGAGAAGGCCCGGCGCGCCGCATCCTGAAACTGTTGCTCGGTCAGCGTGAGGTTCTCGAGTGGCAATTCGACCATAAGCGGCGCGTACGCCTTTTGCTGCTCGCGCGGCGAGACATACTCGGCGTATGAAACCGATACCATCGCCAACAGCAACAGCGAGCGTACGACTCATTTCGCAACTTCCGATTCGAGAACCGTGTCAGTGCTGTATTGCAGGGCGAGCCGCGTTGAACAAGGGAACGCGCCGACCGGTCAGGCGACGCGCGCGCGCTGATGACTCCACCAGAGCATCCACGCACCGAGCAGGATCATCGGCAGCGACAGCACCTGGCCCATGGTCACCCCCAAATGCCAGATAGCCAAGTTGTGGGTCGGGCTCCCGCACCAGTTCCACCAGAAAACGGAACAGCCCGTAGAAAATCAGGAACAACGATGATACGGCGCCGACTGGTCGCGGCGAGCGCGAATAGAACCAGAGGATGAGAAACAGCACCAGCCCTTCGAGTGTTGCCTCGTAGAGTTGCGTAGGATGGCGCGGCAGTGGCCCGCCGGTGCGGAACACCATGCCCCAGGGCAGGTCGGTTACCCTGCCCCACAATTCCTGATTGATGAAGTTGCCGATACGCCCGGGCCCAAGCCCGATCGGGGTAAGCACCGCAACAAAGTCGGTCACGGCGAGAAACGGACGCTTTGTCTTGCGCCCATACAGCCACATGGCGACGCAGACGCCGATCAACCCGCCATGGAACGACATGCCGCCGCTCCAGATGGCGAATATGTCGAGCGGATGCTTGAGGTAATGGGCTAAATTGTAGAACAGGACGTAACCGAACCGCCCACCCAGGATTACGCCGAGCGCGATATAGAAGAGGTAGTCGGAGACTTCCTTCGGATCCCAACCCGAACCGGGGCGCTTCGCGCGGTACACGCCAACCCACCAGCCGCCAAGAAACCCGACCAGGTACATGAGACCGTACCAGTGGATCTTGAGCGGACCGAGGTGGATCGCAATCGGGTCGATTTCAGGCAGATTTTCACTTTCTGCTCGCCGAATGGCGCCTCGAACGCCGCTCGCGCAGCGGCCGCTGCCGGCGGAAGCCAGCCGCCCGAATAGGTAATGAGATAGCCATCCGGGTGCGCACCGAGCCAGTTGGGCACCTGCGACGGTGATAGCTCGCTGATCGGGCGGCGCAACCGCCCCGCGAACTGATAAGTTCCCGGATAGGCGCCGACATGCGCGATCGGGCGCCCGGCGCGATCGAGTGCACCGAGATATTGGCCGGTTTCGTCAACACGATTGAACGCGTCAAACTGCGAACCAACGCCAAGCACGACAATCACGACGGCCGAAACGCCAAGCATGACCATGCTGCGGCAGCGACGCTCGGCATCGTGCAGCGGCAACCAAGCGAGCGCCACGCCGAGGGCGATCACGCCGACACCGATCAGGGGAGACTGGGTCTGCAGGATTTCCGGCAACCACTCGATGCGCGGTATCTTCGGCAGTACCGCCAGTCCGCTGCCCAACAACGCGATAGGCAAGGTCATGCCGGTCAGCGGGTTTTCATCGCCACGTCCGCGTAGCTCGTCTTCGAACAGCAACCAGGCGACGGCGAGCGCGCAGGCGGGCAGCAGCGGCAGCAGATACTGGGGTTGCTTGGGATCCACGAGAGATAGCAGCCCGAGCACAGACGCACCCGTCACGAGCGCGAACATCAAGCCAGCGGGCACGGACAGACGTCGCGCACCCCACAGGCGCAGGTACAGCAAAGGCCACACCGACCACGGCAGTGTGGCGAGTGGAAGCAGCAGCAGGTACCACCAGATCGGCTGCCTGGCAGCGAACCAATCGAGTGGCGCCAGCGCGCCTTTGAGTGAGAAGAAACGCAGCGCGTAGGCGGCATCGGTTGCGCGCGCAGCAACCAGCAGCCATATGCCGAACACCAACGCACCAAGCGCACAGGCCTTAAGGAGATCGATATACCAGTATTTCCAGCGCGGGCGCACGCCTTCGGTGATCCATAGCGGCGCGAGTACGGCAACCGGTAACACGTAAATCAGGAATAACAGTCCTGACGAAAGTAGCCCGAAGCCAGTCGCAGCGCCGAGCAGCATCCAGGCGCGCATGTCGCGTGCGCGCCACTGGATAAGCAGCGCCGACCATGCGAGTAGCACAAAAAACACGCGGGTCATATCGATCAGCACGAGCGTAGTGAAAAGTGCCCACGCAAACATACCGAGCAAAATGAGTGGCGCATGGAGAGCGAGCGGCTGGTTGTTCGGCCAGAACCGCCGTGCGAGGCGCCAGGTGAGGAGCAGATTGCCTAACCCGAACAGGGCGGGCGCAAGGCGTGCCCAACCCTCCGTCACGCCGAAGAGCTTCCACCCGGCGACGACGATCCATAGCAGCAGCGGCGCCTGCGATGCCGGCTCCCCATTTATTCGCGGCACCAGCCATCCGCCCTGCGTCATCTCCCAGGCCATGGCGAGCAACCGGGTTTCATCAGTCGGCCAGGCTGCGCGCCCATAAAGCGAAGCGAGCACCAGCATGACCCATAACAGCGTCCACGCGCCAAGGTAACTCGCTGTAGCCGCCCACTGGCGCGGGGCCTCTTTCACCTTGTCCACCACGTGCGCCGCCGCACGCAGGTTGCCGACATCGCCAACCTCGATTTCTTCAACCACGAATTGCTCGATGGCACGCTCGCGGCGCGCGGCACGGCGCGCAACCTTGTCGCGACGATCAGGTTTCGAGGGCGGGCGTTTGCCGAACATAGAAGGATCAGTATGGGTTTAACGAATAATAGAAGCTGCGGCGGCGTTCACCACTTGGCCGACCGACCGAAGGCCCCGTCCTGCCAACGGGCGGCGCGCGCGGACCGGGTCAACGCCGGCGCCCGCGCACTGGCGTGCTCGGCCCGACCACTGCATCCAGCACGGGCATATTGCGGTAGCGCTGAAAGATAACCAATCCAATCACTGCGGAAACCAGGAACAGCAGCACGGCGAGCGCGATCTGCAGACCAGCGTCGACGTACACGCCGGTACCGAGGAGGACGAACACCAGTGTCTGCGGGACAAAGCCGATGGCTGAGCTCGCGAAGTACGGCAGCGCTCGCACGCTCGACACACCAGCCATGAGGTTGACGACAAGATTGTTGGCGATCGGGATGAGCCGCAGGACCAGTGTGGCCGAGAAAGGATGGCGTTCGAGAAAATGATCGAAGCGGCGCAGGCGCGGCCCGAAACGGCGCCGCAGGGACTCGCGTCCGAGCAAGCGGGCGTAAAAGAAGGTGGCGATGCAGCCAACGGTAGTGGCGGCCACCGCCAGCGTGGTGCCCTCAGGAAAGCCGTATGCATATCCGCCAAGAAAACAGAAGATCTGGCGCGGCAGGCCGATGGCAATGAACAGCCCGCTCACCGCAATGAAGAGCACGACACCGGTTGTGCCGCGCGCCAGTACCTCGCGATCTACCCAGGCCCTGTCGAACGCAGTGCCAAATTCCGAAAGCTGCAACAGATAGCCGATTGCAACCAGCGATGCGATTAACACCAGTCCACGGGCGAGCGACACCAATGCGGGACGGTTCTGTTCTTTCGGCGTGCGCATGCAAGCGGCGTCTTCGTGTGCAAGAGTGACCCGCGGCGGGAGAGCCGCTCCAGAGTGAAGCACGGGTGCTGGCGGATGTGTAACCGCACGTTGTGTGACGGATACGTTGGCAGTGGCGGGCCTGACCGGTATAGTTGATTGAATTGGTCGGAATCTCGGAAATGAGCGAACACAGCAATCGCCTGATTCACGAAACCAGCCCGTACCTGCAGCAACACGCCCACAATCCGGTGGAATGGTATCCCTGGGGCAACGAGGCGCTCGCCAGGGCACAACGGGAAGACAAGCCGATCCTGCTTTCCATCGGCTACTCGGCCTGCCATTGGTGCCATGTGATGGAGCACGAGTCATTCGAGGACGAGGATGTCTCACGCCTCATGAACGAGCTGTTCGTGTGCATCAAGGTTGATCGCGAGGAACGCCCAGATCTCGACAAGATCTACCAGACCGCGCACCAGGCGCTGGCCGGGCGCCCGGGCGGCTGGCCGCTCAACATGTTCCTGACGCCGCAAGATCACATGCCCTACTTCGGAGGAACCTATTTTCCGAAGACCCCGCGCCACGGCCTGATGGCATTTCCCGAGATCCTCAAGCGCGTGGCCGCCGCCTATCGTGAGCAACACGACGCGATCACGCAACAAAGCGCATCGTTACGCGAGCTCTTTAGCCGACTCAACCAAACGGGTCCCGCTCCCGGCGTGCACCTCTCGCCGGACACCTTGCGCGAGGCCTATACGCAGCTCGCGCACCAGTTCGATCGCCAGCACGGCGGCTTTGGCGGTGCACCGAAATTCCCGCACCCGGCTTCGCTCGAGTTTCTGCTGCGCTACTACGCGCGCGGCGCGCGTACGGGTCGACCGGAGATGCCGGCGCTGGAAATGGTGCATCAGACACTCACTGCCATGGCACGGGGCGGACTGTACGATCAGCTTGGCGGCGGATTCTGCCGCTACGCCGTGGACGAGCGTTGGGAAATTCCGCACTTTGAGAAAATGCTCTATGACAACGGCCCGTTGCTCGCACTCTACAGCGATGCTGCCATCGCTACCGGCGATGCCCAGCTCGGGCGCATCGCGCGCGAGACAGGGAAATGGGTCATGCACGAGATGCAGTCGCAGGATGGCGGCTACTACTCCACGCTTGACGCCGATTCCGAGGGACACGAGGGCAAGTTCTACGTATGGGACAGAAAGGAGTTGCGGACCCTGCTGAGCAATGCTGAGTTCGCACTGATGGAGCGGCACTACGGTCTTGAAGGCGAGCCGAACTTCGAGGGGCAATGGCACCTGAACGTGCGTCGAGGAGAAACCGAGCTATCCGCCACATTCGTTCAAAGCGAGTCCGCCGTTGCAACCACACTTGCGCAAGCCAAGGCGAAGCTGCTCGCGGCACGCGAGAAGCGCGTGCGCCCCGGGCGCGATGAAAAGATTCTCACCGCATGGAATGGACTCATGATTCGCGGCATGGCGCGCGCCGGGCGGCTGCTCGACGAACCCGAATTCATTGCTTCGGCCGAACGCGCGTTTGATTTCGTCCACGACAAGCTGTGGCGCAACGGACGTCTCCTCGCGACGACCAAGGATGGCAAGTCGCACCTCTCCGCCTATCTCGACGACTATGCCTTTCTCATCGATGGCGGGCTGGAACTCTTGCAGGCGCGCTGGCGTACCGGAGATCTCGAGTTCCTTCGGGTGCTGGCGGACGTACTGCTGGAGCACTTCGAAGACGAGCAGCACGGCGGATTCTTTTTCACGGCCGACGATCACGAACAGCTCGTGCACCGCCCAAAATCGGCGAGCGACGAAGCGATACCGTCCGGCAATGGAATCGCTGCACAGGTGCTTATTCGCCTCGGGCATTTGCTCGGCGATCTCAACTATCTGCATGCGGCCGAACGCACGCTCGAGGCGTTGTACGGGGCCATGCGGCAGTATCCTTCCGCGCATTGCGCGCTGCTGATCGCCCTTGAAGAACACGTCGAGCCGACACAGACCATCGTTCTGCGCGGCGACGCAGCGGCAGTTCGCGCGTGGCAACAGCGCTGCGCGCGACACTATGCCCCGCAACGCCTGACTGTCGCGATCCCGAATGAGGCTGAGGGACTAAGTGGGCTACTCGCCGAGCGTCGCGCCATTGATGGACCGACCGCATACCTTTGCGCCGGCCATAGTTGCAGCACGCCGGTTACGGACCTTGCGGTCCTGGAACGGGAAATAGCCGGGAGCGAAGTTCGCCCGTCCGGGGTACACTGACGCTGCGTAGAGTTTTCGAGCGATCGGATCGCAGATGACGCAAAACCAAGACCCCGCAGTGCACGAAATCAGTGTCGATGAGTTCGACGAATTCATCGAAAATCACGAGACCCTGGTGATTCTCGACGTACGCGAGCCGGCCGAACACGCCGCCGCGCATATTCCGCGCTCAGTCAACGTGCCGCTCGACTTGCTTGCCGCGGCCGCCACCGCGGGAACACCAACGACGAACCCAGCGCTTGCGGGCGCGCGCGAGAAGACGATCGTGATCTACTGTGCCGACGGTTCAACGAGCCGCAAGGCGGTGGCGCTCCTGCAGGCCCGGGGTTTTGAGCGCGTTTACTGCCTCGCCGGCGGTCTCGCCCACTGGCGTGCAGCGGGCCAAGCGGTTATCGCGGAGGATGCCTGAGTCGCCGGGGTGATGCGCGCCCTGTTATTTTGGCTACGCTTTGGCTCGGTTGCCCGGAACAAGCCTTTTCTCGCCGCGTTCCGATAGCTCCTTCGCCAACCTGTGTCGGGGACCGACGCATCGCTTTCGGAGTCGGCTTTCGGTCCGGGTGCACAGATAGATTGACCGCGGTAACGGCGCACGCCATCATGGTGTTTCGGTCGTCTCGACCGATCCGCATTTCCTGAAGTAACGTCAATGGACCTCACAACGCGCGCAACGGCGGCTTCGGATCCGACCGTACATCTCCTGTGTTGCGCCGGCCTACAACGAGGCGGCCAACATCGATCCGCTTGTGGCCGCTCTGGATCAACACTTGCGCCAGAGTGGATTGCCCTATGAGGTCATAGTCGTCGACGACGGCAGCCAGGATGGTACCGCCGAAGCAGTGATCCGCGCAGGCACAAGCTATCCGGTCCGACTTGTCCAGCTGTCACGCAACTTCGGCAGAGAGAACGCCATCATGGCGGGGTTGGACCACGCGGCGGGTGATGTCGTGATTCTGATCGACGCTGACCTGCAGCACCCGCCCAGCCTCATCACCGCGATGCTGGAACGTTGGCGCGAGGGCTACGACATGGTCTATGCGGTACATACTCATCGCGACGACACCTCGTTGAGTCGGCGCTGGGGAACCCGCATTTTCTACAAGATGCTCTCCGGACTGTCGCAGACAAAAGTCACATTCGACGCGAGCGACTATCGACTGATGGACCGGAAGGTAGTCGACGCCCTGCGCTCGCTTCCCGAGCGCAGCCGGTTCATCAAAGGTTTGTTTCCTTGGGTTGGGTTCAAGACTATTGGCGTTCCATTCTCCGTCGATGAGCGAACCGCTGGCCGGTCAAGCTTCAACCCGCGCAGGCTCGCGGCATTGGCGCTTACAGGAATTACGTCGTTTTCCGAACTCCCCTTGAGGATCTGGGGTCTCATCGGTGCAGTCGTTTCCGCGATCTCGCTACTGTATGCGGTCTGGATTGTATTCGAAACGCTGGTCATCGGAGATACCGTCCCTGGCTGGGCGACGTTGGCCGCGGCTCTGATGTTCTTCGGAGGCGTACAGCTGCTGTCGATCGGCATCCTCGGCGAGTATATCGGGCGTATCTACAACGAAGTAAAACAGCGGCCCCTCTACCTCGTGGCCCGCAAGCATGGTTTCGGAAGCAGAGGCGACGCGTCTGACGCTCCACGATCGTGATTCGACAGCTCTTCGCCTTCGGTATCGTTGGCACCCTTGCTGCAGCGGTTCATCTATCCGGCGTGTTCCTGCTCGTGGAGCTCGGCCTGCATCCGCTCAGCGCAAATATCCTGGGATTCATGGCGGGGTTTCAGGTGAGTTACTTCGGCCATCGTTACTGGACATTCCGTGGCACCCAGGCGTCCCATCCAGTCGCTGCGTCACGCTTCCTGCTCACGGCGACTTCCAGCCTGGCGATGAACGAGGCGATGTTTTACTTGTTGCTGCAGTTCACACCGCTCCCATATCTCGCGGCACTTACGCTGGTGCTCATTTGCGTTACTCCGATTACGTTCCTACTTGGTAAGTTCTGGGCTTTCCGCTAGAGGAACCTGGCGATTGCTGAAGAGCGTCGTGTCACCGTGGGTCTTGACCAAGTACAGACGGTAGCGCGCGCGCAGCTCTTCGGACAGGTGGGTTGGGCCGACCACGAAAAGACGCCGTTCCGCGCGCGCCGCGCGTTCCAGCCAGTCGTCACGCACGATCCAGGCCTGCGCGCGGGGATCCTGCTCAAGACCCAACCTGAACTCGCGCTTCCAGTTATCACGGGTCTGCGATGAGGATTCTGGCAGTTCGGCCACGACTACGATAGGACGGATTTGACCGAGATAGACCGGCAGGTCCTGATAGTATTCCTGATACGTTGCTACGACGTCTTCTGGCCGGATCATCGTTCGCAGCTCAAGAGCCAGCGGCTTGATGCTGTGTGGCGAGATCTTGCCGACAACGTGGACGACGGCCATAACGAGCACGAAACCGCTCACCAACATTCCGCCCCAGGCAAGCCGGAGTCGCCGTAACTGTGCGACAGCGGCGACAGCCAGCGCGCTCGTGAGCAAGAACGAGCCAATCCGAATAGCCTCCCGGCCGATACCAGAAATATCGGCGATCTTTCGCGGCAGGTGCGACGCGGCAACGAACATGCCGATCCCGAACACAGTCGCGAGCGCACTGTAGAGAAATAGATGGACTCGTGCGGAACGCTGGGCGGCATGATCTTCAAGCAAGCTCGCAAGCAACGCGCCCGTCAGCACCGCTAGCGGGGGCACCAAAGGCAGAATGTAGCCAACAATCTTCGATTGGGGTATGGAGAAGAACCCGAGCACAAACAGCACCCAGATCAGCAAGTAGATGGTGGCGCCCTCCTGCTGCGGGGAACGACGAACAGCGCCAAGCGACCTTGCGAAGGCATGCCCCACGGCGAATGTCCATGGAAACATCCCCATCAGCACAACCGGCAGATAGAACCAGACCGGGTTCGGATTGTTGTATCCTGAACCCGAGAACCGGGAGAAATGCTGGTAGACGAAGAAGAAGTGCAGGAAGTCCGGGTTGGCCCGTTGCGCCAGCGCGAACCACGGAATGGTGACGACAAGGTAAATCGCCATACCGCTGGGAAGGTACATCTGGGCGATCAGCTTCCAGTCCCGACGCAAGAGGATCCAGAGGCCAATGACGGCCATCGGGAACACGATGCCGATCAGTCCCTTGGTAAGGGTCGCAAGCGCGGCGCTCAGGTACGCCAACCACATGAGGTAGCGACGGCGTGGGTCGCCCCAGGGATGCAACGTCCCGAGCAGAAAACACGATAGCGCTGCGGTGATCAACACGGCAACGGTCAGGTTCATGTCAGCATATTGGCTGGCGAGGAAGTAGAGGGGGCTGCTTGCCAGCACCGCTACGCGCGGGCCAAACACCCGCCGGCTGAGGACGAATGTCAGCCCGCATCCGAGCAATCCGAACAATGCGGACACCAGGCGTATCGACCACTCGTGCACACCAAACGCTCGCAGCGAGAGACTGGATAACCAGTAGTGGAATGGTGGCTTGTCCAAAAAGACGACGCCATTCACCCGGGGCGTAACATAGTCACCGGAAATCAGCATCTCGCGAGCGATTTCCGCATAACGTCCTTCGTCCGGAACGTTAAGCGGCCGCATCCCAAGAAGAAAGACGAACCAAATCAGCAGCGCAAGCAGCGCAGCCCACGCCA
>Ga0111166_1097_pt1 | contig 11031 bp, 6 predicted proteins | sample DeeMarSeWOR28_12_FD_80267 | JGI IMG/M metagenome (GOLD analysis project Ga0111166, IMG submission 80267) | Thiotrichales bacterium SG8_50
TTCGCCTCGGGCATGGCTGCGATCGGCACCGCGCTCGAACTTATCGACAGCGGCAGCCACGTCGTCGCCATGGACGACCTCTACGGCGGCACGCGGCGCCTTTTCTCGGGCGTGCGCGAGCGCAGTGCCGGGCTGGAATTCAGCTACGTCGACATGAGCGATGCGAGCCAGGTCGCCGGCGCGCTGCGCGACAACACGCGCATGATCTGGATCGAGACCCCGAGCAATCCGCTGCTCAAGCTCGTCGATCTCGAGGCCGTAAGCGCGGCGGCAAAAGGCCGGGACATCCTCGTTGTCTGCGACAACACCTTCGCCACTCCGTACCTGCAGCGCCCGCTCGAATTCGGCTGTGACATCGTCATGCACTCGGCGACGAAGTTCCTGAACGGGCACTCGGACATGGTGGGCGGCATTCTCGCGACGGCGGACGCCGCCATCGCCGAGCGGCTCGCCTACCTGCAGAACTCGATCGGCGCGGTCGCGGGGCCGTTCGACAGCTTCCTCGCGCTGCGCGGGCTGAAGACGCTCGACGTGCGCATGGAACGGCACTGCAGGAGCGCCGCCGTGATCGCGGAGTGGCTGGAGAACGATCCACGCGTCGAGCGGGTACTTTATCCCGGGCTTGCCTCGCACCCGCAACGCGAGCTCGCGCGCCGGCAAATGGCGGATTACGGTGGCATCGTGACGTTCTTTATCAAGGGCGAGCTGGCTGATGCACGCCGCTTCCTGGAGCGCTGCGAGGTGTTCTCGCTGGCCGAGAGCCTTGGCGGCGTCGAGAGCCTGGTCGATCACCCGGCGATCATGACGCACGCCTCGGTGCCGGAAAGCGAACGCGCCAAGCTCGGCATCTCGGATCAACTGATCCGCCTGTCCGTCGGCATCGAAGCGCTCGACGATCTCATCGCCGACCTCGACCAGGCGCTCGGTTGATCGTCCGGGCTCAGCCCGTGATGCAGAGATCGTTCGGCATGACGGCCGTCCCGTGATCGCTCTCTTCGGACAGCTTGCGGTCGAAGAACTTCAGTACGCGTGAACGCAGGTAGAAGAGGTAGGCGGCCGCCATGTTGTGGCTGGTGGGCAGGGTAATGGCTTCCGGGTTGCCCATGGCGTCGCGCAACCTCAACTGGCTGTCGTAGGGAACCGTCGTGTCGTACTTCGTCAGTACCATCAGTACCCGATCGGCATTCATGTGAGCCGCAAGTGCCAGGACATCCGTTTCGATCTTGTCGCTGAGGAAGTCGAGGAGCTGTTCGTCGTCCATCGACAGCCTGGCCTTGGCCGCCTCGGTGGCCTCGACGATCCGGCGCTCGTCCGAATTCACCAGCACGTAGGGAAGGCTGCCTCCCACCAATGCAGTTGTAGCCGCGCTGACGCGCGGATCCATTGCCGACAGGTAGAGCGCGTTGAACCCGCCGAGGCTGGCGCCAAAAACGGCGATCCTCGAGGCATCCAGATCAGGCCGGGTCTCGACCCAGTCGATCACCCGTCGGTGCCGCTGGATAGAGAGCCGAATAGCCGGCTCCGGATCGCCCAGGTCGTCCAGCAGGGTCCTGCGCTGCACCGTGTCGATGATGACGGCCGCATAACCGTTCCTCGCGAACTTCGTCGCGAACGGCCGCATCAGGTGCTTCTGCCCGTTGAGAATCGGCATCAGCAGGACGACGGGTGACGGCGAGTCGCCGGAGGGCTCGTAAAATTCGAAGGTAATCTGCACATCGTCGTCTGAACCGTTGGGACCGGCGTTGATGCTGCCCTCGAATACCCGGTAGCGTTTCTTTTCCTTGACGAGGACCAGTTCGTTCTCTATCGGGACAGGCTGATAGCAGAACTGCTCCAGGTAGGTGCGCGGTAAGGGAGACGGTGTCTGGTAGCCTTCCGGCAGGCGCTCCACGGACGCGCAGGCACAGAGCTGCGCAACGAGGGTGATTCCTGCAACCAACCTGAACATCACCGCCGCGCCCTGCAACTCAGAGCCTCGTGCATTCGAGGTGCAGCGTGATCCAGTCGGACCCGCCGGACACGTCGCCAAGCAAGTCGGACCGGCCGAATATGCCTGAGCGATGCACGACCGTTACACCAGCGAAGCAGTTCTGAACGGGCCGTGCCTTGATGAATTTCCGCAGCGGCACGTCCAGCTGCATCTCCATGTAGCTGAGCAGGTGAGACGTGTTCTTGCCTTCCTTGGCCTGCTCGCGCTGCTCGGTGATCGGTATCTCCGATGCATAGGACAGGCCGAAGCCGAAACCCCAGCGAAACCACTCGTCGCGGGTCCAGCCCTTAAGGCCCCTGCTCATGGCCATGATGTACATCGCGTAGCTGTTGTGCCGGCCGTTGCCGTCGTTGGCTTCGAAATGCCGGTGTATTGCCAGGCGCCCCGTGACGTCCGCACGCTGCCCCGCCGCAATCAGTTTGCCGATCGTAATGCCGCCGATCCGCGTGTTCGCGTGCGTGCTCCTGATCAGTACACCCTGCTCGATGCCGCCGACGACGTTGTCCTCGGCCGCGTAACCGAAATTGACTCGCCAAGACCATTCCGATGCACGGTCCGGTGCGTAATCGACTATCGGCTCCAGGGCATTGCCGAAGAGATAGGCGCCGCCGACGTAGAATGCCGCTCTGTTACTCTCGCCGACAATCGGGCTGTCCTTTACCGCCGAATCGACATCGCCGAGACTCATGTTGGCGAAGAACAGGGTGCGATCGTTCAGCGCGTAGGACGTATTCAGTCCGAATGAGAGCCAGTTGGAACTGCCCGGCATATATTCAGGCAGACCGGACTGCGCTTCTTCAGGACTCACGCCGAAGTAATAATTGGTCAGGTCGTCGTCATACCATTCCCAGCTGACGAACGGTCGGAGCGTCAGGCGACCGAAATTGAACGTATATCGATAGGAGAGCTCTGCGCTCTCTCCCTGGTGCCGGGACAGCGTGTCGGTGAGCCAGGCGGATTGCAGTTCGCCCCAATTGCCGCGCAGCCTGATTTCCGCGCCGCCGTCCAGCGACTGCTCGCGGGGCTCGAGGCCCTCGAGGAACGCAGTATCTCCGGGATCGAGCTGGTGGAGGCGGGCGCGCGCCAGGAGATTGAGCTCGATAGCATCCCTGTTCAGGACATGGATACCGGCAGCGGTGCCGCGGAAAAAGATGTACTTGCCGTTGTACAGGACCAGCGGAATCAGGTCGGATTTCCACTCGTCGCCGTCGTCGGTCGTGTAGTACGGGTTCTGTGCAGCAATAGATGCGGCACCCAGCGCGGCTGCGCCCGTCGGCCAGTCCGAGATGGGAATCTCAGTGACTTCTTGCCCGGCGAATGCCAAACCGGCAGCCAGGAGACAGGAGGAAAGCAGTGCTCGTCTAGGCAACATTCAGACCAAATCGTCGACCAAGGGTGCTCGGCGCGTCATAAAGCGCACCTGAGAAGGACTGTGATTCTAACCGTTGGATCGAGAAAGTGGGACCTCCCGTACGGATGCCTACTCAACATTGGGGGGCATGCTGAAGTCCCGCCGGAGGAAGTACTCCTGTAACTCCGGCGTCAGATCCCAGTCCATGGCATCGAAGCAGGTCGACGTCCCGTCCTCCGGAAAGCGCTCTCCCGTTAGCCATTTAAACGGCACGTAGATCAGGGATGTATACCACCTGATGAGAGTGCCGATGAAGCCGGCCGGCTCGACGCCGATCCTGAAGTCGTCGAACGTCCCGATCACCGTTACCGGTGTCGATGCACTCAGGAACTTCTCTCGCTTCGCTTGCGGCCAGACCAACAGGTCGAGTGTTTCTTCGCCCAGGTCGATGGTGCCGCGACCGCGGATGATCGTGTCGGTGGAGTCGAGCAGACTGGTCTGCGACGTCATGACTCCTTCGTCGATTTTGAAACGTGTAGCGAGACAATTCAGGCGGGCGGACTCACCCCCTTTTGGCACGGGCAACAGGGCCAGGACGAGGTTAGCCGTCCAGATGTCCAGGACCCCGGCTTCTATGTTCTGCGGCCAGGCCGCGAAGTCGATGTGACCGTTGGCATTATCGAGCAGCAATTCGAGCGGCGCTTTGCCGGGCATCATCGCGGTATTCGCGCGGATCTCCGTGTCGAGGTACAGCAAGCCTCGCGCTTCCGACTCGTGGTCCAGCAGCCGCAGCAGGCCGCCATAGCTGAGCGCATCCGCACTGACTTTCAGCCCGGCGTCGAGGCGGCCGTCAGCTACGCTTGCTGCGTAATTGGCGCTAACACCTCCGCCCGGCAGCACGAACTCGAGCGGCTGCAGGCGGAAATCGTTTTCGTCCACGTAGAGATGCAGTTCGGCATGCCCCAGCGGACTTTCCCCGGCATACAGGTCGTCGACGATGACTGTCATGGTGAGATCATTATCTTCCTTGAACGACTGAATCAGGTCCCTGGTCATCAACAACACGCCGCGTCTCTCTTGCGGGTCGCCGGTGGGGGCCGGGTCGGCACTCTCCTCAACCGGTTCGTCACCTGGTGCACCGCCTGGCGACATTGCTTCGCGAAATTCCCGGGACCAGTAGAGCAGGTCATCGGTTTGCAGACGTTGAGCGCTAAGCGTTACGTTCGAATTGGTTCGCGCGCCTGCAAGGACCGTAATGCTGCCGTCGGCTGAACTGCTGCCCAACCGCATAAGCAGATCCGGCATTGTGAGGCGCTCCCCGCTTAATGCGACAGTGCTGCTGAGCTCGTAGTCCGGGAGCGGCGCGACCAGGGTGGCCAGTTCACGATCCTCGCTGTCGACCACCGCGCCCGAAATCCGTATTCGTCCTCGTAACTCTTCGCTCGCTGTAAGGTCGATGTTTGCATCGAGCATTGCAACATTGTTACCGGCCGCGAGCGCCAGCGTCAGCGGCAGAGAGCTGTCGATGTCGAGCATATCGGTCAGCGACGGCGTCTGCATCCACAGTTCCACCAGTACGCCGTCAAAATGTCCGTTCGAAGACCAGATCGCAGGTTCATCCGGCATCATGGCCAGGTGCAGTTCGTGCAGGGCGAAATCGAAGGCATCCGCGGACTGTTGGCCTTCATAATCGAAGCTTTTCGGGATCAGCCATTTGAAGCCGCTGAGCTTCGCCTCCATCTGCAGATTCGTCACCAGCTCCCGCGGTTCACGTCCTTGCGTACTTACGTCCAGCGCTATCCCGTCGGCCCGCATGCTGAGATTCGTCTCCATCCCCATCCTGCGCAGCAGCTTACCGAAATCGGGGTTGTCCGCCGCGGCCTTCAGCGACGCTGTGGCAGGCAGGCGACGTAGATTCACGTCGAGTCCTCCACGCAGGAGGAGGTCGTTTTCGACGAGCAGACTGACACGTGCATCCTCAATCAGGCCCTCGCGCAGTCGGCCGCCGATCCTGATGTCCTGCAGATCGAGCTGGTTCGCATGCACCGCATCAAGGGCGATATCGATGTCGGCACGAGGTAGTGTGAACTCAAATCGCGGGCTGCCCGCCGCCGAGCCCTGATCATTTGGTGGTGACCTGGCGGGGTCGCCGTCCGGCGGAAACGCCGCGGCCAGTTCCGCGACGTCGAAACGACTGGACCTCAGCACGATATCCAGCAGGTCCGGCTCCTGCCCGTAGTGCCACGCAAGTCGGCCGCCCAGGTTCGATTCGCCCAGCGACACTGCGATCTTGTTGGCGGCGAAGGTCGACCGGTCGAACCGCAGCCGCGATGTGCCGTGCAGGGGCATGCTCGCTTCCGGTGCAGCACCGATCCAGTCGTGCAAGGCCCCGATTTTCGGGGCGTCGAGTTCGAGCGATCCGTCGAAATACGGTTTATCGGATGCGGCGGCGGCTGTTCCGCGCAGTCGCAGGGAGCCACCTTCGCCGTCGATTGTCAGCTCGACCGGCCAGGATTCTTCGTTCCAGAATTCCTCGGGCGTGCCGGTGAGGAGTGATGCCAGTATCGGTACGCCCTCCAGTTCGGCATCGAGCTCTGCGCGAATCCGCTTGCCGGGCGCAACCAGTAGCCGTGACCTTCTTGTCACAAGCGGAATCAGCCTGCCGTCATGAGATACATGAACATCCACGAGACCGAGCCGAGCCTGCAACGAATCCCGGTGCTCATGGATAGTATGACCGCAACTCGCCGCTTCGAGATTGATCGATGATGCGCGGCCGTCGATACGCGTGCCGGGTAGCACGTGTGAACCGAGTGTCGCAAGGTCGATGTCGGCGGCCTCGGCCGAGAGCGCCAGTGCAGGACAGTCCGCACCGCCGTCAAATCGGCCCGAACCGCTCAGCCGACCGCCAAGTGCATCGGCAGCAACGGATCGAAGTTCCAGATTGCCGGCGGACAGGTTTCCCGACATCTCCAGCGCCTCGACGTCCATGGGAAGCCCTGCAATACGATTCGCCTCGAGCTCGAATTCGGCATTGACAACATCGAGTGCGCCAATAACGGATCGTAAATCGGCATCGAGCATGCCGGCATCTTCATCAGGCGTCTCGTCTATGGCTGCGCCAGCAAGAAACGGCGCGACATCGAGCACCTCAAACACCATGGCCACTCTGACGTGCGGGCGGGCGCCGGAGCGGTCCAGCATTGCATCGAGGACAAAACGACTGTCCCCCAATTCACCTGCGCTGATGTCGAGTTCGGCGACGACCGGATCGCCTCCAAGCTGCGCTTCTAATCGAAGCGCGCCAAGATCGGGAGCAACGACGTCGAAAGATCCGAGCGTTGATCGCAGGTCGGTTACTTCGGCCCGGATGTCGGCAATGATCGTCCCGGTCTTTTCAAGGCGCGCTGCTACAGTAGCGCTTGCCTCCTCCGAGTCGACCTGGATATCGAGAGGGTATTGGTCTGCGCGGGATATGAGGTCGTTGAGCGCGCCCGCGGTCGCAGCGAGTAAGACAGGCGTGTCGGCAATTGTGCCGTCTGCGCGCACCCGCACGTCGTCCTCATCCGGTGCTGCGCCCGAAATTTCGGAAAAAGCCAATTCAATCGAACCGGGTTGTGCGGCCTTGCCACAATTAAAGAATGTTTCGTAAAGCTCGAAGCGGTCAATGGCTATACGGGGTGGCGGCTCGTCGTCTTCGGCACCATCAGCCAGTTGTGGCAGCTTCGCGCAATAGTTGACGCCTACACCTTGCGCACGAAATTCCCGAATATGAATTCGGCCGGCCAGGAGTGCGGATAGTGCCACACGGCCGTAGAGCGATTCGATCTCGAGCAGCGGCTCGCCGGGAACTTCACCGTATTCGATGTCTCCCGTGGAAATACTCGGGTTCGCACCGAGTCGCAGCGTCAGAGGACCGCCGATCGCCAGTTCCAGGCCGGTGGTTGCGCGCGCGGCGGCGGAAATGGGTCCCTTCATGAAGCCCACGTTGATCGGGACCATGCCCAGCAGCAGCACAGCGAGAACAATGATCAACGCGACTGCCAGGATGACGATCGGCTTCTTAATGGCCGTCTTCACCAGTGAATCCGCCAGAACAGCATGAACTTAGCCCACATTTAAACACCGTCCGGCTCGAAGGTAACGAACGATCGGTAAGTGATTTCACGTATCCATGCGTGCTTATGCGCAACGCGCTCGTCTTTTCTTTGCGGCGAAGGACTGACAGAATCCTCTCGCATGGACTCCGGCACAACAACAACGCCCGGAACGCCACACCTTCGGCCTGGGCGGCATGGCAATGGTGCTCATCCTCCTGCTGATGGCGTCGGGTCTGCTAATGGGCTTCGTTTACGATCCGGCGCCCGAGCGTGCTTACCGGTCCATTCTCGTGTTGCAGGAAGACCTGCTCTTCGGGTTCCTCATACGCGGCATGCATTACTGGAGTGCCAATCTGCTCGTGATCATTGCCGGCCTGCACTTGCTGCGCGTTTTTCTGACGGGTGCGTATCATGGGCCGCGGCGATCAAACTGGCTGATCGGCCTCGGTCTGCTGTTTTCGGTCCTGTTGTCCGCCTTCACCGGCTACCTGTTACCCTGGGACCAGCTTTCTTACTGGGCAATCACCGTCAGCACCGAGATGCTGGCGTATGTGCCGGTCGTTGGCGAGAATCTGAAGTACATGATTCTGGGCGGCCAGGAAATAGGCCCGGCGACGGCGGTCGTGTTTTACACGACGCACTCGACGGTCGTGCCGATCGCATTGATCCTGCTCATGACCTGGCACATCTGGCGCGTGAGACTCGCCGGCGGAGTCGTGTTGCCAGCGGCCCGCGACGGTCATCCGGGGAACGAGGAGCGCGTCCCGTTCATGCCCGATCTGCTAGTCAGGGAAGTCGTTGTGGCCCTCATCGTCATAGCACTGGTCGTCCTGCTGGCTACGGTATTCGGCGCGCCGCTCGGGGAACCGGCGAACCCGGGCGTGAGCCCAAATCCGGCTAAAGCACCCTGGTATTTTCTCGGGCTGCAGGAACTGTTGCTGCATTTCCACCCGGTATTCGCCATCGTTGTGATTCCACTCTTGTTCATCACTGCGCTGGTGTCTGTCCCGTTCCTCCATTACAGGCACGCCGTCGCCGGCGACTGGTTTCTTACGCCGAACGGCAAACGGCTGGCGGTCGTGTCAGCGATCGTCGGCCTTATTGCCACGCCGTTGCTGATCCTTGCCGACGAGTATGTCATCGGAACATCCGGCTGGTTGCCGGGTACGGCGCCCGTTATCAGTCAAGGCGTGGTGCCGACGTTCCTTACTGTTTTGGGCCTGGCCGCGTTCTATTGGTATTCGCGGAATCGCTTTGCCGCCTCACGCAATGAATCCGTGCAGGCACTGTTCGTATTGCTTGTCGCTTGCTTCGTCGTGCTGACGCTTACCGGTGTCTGGTTCCGCGGAGAGGGCATGGCATTGGTGTGGCCATGGCAGACCTAGATCAGGACCGCCGCAGCTTCCTGTCCCGCCTGTTGGCGGGACTCGGCGTTCTTGCGGGGCTGGAAGTCGCGTGGATCACTGTGAGCATGCTGGGTTCCCGCCGCCGAGTGGTTTCGTCGGACGACGGCGGCGTCCTGGAGGCCGGCCCGGTAGGCAGATTCGCGCCCGGTAGCGTGACACCGTTTCCCGAGGCCGAGTTTTATCTGGCGCGCCTCCCCGAAGGCGGCTTCCTGGCACTGCACCGCCGCTGTACCCATCTTGGCTGCAGCGTACCGTGGCGGCCGGACGAACAGCGTTTTGCCTGCCCGTGTCATGCCTCCGCGTTCGACATCCGTGGCGCGGTCCTGAATTCGCCGGCGCCCCGTCCACTGGACCTGTTCGCGGTCGAAATCCAGGGTGGCGTCGTGCGCGTGGATACGTCGCGGCGAATACGCCGTTCCTCATTCGAGCCTGAGCAAGTGGCCGGCGCAGGTGCGGACGGGTGAATCGGGACGGGTTACACGGCTGGAGGGCCGCAGGCGTCGTCGCGCTGGTCGTGATTGTGCTCGCGATCCCAGCGTACGTCGTGCGCGAACTGCAGCGCGACGATCTGACGGCGTTGGCACTGCCGTCACAATCGACCTTTGTCGGCCGCAGCGAGTGCATCGAATGTCATACGGATGCCTACGAGAAGTGGCTGGGCTCGGATCACGACAATGCGATGGACCTGGCCACCGATGAGACGGTGCTCGGCGATTTCGACGACGCGCAATTCACGCATGCTGGTATCACATCGCGGTTTTACCGCAAGGACAGTGGATTTTTCGTGCATACGGAAGGTGCCGGCGGCGAGATGGCGGAATTCGAAATCAAGTACACGTTTGGCATCGAGCCGCTGCAGCAATACCTCGTGCCGTTTCCCGGCGGACGCTTACAGGCTTTGCCCATCGCCTGGGACACGGAACGTGGGCGCTGGTTCACGCTCAATCCGGATACGGTAATCGCGCCGGACGACTGGCTTCACTGGACGCGCAACGGCCAGAACTGGAACGGCATGTGTGCCGAGTGCCATTCGACCAACCTCGAGAAGAACTTCGATGCGGAGACCGGTACCTTCGATACCACCTGGTCAGAGATCGACGTAAGCTGCGAGGCCTGTCACGGACCCGGCTCGCGCCACGTCGCCTGGGCGGACGTGGATCCGATGGGCAGGCAGCCGATCGACAACTATGGACTTGTGTGCGCCCTGTCACTCGCGGCGCAGCGAGCTTCCTGATTACGATCACAGCCAGAGCGACCTGTTGCAGTACCATGTCCCTTCGCTGCTGGACGCGGGCCTTTATCACCCGGACGGGCAGATCCTCGAGGAGGTCTACGTCTGGGGCTCATTCGTGCAGAGCAAGATGTACCTGAACGGCGTGAAGTGCGGCGACTGCCACGACCCGCACAGCCTGGCGTTGCACCGGGAAGGCAACGAACTGTGCACGCAATGCCACCAGCCAGCGACCTACGATGGTACCTCGCATCACTTTCACCAGAAGATCGTCGACGGCAAGCCCAGTGACGGAGCGCTGTGCGTCAAATGCCACATGCCCGAGCAGCCGTACATGGTGATCGATTACCGCGCCGACCATAGCCTGCGCGTGCCCCGTCCGGACCTGAGCCAGTCGCTGGGCGTGCCCAACTCGTGCAGCCAGAGCGGCTGCCACGACGACCAGACGCTCCAGTGGAACGTGGACGCCTACACGAAATGGTATGGCGAGGCGCGCAAGCCGCATTATGGCTCCGTGCTCGCTGCGGCTCGCGATGGGGATCCTGAAGCACAGGATGACCTGATCGCGTTGCTGCAGGACCCGTTGAATGCAGCGATCGTGCGCGCCACGGCACTGCGCGCGCTGACGGCGTACCCGCCGGAGCGAAACTTGCCCGTAATACAGCGCGCGCTGGTCGATGAGGAAGCGTTGTTGCGCCACACGGCCGTCGAGGCGGTGGTTGCGGAGAATCCGGAGGTACTAATCGAGCTGCTTGGGCCGCTCCTGTTCGATCCGGTTCGCGCCGTGCGTATGCGGGCGGCGACGCGACTCGCCGGGGTATCGGAAGAGTTCCTGACGGCCGAGCAAACAGCGGCGCGTGAGCGGGAACTCGAGTCCTACGTTGCCGCGATGCGCTCGATGCTCGATTTCGCGTCTTCAGGATTGAACCTGGGCAATCTCTACGACGCAAAGG
>Ga0111166_1114_pt1 | contig 10999 bp, 11 predicted proteins | sample DeeMarSeWOR28_12_FD_80267 | JGI IMG/M metagenome (GOLD analysis project Ga0111166, IMG submission 80267) | Thiotrichales bacterium SG8_50
CCCGATTGGCTTCGAACATCAGCTCCGCATTGCGACCACTCGCCTCTTCCAGGGCCTCGCGCATGCGCAGGTACTCCCAGGCGAAGTAACCTGTAAGCGCCACGAGCAACAATGCAGCGATCGTGAGAAAGCGTGTGGTGCTGTTACGCATATGCTAGGAGTTGGATGCCTCGCGGATGAAACTGGTTCAACCCGGCTTTGCCCGCAGGTACTGCGGTGGCCACGGCACGTCCGTCCCAAGTGCCTGTGCGGCGTGCAACGGCCAATAGGGATCGCGCAGCATGGCGCGCGCGAGCAGCACCACATCACGATACGCTCGGCTTGCGCGGGTTCAGTGATGAGCCCGACGGCACCAGTGGCAATGCCTGCCTCGCGGCGAATCGCCGCGGCGAACGGAACCTGGTAGCCAGGCGCCGCCGGGATACTCGCATCGGGGCTTAACCCGCCGCTCGAGCAGTCGACAAGATCAATACCCGACTCCTTAAACCACCGTGAGAGCCGGATGGACTGCGCGAGATCCCAACCGCCCTCCATCCAATCGCTCGCCGAGATGCGCACGAACACGGGCCAGTTCTCGGGCCAGAGAGCGCGCACCGCACGCGCCACGGCGAGCGGCAAGCGTGCCCGATTCTCGAGGCTGCCGCCGTAGGCGTCGGTTCGCTGGTTCGAGAGTGGCGAGAGGAAGTTATGCAACAGATAGCCATGCGCCATGTGAATTTCAATCACCTCGAACCCGGCTGACAGTGCCCGGGCTGTGGCGTCCGCAAAGTCATGAACGACGGGTGGTTGAGTCGGGCGCAAAGGGAAGCGCGCTTGGTGCAAGTGGCTGCCAACCGCCCTTTTCCGGCGCGAGCGGCGCGCCGCCGCGCCACGGCTGATCGGTGGAGGCCTTACGGCCGGCGTGTGCCAACTGGATCGCCGCAACCGCGCCTTGGGCGCGGATGAATTCGGTGATAGGACGAAAGGCATCGCGCTGCGCGTCTGACCATAGCCCGAGATCCTGCGGCGAAATGCGACCGGCGGGGGACACGCCTGTGGCCTCCACCATGACCAGTCCCGCACCGCCAACCGCCCGGCTGCCGAGATGCACAAGATGCCAGTTGTCCGGCATACCGTCGCGCTGCTCGGCGGAATACTGGCACATGGGCGAGACAAAAATGCGGTTGCGAAACCGCAGATCACGCAGTTTCAGCGGCGCAAAAAGATGACTCATCTACTCCCTCCGGTTGCCACGAACATGAAGCTGCGACGTGGAACCCGTTGTCCATTGCGGGCCTGCTCGCCGGCGCCGTGCTGCTCGGCGGTTGCGCGATGCTGGAACCGGCGCCTGACAAGGAGCGCGAACTCGCCTTTTCGCCTCCAGCGGGCAACCCAATGAATGCGCCGGCGCTGGAATCGGTTACACCACAAGTAATCTCCAGCGGATCGCGCGCAAAGAAGCTTATCGCGCTCACCTTTGATGCCTGCTCGACGCACAAACCCAGCCAGTACGACGAGCGCATCATCCGCGCGCTCATCGACCTGAACGTCCCGGCGACGCTGTTTCTCGGCGGCAAGTGGATGGAGGAACATCCGCACGAGACACGACTGCTGGCCTGGCATCCGCTGTTCGAACTCGGCAACCACACCTTCCTGCACCCGCATCCGCGCGAGGTCTCCCCCCAACGCCTGCGGAACGAAATCGAGTGGACGCAAAACGTGATGTACACGCTCACCGGGCGCTATGCGACGCTGTTTCGCGCGCCCTATGGTGAGATCGACGAGCAGGTGGTGAATCTCGCCGCCGACATGGGACTCACCACCGTGCAGTTCGACCTGGCGTCCGGCGACCCAGACCGGCGCGCCAGCAAGAAGCGCCTGATCGAGCACGTCACGCGGCACGCGCGCAATGGCTCGATCGTGGTCATGCACATGAACGGTCGCGGACGACATACCGCTGAGGCCCTGCCCGAGATCGTGCAGCGGCTGCGCGCCAAGGGCTATGAGTTCGTGACCGTAGGCAAGCTGATCGCACCGGAGCCCGCACCTCAACCCATCACCGAGCAGGTGCGTGTCAATCCCGACGAGGAACGCGCCACGCGCTAGGCGCAACGCGCAGGCGCCGGCACATGATCGTCTACCTGCATGGCCTGAATAGCGCCGGCAGCTCCGCCAAAGCCACATGGCTGCGCAAGCAGCTTGCGCCGGTTCAGGTGCTTTCCCCCACCTATCCGGCTCACCGCGCGCACGAGGCAATGGCCCAACTACGCGCGTACCTTGCGAGTCTGCGCTCACAGCAGGACCGCCTGCTGCTCGTCGGCAGCTCGCTCGGCGGATGCTACGCACCGGTGCTCGCCCCCGAATTCCATGCCGGAATGGTGCTCATCAACCCGGCGGTAAACCCGCATATTGGCTTGCGCGGCCATGTCGGACCGCAAGCGAACGAGGCCACCGGCGAACGCTACGTTCTCACCGACGCGGACGTCGATGCCTTCGGTGCCTACGCCTTGCAGGAATGTCGGCGACAGACGCCGACGTTGGTCTTGATCGATGAGGCCGACGAGGTTATTGACGTCCGGGCAGTGCGCCAGTTCTATCGTGGCTGCGGGTGCACCATCGTATACCCGGGCGGAAGCCATCGGTTCGAACACCTGCCCCAGGCGTTACCGGAAATCCGTGCGCTGTACGCGAGTCTCGCAGCGTGACCCCTGCTATTTCCAGATGCGGACAGTTCGGTCATCGCCGCCCGAAGCAATCAGCTGACCGTCAGAGGAAACGGTCACCGCATAGACGTCGTGATTGTGGCCATGCAACGATTTCCCGGCGGCGGTGCTTTCCACCTGCCATGAGCGAATCGCGCTGTCGGAACCGGTGACCAGTAGCCACTTGCGATCCGGTGTAAAGGCCAGTGACAGCACGGTATCGGGGGCGGGCGTAAGCGTGCGATCATTGCGCCCCACCCCGACTTCGAGCAGCTTGAGAAAGCTCGCATCGCCACCGACGGCAAGCCACTTGCCGTCGGGCGAAAACGCCACGCTCGTAAGTGCATTGTCCGCAACAGACAAGTAGGACATCTCGGCTGCGGGCCCATATTTTCGGACCGGCAGCGCCTCGCCGTCGGTGCTATCTCTGACCGATATGCCCCAGTACTGCAGGCCGCCGTCCGCATCGGCGCCAGCGAGAACCCGCCCGTTCGGCGCAAACGCCAGCGCGCGAATCGAGGCCCGGGTGGGCAGTGCATCCTGGTGGCGCTTGCCCGATTCGACCTCCCAAAGGATGACGCTAGACTCGCGACCTGCCGAAGCGAGCAGATGCCCATCCGGCGAAAACGCCAGCGCACTCACCGCCTCAATGTGACCCGGCAACACCAGCGGCGCACGATCCTCGCGCGCATCCCATAACCACAGGCTGCGGTCCTTGCCGGACCAGGCGAGCCAGCGCCCATCGGCCGATGCCGCCACTACCGCGGGCTCGGCACCCGGCGGCGCGAGCGCGCGCACGCGCTCGCCCGTTGTGGTGCTCCAAAGCTCCACCGCGCCCGTATCGAGCGCCACCGCGAGCAGTGACCCCGCCTTGGCGAACGCCAATGCCCCCGGGTTGCCCGGAAGCGCCAGCGTGTACGCGACTGTCGCCTGCGGATTGAATGCCACCACTGACGGGGCCGCGTGCGCCGCCTCGCGCTTACGTGTGAACACTGGTCTTGGCGGCGGGAGTTCCGGACGATGGCGCATTCCGAGTATGTCTTCGTTAATGTAGCGACGGATCTCCGTGCTCTTCTCGATCGCGACCGTCTTGTACTCGTCGATCAGGTTGAGCAATTCGGTGTCCGTGAGCCGGCCGGTATCCATCAGGATCTTGGGTATAACCACTGCGGCCGTGGTGATCAGCACCGCGGTTGCCACCAGCCACTCGAAGGTGCTGCGCGACCTGCGCCGCCGGCGCGTTTGCTCCGGCCCGCCAGCCACGCCGATGAATCCCGGTCCTTTTCCAAATGGCACAAAGGTCCGGGTGTCCGCGTCCTTCAGCCCCTTTCCCATGAGGCCGTTTTGAAGAACACGCGCACTGGACGGTCGCGACCCGGCATCAAGTTGCAGCGCCGCATCGACGCATTCACGAATGTGTTTCGAATACTGCGGGCGCTCGAGTGCGGTGGCCGCCACCATCGGATCGTGCTTTATCTTGGCCACACCGATCATGCGCTCCATCGCATCCGTAGGCTCTTTACCGGTGATGCAGCGATGCCACCTTCTGCGCACTGTCACCGCCGCGCACCTGGCGCGCCGAACCGAAGTCGATCAACATCGGTTGGCCGTCGCGACGCAAATAGATATTGTCGGGTTTGATATCAAGGTGCAGGAGCCCTGCATCGTGCACGGCCTGCAATCCGGTCAGGATCGGCAGGAACACGCCGAGCAGCGTCGACTCGTCTAGAAAGCCCGAGTGCTTGCGCAGAGACGTGAGCAGGCTCGCGCCCTCCTCATACTCCATGACGAGGTAGGCGGTGCCGTTGGCCTCAAGAAAACGCAGCACGCGCACGATGTGGGTATGCTTGAACCTGGCGAGCGCTTGCGCTTCAGTCAGGAACGCCTCCAGGCCCCAGCGATAGTTCTCGGCGTCGTTCGGGGTGCGCGTGAAAGGATGGATGCTCTGCTCGGCGGCGTCGCGGCCGGCGTAGGCCTGCGGAAAGTATTCCTTGATCGCCACGCGTGCGCCAAGGCGCACGTCGCGCGCAACATAGGTGATGCCAAAACCGCCGTGGCCGAGCACGCCCTCGAACTCGTACTCACCCAGCCGGTAACCGACCGGCAAGGCATTCGAGTTGGTCTGGCCCGGTGGTGAGAGCTGGGTCGGCAAGGGACTCCCGTCGATAAATAGGAGGACACGCGACGTCCAGACGTTGCGTGCGCCAGTCGAATCACTTATGTATTGGTTAATTGTAGATAGCAGCCGACCGATCCGCCGGCAACCGCCGCCCCATCATATGGGGGCTAACTTGGACGAATTGCTGACCAGACATGGGCCGTAACCGCCTTCCCGCGCCCCCCAGCTCGCGCTACATCACCCCGGAGGGCCGGGAGCGCCTGCGTGCCGAACTCGATCAGTTGTGGCGAGTGGAACGCCCGCGCGTCACCCAGGCGGTGTCAGAAGCTGCAGCGATGGGCGATCGCTCCGAGAATGCCGAGTACATCTACGGAAAGAAGCGCTTGCGTGAAATCGACCGGCGGGTGCGCTACCTGCAAAAGCGGCTCGGCGATCTGACTGTGGTGGATAGACCGATGGCAATCGGCACCGTTACCGGATCGTCGGCCCGGACGAGTTCGACAGTGCGGCGGAATACATCAGCATCGACGCACCACTCGCCCGCGCGCTGCTCAAACACGCCGCTGGGGACGAGGTAACGGTCGATTTGCCGAGGGGCCAAACCACCTTTTACATCCTCGCGGTGCAGTACCGCCCGTTTCCGCCCGAGCAGTCCTAACGCTCGGGCGTCTCTGCCTTGGCCCGCGCGGCCGCGGCACCAGCACTGTCGCCAGCGCGTGCGCGTGCCTCGGCGATGAGTCGCCAGTTGGCCTGCTGCAGGCGGCGCTGATCGCGCGCGTAACCATTGCTGCGCGCGGCAAGCCCCTCGGTCTGGACATAGTCACCTTGGCGAAACCGCACCTGTGCCAGCTCGTGCCACAACCACGGGTTGCGCGGCTCAATGCGCAATGCCCGCTCGAGCTGCGCCGAAGCCGAAGGGTAACGCGCCGCGTCGAAATCGACTCGCGCTTGCGCGACCAGAGTCGTTACCGCCGGATTCTCCGATACCGCTACAGGTAGCGGTTCATCCGTGCCGGGCTGCGGCTTCGCACAGGCGGCCAGCCACGCCAAGACCAGTACCCCTACCCAATGCGGCAACCGACCCAAGGCATTTCGCATCGCGGTAAGAGCGACGGTCTTCATGATCGCAGCTTAACCCGAGCACAATTCTTTGACATCTCGACAACCGACGCGCTGTAGCACGGAGCCGACAGGAGACCCCTGCATTTGTTGAATACGGCCAGCCAATCAACCATGCTTGGCAGCGGACCCCTACCGAAAGGAGATCAGGATGAGTTGGGTGTCTGTTGCCGTTATTGGTGTCAGCTGGATGCTGGCGGGTAGCGCAGCGTCCGCCATGTGGCGGGCAGCGCTTCGGTTCAAGCCGTAAGCCGCTGCGCGGCGGCGTATCGCAAGCCACAGGCGATACGCCGTGTCTCACCCCCTTGCCGCCGAGAGTGGCGGCAAGGGTGCTACTCCCCACTACTCGAACAATCGCCGCCACCAGCTCTTGCCGGAACCCTCGGCATGTGCGGGTACGCACGGCGAATTTGCCGTGGGCGCCGAGCCACGATAGAACGGTAGCTCGAGCGCACCGGCGCAATCAGCGTTGGCGCGCAGTCCGTTGGCCGGATCGATCCACACGATCTCGATCTGTTCCGGCACGGGCGGCACGAGTGGCTCATTCGGGATTGCAGCCATCAGCTCGCCCCACACCGCTGCGGGATGGTTGTCGTCGTAGCCAACCCAGACGACCGCAAGGCGATCACCACTAAAGCCGGCAAACCAGCTGTCGCGCAACTCATCGGTGGTGCCGGTCTTGCCAGCGACGGCAAGCGTGTCCGGGAGATAGCGTCGCAACCCTTGCGCAGTCCCCTCGCGCACCACGTCCTGCATGGCGGCAGTGAGGAGATACACCGGCTCAGGTTCGAACGCCTTTTCCACCCGTAGGCCATAGCGCTGCAATGGCTTGCCGTCCGCAGTCAGCACCTCGCGCACCGCGCGCGGTGGCGTGCGGAAGCCACCGCTCGCGATGGTCTGGTACATCTGCGTCACCTCCAGCGGCGAGAGTTCCACCGCGCCGAGCAGGCTGGACGCGTACGGCGAGAGTTCGCGCGCTATACCGAGTGCGTGCACGGTGCGGTGCACCTCTGGCACACCAAGCGTGATACCGAGGCGCGCCGTTGCCTGATTGTAGGATTGCGCCAAAGCGGTGCGTAGTGGCACTTCGCCGTGACTCGTCTTGTCGTAGTTCTGTGGCTCCCAGTCCGGTGCCCCTCGACTCTTCCATACCAACGGACTGTCGTCGAGCGGGGTGGCGAGTGTATAGACGTCTGGGCGCGCGAGCGCGGTGAGGAAGATCGCCGGCTTCAGCAACGAACCAACCGGACGTTCGGCATCGAGTGCGCGGTTGAAACCCTCGTAGAGCGGGTCGCGTCCGCCGACCAGCGCCATGACCTCGCCGCTCTGGGTACTGGTAACCACTACCGCGCCCTCAAGCGTCCGCTCGCGAGAGCGAGATCGATCGAGCGCGGCCAGTCGTCCGCTGAGCGCCGCTTCCGCGGCACGCTGGATGAGCGGATCAAGCGTGGTGAACACCAACAGACCCTCGGAGCGCAGATCCTCTTCGTGGTAATCGCGCTTCAGATGCCGGCGCACCAGATCCAGAAATGCCGGATGCGGAGAAGTGCCGAGCGAGGGCTTGGCAACCACGCCCAGCGGCGTGGCGCGCGCTGCCTGGAAGCGGGCATCATCAATCGCCGTCTGCCTGTGCATCTCGGCCAGCACCAGATCGCGCCGTGCGAGCGCCCTGTCTGGGTGGCGGTGCGGATTGTAAAGACCCGGCCCCTTGACCATGCCCACGAGCAGTGCGGACTCGGGGAGCGTCAGCTCCTTGATCGGCTTATTGAAATAGAAGTGCGCCGCGAGTCCCACGCCGTGGATGGCACGGTTGCGATCCTGTCCGAGATAGATCTCGTTCAGGTATGTCTCGAGAATCTCGTTCTTCTCGTAGTGCAATTCAAGCAGCACCGCCATGATGATTTCGGTGAATTTGCGCCGCAGCGTGCGTTCCGGACTGAGAAAGAAGTTCTTGACCAGCTGCTGCGTGAGTGTGCTGCCGCCTTGCACACCGCGCCCCGAAACCGTGGAGACAAAAGCACGTGCCAATCCGCGGGGGTCAATGCCATGATGCGAGAAGAATTTGCGATCTTCGATCGCCACCAGTGCTTCCACGAGGTGGGGCGGGATTTCGTCGAGACGCACCAGCAGCCGATCCTCATTGTGCGCGGGATAGATGCCGCCGATACGCATCGGATCGAGCCGCGCCAGCGCCAGATTGTGCGCGCCGGAATCGCGCAGAGCGCTCACGCGGCCATCGCGAAAATCCACACGCAGGTCCTGCGCGGCCTGCGGCCCGTCCCAGAAATTGAAAGCGCGGGTGACAAGCCGGAACTCGTCGCCGTGCTGCTCATAGCGCGCCGGTTCGGCGCCCCGCAGACCCTCGTGATAACCGAGCAGCTTCAGTTCGCGTGCGAGCGCGTCGGGGTCGATTCGCGCACCGGGATAGAGCTCGAGCGCGCGTGCGTACACGCGTGCCGGCAAGGCAAAGCGCCGGCCCTCAAAAGCGTGGCGCACCTCAAAGTCGAGATACAGCGCGAAACCGACCACCGCCAGCGCCACAATGAGCAACGCCACGCGCACACGCCGCCATGTAAACAGGCGGCGCCATGGGACATGGGCAAAGGGTCTGGGCAGGCGCATCAGGGGAGCACACCGTGCCGGCGGGCGCGGGCGTCCGCCAGTTTATACGCAACCAACGGTCGAATCAGTGCTTGGGCGCGGAAAGCTCGGCGATGATCGCCTCGACCGTCTGCGGTTCCATGTCAAAGCCAAGCTCCGACCCCGGGTTGAGCGCGATGCCGTAGCCACTGCCCATCTTCTCCAGGACCCAGGTGAACTCGGCAAGCAGCCCGCCGCCATAGCCCGGGTAGTCCTTGGTGAAGTCCTTGGCACGCTCCGGGCTCGAAAATAGCACCAGGATCGGCGTGCCGTCCTCGGCTGTGAGCACCAACGGCTGGGCGCGGTTGGAGCGTTGCACATTCAGTACCGCAGCCTTCTCCTCCTCGACCGGCATGAAAACCTGGGACTGCAGTAGCGTGTTGAGTAAGTCTTCGCTGGTGATCTCACCAGTCTGGGCCGCAGCGAGCTGCTTTTCGAGTTCGTTACGGGCTTCAGTGGTTTCAGTCATGACGGCGCTCGGCAAGAAAACAGATAGGTTCATGCTGGGGGAGATCGCCAGAAAGCGCGGGCCAGTACGTAATGATCAGCACCGATCCAAGAAGGATAAAGAAGTAAGGCAGCGAAGCGGCCACGAGTTCCGCGAGCGAACGCTGGAAGCGGTAGCTTGCAATGAACAGGTTCATGCCGACCGGTGGCGTGAAATAGCCGATCTGCATGTTCGCGAGGAAGACAATGCCGAGATGTACCGGGTGAATGCCGAAGGCGACTGCGATCGGCAGAATCAGCGGCACAATCAAGCGGCACAATCAGCACCAGTGCCGAGAAGATATCGAGCACCATGCCGAGCACAATCAGAAATATGTTGAGCAACAGCAGGAAGGTAAGTCGATCATCAACATGCGCGCGCACCCACTCGAACAAGTGCATGGGCACCTCGGCATCGATCAGCCAGTTGGTCGAGGCGAGCGCCACACCGAGAATAATCAGTACACCGCCCACCACCACCATCGACTCGCGCATGATGCGTGGCAGATCGCGTAGCGGGATCTCACGATAGACCAGCACCTCGATGATCAGCACGTATAGCACCGAGACCGCGGCCGCCTCGGAGGCGGCGAACAGACCGCTGTAGATGCCCCCCAGCACGATTACCGGCAGCGGCAACTCCCAAATCGCCTCGCGCAGTGCACCAAGAGCCTCGCCCCACGAAAAGGCCATCCGGCGTCGCGGGACGTGCCAACCGGCCCATATTCCGTAGAGGGAGAGCATTGCCAGCATCAGTAGACCTGGCAACAGGCCGGCGAGAAACATGTCGTCAATCGAGATCGGCTGGCCAAGATTCAGCTGCTGGGCAATGACCCCGTAGATAATCAGCACGATCGACGGCGGAAACAGCAGGCCGAGACTGCCGGATGAGGTCAACAGACCCAGACTGAAACGTTCTTGGTAACCGCCCTCCTTGAGCGCCGGGTAAAGCAGTGCCCCGATAGCGATGATGGTGACGCCCGACGCACCCGTCAGGGCCGTAAATATGGCGCAAGCGAACAGCGCCACGATTGCGAGACCACCGGGCAACCAGCCGAGAAACGCCTCGGTGAGCCGCACCAACCGGTGCGAGGCGCGGCTTTCGGACAGTAGAAACCCGGTGAAGGTAAACAGCGGAATCGCGACCAACACCGGATTATCAACCATGCGATAGAGTTCAATCGCGACGACGGAAAGATCAATGTCCGACGAATAGAATCCGAGCAATGCGAGTGCGGCGATCACCGCGAATAGCGGCATGCCGAGCACGGCCAATGCCAGCAATCCCAACGTAGCGAGGATCACGCCGCGCGCCCCAGCAGCTCCCGTGCCCTGTCGAGGCTGTGCAGCGCGTAGCGCACGCCCATTACCAGAAACGCGATCGGAATGATGATTTCACATACCCAGGCCGGCACGGCTGCGAAGGCCATTGTCCGGGCCACATAATCGGCGAACACGAAGCGCAATGACACCCACGTCACCACGAGGCAGACCACCGCTGCGGCGAGATCCGTCACTACACGCGCACCCAACTTCCAGTGCGGATTCATGAAATGCGCTAGTGCACTGATGACGATGTGGCGGTCAAGCCGCGCCGCCACCATCGCGCCGATCAACCCGGCCCAAAGTACCAGCACCCGCACGAGCGGGTCCGACCAAAGGATTCCGGTTGTCGAAGAAATTGCGCAGTCCGATTTGCAGGACCGCAAACAGAATCATGCCGCCCAGAACGAGCACGAGGACAGTGTCCTCGATCCGGTTCATGATCCACCGCAGCCGCGCCAGCATGGCGCTCAGCGTGCGGCCTTTTGCTTGCCGCGAAAGTCGTTCAAGTGGCCCTGCAGCGTCTTAAGCATCGCTTCGCTGTAGGCGCCACTGCGGGCGAGATTCTCCCGCGCCTTTCGCGCGACGTCCTTCCACTGTGCCAGGCCCTGTGGCGAAATGGCGACAAACT
>Ga0111166_1079_pt1 | contig 10724 bp, 6 predicted proteins | sample DeeMarSeWOR28_12_FD_80267 | JGI IMG/M metagenome (GOLD analysis project Ga0111166, IMG submission 80267) | Thiotrichales bacterium SG8_50
GGCCGATTGAAAGGGCCTCTTGTAGTTTTAGCGGTTCACGAGCGATACGCTCGGCAAGCGTCTCGCCGGGGACATATTCAAGAATCAAATAACCGGATTTATCTTCTTCGATGATATCGTGGATAACAGCTATGTTCGGATGATTCAATGAGGCCAATAATTCTGCTTCACGTTTGAAACGTATCTGGGCGGTCGAATCGTCTGCCAGAGCAGCAGGTACACTCTTGATAGCAACCGAACGCTTGAGCTTGGTGTCGTGTGCTAAATAAACAACCCCCATACCTCCACGACCGATCATCTCGACTATCTCGAAGCTCCCGACTTTTCGGCCGACAAGGTCATACCCGCTTGCTGAGTCGCTTTCATCGGTTCGTACAAGGGAATCAAACAAAGCATCGATTCTTTGCGCATCCCGGATGCCCTGTTTGATCTGATGCTCAAGACCTGGGTATTGTCGTACGAATTCATCTATATCAGGTTCCTGGCCTTGCCACCTTGCATCGACGAATTGCCGCACAGCCTCTTTGATGGTCTGCTGTTGATTGTCCTCGAGTGGTTCTGTCATCAGATCTTCCCGAAAATAGTCGTTAGCTCCGCCATCGCACGGGTTGTGAGCATTCGCACTGCATCGCTGCTCTTGCCCAGTTTTTGTCCTATCTCCTGATAGGAAAGTCCCTCGATTTTAGTCAGAATGATGGCTTCTCTATATTCAGGTTTCAATTGGTCTATAGCTTTCTCAAGTTTGGCCAAATCCTCTTTTCCGGATAATACCATACTCGGCGTGGTAGTCTGAATCGCTCCATAAGGTCCGACATGCCTACTCTTAGTAGAAGATCCAAACTTGTCAAGCCGAACTTCCCTGCGAATGTCACGCTTGTCGGCGTGCAGTTTCTTTAGGCTGGCCCGAAGCTCGTTCTCAGCTATTTTCGATAACCACCGTACAAAGTCCCCTTCGTTACTATATGTAAACTTGTCCAATCCGCTAATGGCATGAACAAGAGTTTCCTGCACTAAATCCATCGATTCCAGCCTGGAGCGAAGTTCTTTGCTCATGCGAAAACGCACCATCCACCTGACTCTATCGGCGTAAACACTATAGAGTTGATTTAAAGCAGATTGGTCACCCTCCTTGGCCAGAACGACTAAATGCCTGGTTTTTTGACTAAAGTTACACATAAACGTCCGCTAAGCTCCATTTTAGATATTCTACACAAATTGTACCAGTTCTTTACAAAGTTTTCAAGAAACTGCGTTCGTTTGATCATTTTTTGTCATTTATAAGAATAGGGCCAACGAGCCCAAAGAGCCGGTTCTTAAATAAGCAGACTGTTACGAGCAAAGCTGCACCTATGCTGCGTAAAAATATTAACCGTTCCCTGCTTGAGCGGAGACAAGATTTGAAAGGGTAGGATAATGAAAAAGAAAATTTCACTCGTATTAGTTTTGACATTGGGCTTTGCTATGGAAACTGCCAGCGCGGACTTTGTGTTCGGGGATGTGGAGACACTTACTGAGCCGATAAATACGCCCGGGATAAGTTCGGGAGATTTAACAATGACCGCTGATGGACTGGAGGCATACTTCGTGTCCATAAACCGGCCCGGGGGCTACGGCGGAGAGGACATATGGGTCTGCCGGCGCCAGTCGAAGGAAGATGGCTGGGGTTCGGCGGTCAACCTTGGGCCACCGGTCAATACCTCGGCTTGCGAAGGCACGCCATGTATCTCGGCTGATGGATTAGAGCTATATTTTTCCGATGTCGGTGTGAGCAGTTCTTCGTACCGGCCCGGCGGACACGGCGGTGGCGACATATGGGTCGCCAAGAGAAAAAAAAGAGATGAGAACTGGGGTAATCCAGTCAATCTTGGACCGACGATTAACAGTTCGTCTATGGAGACCTATCCAAACATATCAACTGATGGCCTGTCGCTCTTCTTTGGCTCCAGGCGCCCAGGCGGGTATGGTAGTTGCGATGTTTATATGGTGACACGGACAACCAAAGATGATGACTGGGGCACTCCTGTGAATGTTGGGGTACCTCCCAACACTTCGTCTTTTGAAGGATTCCCGAACATCTCAGCCGATGGGCTGGTGCTTTTGTTTTACTCAGATCGGTCCGGTGGATATGGTGGTATGGATATTTACATGTCAATGCGTCCGACTGTATCCGATGATTGGAGGCCGGCAGTCAATCTTGGGCCGATTATCAACACTCCATATTACGATCTTTCGCCGAGCCTTTCAGATGACGGCTCCACCCTGCACTTCGCCACCAACGATGTGACTGGATGGGTTGGTAATTATAAGATCTACCGGACGACGATTAGCCCGGTTGTTGACCTTAACGGCGATGGCATTGTCGATGCCGCCGACATGTGCATTATTGTTGACAACTGGGGCACAGACGAGCCATTGTGCGATATTGGCCCAATGCCCTGGGGTGATGGCATAATCGACGTCGAAGATCTAAAGGTCCTTGCGGTGCATTTGTTTGAAGAAGTGATCGATCCAACACTCATAGCTCACTGGCCATTGGACGAGAGCGAGGGTATGGTCGTTGCTGATTCTGCTGGAAACAATGACGGTTATACTTTGGGCGATCCTATTTGGCTGACAGATGGCGGCCAAGTAAATGGTGCGCTTGAGTTCGACGGAGTAGATGATTTCATCTCCGCACCCGCTGTTTTGAATCCGGCGGACGGGCCATTCAGTGCATTCGCCTGGATACAAGGTGGCGCGCCAGAACAGGTGATTATCTCCCAAGCAGATGGTATTGGAACCGGCGAGACCTGGCTTGGCTTGGATGCTCAGAATGGAAACCTGATGACCAGATTAATGTCACCTCCCCTCGGCCGGATCAAACCGGAACCATTAGTTTCACAAGTCGTTATTACCGATGACCAGTGGCACCATGTTGGCTTCGTATGGGATGGCTCATACAGGGTCCTTTATGCTGATGGCATAGAAGTTGCTAAAGATGCGACAGCTCAGAATACATTGAAACCTACAACCGGTGGTCTATGCATCGGGGCCAATAAGACTCTCGGAGTAGAAACATTCTTCTCCGGCCTGATTGACGACGTCCGCATCTACGACAGGGCACTAACTCCAGAAGAAATCGCAGCCTTGGCACAGTAAGTCACCGTAGAAAAAATTCTTCAATACACTAAAGGAGTTGTTAGATTGACATACTGTCAGATCTTATTGGCACGTTCAAAACCAGACACTTTGAGAGCAGGAAGATTTGCATTAGATACTCTCCAATCCCGACAATGACGGGATTTAAGGAGAGTTCTCATGGCAAATCAACTCAAAATGGCTATGGTAAACGCAATATGGACATTAAAACAACGTGGCTGGTCTAACCGGCGTATCGCCCGAGAACTTGGCATCCGCAGCGAAACGGTAGCCAGGTATGTTCATATCTGGGAATCTGACTCAAAACCAGCCACTAACGCGCCCACCGGGTTGGAGGGTGTAAAACCAGCCAATGTGCCCATCGGGTCTGTTGGTAAAGACACACAAAAACCCGGACCGGAGAGTCAATGTGAACCTTTCCACGAGGTTATCTGTTTGAGATAATCATGCGGAGAGGTTCCGACAAGCTTGTTGGGTGCCCATTCTCTCTCCGCTGCCGGTCCAAGCGATACAGATCTCGAGCCTTCTGGAATCGAGGCATAAAGAATTCCAAATTGTTTTGGATTGTGGAGAAAACTTGGTATATAAGGGAGTAAATTAATGGCTGGTTTTAACCCGCACATTGGTGGCTGGTTTTGACGCGCACATTGACAGTTGAGTGCTCCTTTTGAGGCTTCAATGACTTAAGCTCTTCACGAATGACAAAACTGACCGGTACCAGAATCAACACAACCAAAGATGAAGTCAGGGTGCCTACACCCAGGGAGATAGCCATAGGGACAAGGAAGAGAGCCTGTTCGTTGGTTTCAAATATCATAGGCCCCAATCCCAAAAACGTAGTTATCGCTGTCAAGAAGATTGGACGGAAACGACGCTCAGCCGCCATGACGGTCGCTTTTCTAATAGGCATCCCCCTGGCCAGATAACGATTGCGAGTCATGGCCAAAACAAAACCACCGTTTACTACCATCCCGCACAGAGCGATCATGCCTAATAGGCTGAAAATGCTAAGTTCAAAACCTAAAACAATATGGCCCAGGACCGCCCCGGCCAATCCCCAGGGAATGGTTAACAATACGATAGCCGAATGAATATAACTTCTCAGTAATGAAGCCATGATAGCAAATATGGCAAACAAGGAAGCTGTAAGTCCGATGCTCAAATTTTTCGTCGCTTCACGCTGTTCTCGCTGCGAGCCTTCGAAGGAATAACGCAGACCGGGAAACCGTTTCAAAAGATCCAACAATTCGTTTTTCTCAAGAGCGGATAATACTTTGTTTTCATTCGTCACGTTACGGAGCACATTGGCGGTCACATTTAGCACCCGGCCTCCATCCACACGGTCGATACGCACCGGTGCGGTCGTTTCAACAATTTTAGCAGCTTGATTAATTGGAATCTCTGCACCATTAGAGGCTTTGATTAAAAGTCCTTCCAATCCACTCAGGGACTTCCTATCAGCTTCTGGTAGACGAACCATCACCCGCAGCTCTTCACGTTCGCGCGGTTGTCGCAGAGCTTCTGCTCCGTAAAATGCGTGACGGATTTGTTGCCCCAAATCGCGAGCAGTAATTCCCAGCGCCTGACCGGCCGGTTTAATCTCAAAGCTGATTTGCGGCATTTCTTTTCCGAAGCCTTTACGGATATCGGTCACGCCGGGATAACGGGCCACCATATCACCCAGCTCTTCAGCTGCACGACGCAAGCTATCGACTTCCGAATGAGCTAGTTGAATATTAATCGCTGCTTCACCGCCGGGCCCTACGAGATAGTCATAAAAGAGGGATTCAATATCAGGGATTTCCGGCACTTCCTCTCGCCACAGTTCAACAAAACCGGAACCGGTTATCTTACGTTGGCTTTGTGGTACTAATTTGCATGATACGCTCGCTCGATTGTTGCTCCGAGATGCGACCGAAATAGTAATCCCGCGTACAATGCCCTTCTCACCGGTTTTAGCTATTGCCCTTTTAGCTGCGGCCTCTATCTGAAATGCAATCTCCCGGGTTCGTGCAACCGGCGTGCCGGTTGGCATTTCGATCTCTGCCTGAATGTAGTCATTTTCAATGGCCGGACTAAAGGTGAAATTGACCCGACCGCTGAAAAGATAAGCGACCACGATTACAAATGAAGACACAAAAACCACCAGAGTGATGTACCGAAATTGAAGAGCCAGTGCCAGGACAGGATGGTAGAAACGCTCAATGGCCGCATCTATTTTAATACGGAGTTTAGTCTGGGCTCTATCAAATCGGGAAAAGATCGAGGCCGGATGAGGATGCTTCCGAGTGTACGCTAGGTGAGAGGGCAAAATTAACAACGCCTCTATCAGGGAGACAGTAAATACGGCGATAATCACCGATGGTAGAATATTAAAAAAGCGACCACTTTCTCCTGGCACAAAGAGCAACGGCAAAAATGCTATAATGTTCGTACTGACTGCGAAAATCACCGGTATGGACATTTCTCGAACGCCGGCAACAGCAGCGTCCAGTCGGGGCATCCCCTCTGAAATCTTATGGAAAATATCCTCTCCGACCACCACTGCATCATCGACGACGATACCTAGGGTTACAATAAAACCGAACAGAGAGATCATGTTCACACTGGCGTCCATTAGGGGCAACAATATGAGCGAGCCGAGAATCGAAACCGGAATGCCAACAGCCACCCAAAAGGCAACGCGTAATTCCAAAAACATTCCCAGCGCGACAAGCACCAGTATCAAACCGACTGTTCCATTGAACTTTAGCAGATTGATTCGCTCCTGGTAATCTTCTGTCCTGTCATATGACACGGCCACCTCGACTGAAGGCGGCAACGTGGCGCTAATTTGTTTAACATACCTGTGTACGGCAGCCGCCACTTTCAAAGGAGGCTGGGATTCCGAAGCGTATGTTCCAATCCATACCGCGGGTTTACCATTATAATACGATTCCCGTTCGGTCTCCTCGAATCCATCCTCAATGGTGGCAATATCTCCCAATTTGATTTCAGCACCGGTATTGCTGCTTTTGATAGGGATTTCCGAAAATTCACTCCCGAAGTAGCGACGCTCGGTTGTTTTTAAGAGAATATCACCACCCGACGTTCGCATGGTACCAGCAGGTACATCCAGAGCAGCGCGGTCGATGGCATCGGCTATTTCCCCGAGCGTCAGATTAAGAGCGCGGAGTTGAGTCTGAGGCACCTCAATCAGAATTTCAGGACGGCGTACACCTCGCAAGGCGACTAGAGATATCTCTGGCTGGGCGAGTAGACCGTCTTCGACCTGATGGGCAAATTGAATGAGGGTACGTTGATCCAGATCTCCGAACACCGAAACGTATACGACACCTCTACGACGACCCGTTCCCAAAGAAATAACTGGTGGTTCTATCTCGTCCGGAAACATGCTGATGCGCTGGATTGCCGCAGTAACTTCTTGGAGTGCCCGATTGCGGTCAAAGGCGGGCATAATTTCGACCGTCACAGAGGCTCGTCCCTCAGAAGCCGATGATTCAATTCGACGGGTGAGTTCCAGACTGCGAACCTCGGCCTCTATAGGGAACAGAATAGATTGTTCGACTTCCTCCGGGCTAGCGCCTCGATACTGCATATCGATTTCAACTGTATCTAGTTCAAAAATCGGATAGATTTCCTGGCGGATATTAAGGGCGACAACTGCTCCCACCACAATTACTACCAGCATCAATAAATTCGCCGCGACGTGATTACGGGCAAACCAGGCCAAAATCCCCGTTGCATTAGACGTCTCGTTAAACGGATTGCTTTTCATATCAGTTTTCCCTTGGCGTTCCTGTTACCAGTTCTGAATACGTCGCGGCGGGTTGAGGGACCACCTCCATTCCCGGAAGAGCCACTTGTAAATCGCTCACGATGAGCTGATCTCCTTCTTCCAGGTTATTGGAAATGAGAACCGTTTCCTTTTCAGGCCAAAGTACAGTGGCCGAGAGAATTTTTAATAACTGATTGTCTCCGACCACCCAAATCTGGTTTCCTTCCTTTAAAGCGGCTCGAGGAATCCTCAGCGTGTTTTCCAACTGGCCGGCGTCTATTTTCACTTCGACATAACTGCCCAGAAGCAAGGGGAATTTACTACCGGGCTTTCGAGAAAGGTTCAGGGGATCCGTTACCGACACAACCAATCTCGCCATCCGGCCGAGGGGATCCAGGTCTCCTAAAAGGCGAATGACTCTTCCTTTCCAAACCGGGGACTCACCATTTCCCGTATCTAAAATCACCTGCGTTTCCGCCCCTGGCTGGCCATTTTCAGGGAAACGCACCCATTGTAGTTGAGAAAAAGGAATCGTTACCTGAATCCAAAATTCATCCGTTCCCACGAGTTCACAAATGTCCGAACCTGTATCTAATAATTGTCCCACTTCAACCGATTCTTCTATTACCATAGCATTGAAAGGAGCTGTGATTACCGTACGTGACAGATCCAACTCAGCGATTTTGATATCATTCTTGGCCTTTTCCATGAGTGCCTCGGCACGTCTAAGATGGGGCTTCCGCAATACAAGCGATTTGTTGACCTCTTCCATATCAAGATCCGACTGAAGCTCATTCCACTCATGCTCAGCGATGACCTGTCGCCCATTTTCCACCTCCCATTCGAAGCGTGCCTGTTCGAAATTGGACTGCACTTCGGTTATAGCCAAATCGTAGTCATTGGGATCAATACGGACAAGCTCATCACCTTTCTTTACATAACCGCCGATGGTAATTGATTCACTTTGCCATATCACCTGACCTTTGACTTGTGGCTTAATGATCACCTTTCTCGACGGAACCACACTTCCGAAAGCACTGACCGATATCGAACACGTCTGTGACTCCACCGGAATCGTCTGCACAATCTTAGCCGAACTGACTTTGTCCTCTGGAGTTGTTTCGGGACCTGTCCATATCAATAAGAGGCTCAAACAACCACTTAAGACTATAATTAGCAGAATAACGATAATCGTACCAAATACAGATTTTTTATTCATTTTAAAGAGGACAATATAACAGTAGTATCAGGATTAACCATAGGACCGCCAAGTGCCCGGTGCAAGCTGATACGTGCACTCAATACACTTCTGCGGGAGCTAACTACATCGCGTTCCAGGTTTTGCACAATAATGAGAGAAGTAAAGACGGGCAAATAATCCGTTAGACCTTGGCTAAAACGGTTACGAGCCTCTGTAAGAAGCTTTTGAGCAGTCGCCAGTTGCTGTTCCACCAGGACAAGCTGCTCAGCATTTTTTCGCTCTTCAAGCAAGGCTGCCTCCACCTCGAACAGTGCTGAGAGGAACTGATCTGAGTAACCAGCGAGGGCTTCTTTTAGACGTGCTCTGCGATAAGTAACCTCGCTTTGGCGCTGTCCCGCATCAAATAAAGGCCCGGCCAATCCTGCAAAGACTTTGGTGATGGCATCTGCGAAATCAGGATCGCCTGTCCAGTCAATGCTTCCTCCAATCTCCAATGCAGGTAATTGCTCAGCTATAGCTACGCCCACATCATAATCTAATGCCAACACCCGTTTCTGTGCCGCCCTAAGATCGGGTCGGCGGGTTAATAATAGAGCCGGAATTCCTACTGAAGGTAGTCTTAACGGGCTGTTCAGTTGGCTTGAATTGATATAATTCTCCTTCCCTGTTGGACGACCGAGCAAGATATCCAATGAATACTTCAACTGCCCGATACGGGCTTCGGTTTGCGGAACACGAGCCAGTGTGGCTTCCAATTGTTCCCGTTGTTGTAGGACATCTACTATGGAAGATTGTCCCTGTCCGAAACGAAGTGAGGTTAATTGAAGCAGGGTTTGGTTAGTTTTAATTTGCTCATTGATGACTTCAAGTTGGCGACGTTGTTCTTGGATTTCAAAATAAGCTTCAGCAATCGCTGTGGACAAAAGAAGCCTTGCGCCCAGCCAGTCTTCAATCGTTGCTTGCGTCTGAAGCTTTTCTGCTCGTCGCAACGATGATAAACGCCCCCAGATGTCCAGTTCCCAACTGAGAAGAAAACCTAAATTGGAAACATCTTGCCGATCATGAGATTCATCGGTTTCGGCTTCGCCATCCCATACCAATTCATAGCCGGCATCGACGTCCAGAGATGGATATAAACGAGCACCTGTCTGGTTGGCAAGGGCTGTGGCCTGTTCGATTCGTACCATGTATTGACGCAACTCAAAATTCCCGGATAATCCGGATTCTATTAAACGATTTAAATTCTCGTCGTCGAAAGTTTCCCACCAGCAATAATTCCAGTCTTTCGGTAGAACCGCCACAGCAGGAGATTCATAAAAACGCTGCGGGATTTCAACATCCAGAAGCCGGGCTTGTTCATCAACACTGTGAACTATGCAGCCGCTGAGCAGTAACACAAGGAGTACAAAAATATGTTGTAAGCGAATCATAATAGGCACGATGTATCTTCTTTGTATCTGTTTACTAATACTGTTAATTATTGTGATTCTTCAACACTAAATTATTATACTCTTTTCAACAAAACAAATCAAGAGGTGGCTGCAAGTAAGAAAACCAGCAAGAAACATTTAAAGAAATATAATGTTGTAAATTGATTACTATTGACCTCATAGTAGAAACACCTATATCCCACAACGCAGGCACTCAGTTGGCCGTCATTGGATGTATAAGGATTTCGTAAGGTTTATAAAAAAAGCCCCGGTTTGTAGCCAGGGCCATATTGAGAAAGGTTTTGTCCACTTCCTCCGCATACTATTGTCGGTATTATTCGCATCGGTCTTTGGATTTTGTTGATGAAAATCTTATAAGGGTAACACAGTGAAATTTTATGACCAAGTGATGTGGTTGACTGCTGTGTAAAAATGCCGTACAATTTGAAAACAATATCGAGTCGGGAAGTTTGCAGTAGTCCATCCATATATAGGATAGTTGTTCGGGCAATACCCTGGTTCGTTTTGGAGTGTCACCGCGTAGATCTTTATTCTCTCCGCGGCATATGCCTCGATGAATCGAGCGAAATGGCAGGCAAGGGAGGGGAATTTTTAGGGTCGATTCTGCCGCCGCACAGTTCACCGTTCGTTTTCATCCAACCGGGTGGACTCCAAGCAGAAGCGAATAGAATCAACTCCGGATTTTTCCGCAGTGAAAGCTTAAGTACTGGCAGAACGTATTGCCTGTCTTTTTCAATGGAGAAGTGTTCCAGCTCAGGATCTGTTTGGCCGACAGGCATGTCGTCATAGCTATACCATCCAGAAGCCGTGAAATCCGGTGTGCCGATACAGATTCGCATTAGACTCATGCCGATGCCCTTATCAGCATGAAACAGGCATTCAATGACTTTCGCCTGCTGAACATGCGGCAATTTGTTGATGTTGTAGCATGTACTGTCTTCCAGAGATGAACCAAGACCGAGAGCGATGATGGCACTCGATAAAGCAGATCAATTTACTCCAAACACTAAAATGAAAACCTCTACTTTTAAGGGCAATATGAGAGCAAGGGGCAGTCAAAAATCGAGAAACCGCTACAGGTTCCTGCGGTTAGAGAACTTGTAGCGCCTCTGTCTGATACAACGGAGAGGGCGGGATTCGAACCCGCGGTAGGGAC
>Ga0111166_1093_pt1 | contig 10664 bp, 10 predicted proteins | sample DeeMarSeWOR28_12_FD_80267 | JGI IMG/M metagenome (GOLD analysis project Ga0111166, IMG submission 80267) | Thiotrichales bacterium SG8_50
GTGCGGCGCCAAGCGGGCACATGTACTTGCAGTAGAACTTGCGGTTGAAGGCCGACACTGCCACGAGTCCGCCGGCGTACAGCAAGTAACCCCACTCGCGCAGGAAGTGCATGTTGATCGCCGTCTTGAACGGCTCGACCTCGGCGAGATACTCCGCCTGACTCATGGATTGCAGCGAAACCCCGAACAGCGCGAGTAGGATCAGATATTTCAGGGCCCACAGCCGCTCGTGCACCATCTGCGAGAACTCGTGGGTCGGCAGCTTGAACCACTGCCCGACCTGATACACCAGCTCCTGCAGGGCACCGAACGGGCACAGCCAGCCACAGTAAACGCCTCGCCCCCACAGCCACGAACGACCACAGCAGAAACAGCATCGGATCGATCAGGAACGTGTCCCACTGGAACTGGTGCATGGCCGAGTGCACGAAGGTGAGCACGTTCACCACCGACAGCTGCCCGAGCGCATACCAGCCAATGAACACCACGGTGTAGACCATGAATCCGTTGCGCACATAGCGCAGGAAAGTCGGGTGTTTCGCAAGATAGTCCTGAAAAATGAGGATAAGGCTCAGCACGCCCAACCCCGCCATGAGCAGCGCAATCTTGAGCTTGCGCTCCGACCACACCAATACCCAGAGCGGTTCGTCGGCGAGGGTAACGGGTAACGACTCGGGTTCCGCCTTGCCCGCGCCTGGTGCGGGTGTCTTGGCTGCAGGCGCAGACGGCTTGACCAGCTGCGGGGTCGCTGTCTTGGCGGGCATGCCCAGCCCGCGCGACTCGGCAACGCGCCGCGCGGAGCCGGTGATGGTCGCGTTCTCCACCATCATGGTGATGGTCGCGCCGCTGATGGCGTCAATGGTGACGTGCCCTTCACGGACTCCGCCCACACTGATCTTGTCAAACGCGTTCTTGCCGGTGTATTGATCGACGAAACGCTTGAGATCCGCCTCCGACACGCCCGCCTGCAGGATGGGCTCCTCGTGTTCGACGATTGCCGCGCCGACGATTCGTCCGGCCATGTCGAGACCGATCAGATTGTTGATCGGTCGTCCCGAGTAGGCCGGGATGCGCACCATGTCCTTGGTGAGGAAGACGTAACCGATCAGCCTGTTGCCGGCGTAGACGGGCGCCGCGCGTGGATCACCAGAAAAGCTCCCGAAACGATCGGCACTGGGAAAGAACTCTCGTACCTGCGGGTAGCGTTCAGCGAGGTCGCTTGCCGCGGCATGGCCCGCCGCGCACAGCAGCAGGCCGGCGAGCGCGAGGCGGCGCCAGAAACCGGGCCGGCGTATCGCTGCCGTCCACGCGCGAGACGGGGCTGATCTCATGGCAAACTGGGCATGCTGGGGTTCCCTAGCAAGCCAGACACGAGCCGCAGCGGCCTTGACCTGAATCAAAGTCGATAGCACGCGGGACAAATGCCCGGCGTGGGTTAGGATTGCCGGATGCGAGGAGGACACCTGCCGTGGAGATGATCGCTTTCACTGTTGTCGGAATCCTGGCCTACTTGGCTGCCGATCGCCTGCTCGAGTGGTTTGAGGTGCGACGGGGAAGCCGCTTCGAGCACCGTACGCTTATTTTCTTCGTGCTGCTGCTTGTGCTTGCGCTCGGCGCCTTTCAGCTTATCAATCTACTTGTCGCCCCGTCGACGCCCTAGCCACCTGGTCAGTGCGGCAGGTGCTTGTGGAGCCGTGCGTCGTGCGTCTTGAAATGATTGCCGAACCACTCGACCAGCCGCTCGGCGAGGTGTGCGTCGTCGTAGCGCTGCTCGCGCTCGTAGTCATCCATCATGTTGCGCAAATCGTCGAGTAAATGCTCGTGATCGGTCTTGTGCGCGGCAAACTGGTCATAGTGGCGCTCGCGCATGATCCGCTCCTCGAGCGCAAAATGGGCGGCGATCCTGGCGTAGATTTCGCCAAGAAATGCTGACACACCATCATCCTCGGCCGCACTGACACCGGCATGCGCCTCATTGATGAGCGCGATCAGCTCCCGGTGTTCGTGGTCAACGGCAGCTACACCCACGCTGAATTCCTCGCGCCAGTCGATCAGTGCCATAGCTTGTGCTCCCCCTAGTGGATGAGAAATCCGCCCTTGTCGGCGCGGAACTCAATGGCAAGATTTTGGCGCGGCGCGAGCTCGATCTGCGCGCGGTGAACGTAGTTCCACTCGCCAATCCACTTCCTGTCCGCTCCTTCGCGTCCTGCGCCCGCGGCATATGTGCGTCCCTGCACATCATCTCGCAGCCGCGCAACCAATTCGTGCCGACCCGCGGTTGTCATAAACGCCTGATAGGCCACGGACACGCCGTCGCGTGCGTGCCCGGTGGGTTCGAGCGTCGCGCGGTAGAGCAGTTTGCCGTCCAGTTCCAACTCGACCGTCACCGGCACGCGCTCGCGCGAGCAATCATGCGGGCGACGCTGCCCGGGCGGCAACTTGGCGATTTCCTCGTAGCTCAGCCGCCGACAATCCTCCTTGCGCGCACCGGCATGCGCGAAGGAAAGCTTGATTTGCGCCTGCTCCGGATCGCGATGCGTGTAGGCGGGGTAAAGCGACAGATAGCCTATCCCGACGCCGAAGGCGGTGTAGGCAACGATCTGTCCGGCCCAGGCGAGCGGACTAGGCATGGCCCGCCTCCTCGCGCGCCGCCGGCGTGCCGCCTTCGGCCGGTGCCAGCGCGGCAAGGCGCTCGCGAAACGCGCTGAGCTCGCGCACCGCAACCGCCGTTTGGGCCAGTCCCGACCAGCAGCAATGCAGACGCTCGCGCGGCACGCGTGCGCGCAGAAATGGATCGCGCTCGCCGGCCAGGCGCTGGCGCGTCCACTCGATGCCCTGACGGTGGTGGCAGTCGCCTTCTCGACAACCGGTGAGGAACACGCCATCGGCGTGATCGCCACTCAACACGAAATCGATAAATGACGGCGGCAGTGCTGCAATGCAGCTCAGCTCCACGGTCGCCACGCCTGGCTGCTGCAGCGCGGCGAGCCGCGTGCCATGCGCGCAGCCATACACCAGCACGCGCACGGGACCGCGCAATGCGCTCGTCGCGGCAAGCGTGCGTGCTCGCAGCTCGCGCACCGTGAGCTGCGGCAAGTCTATGCCGGCGACCAGCAACGCGCGCCGACGAAACGGGGTGGCGGTCGGGCAGGCCCCAGCACAGATTCCGCAGGCGACACACATGCCGCTGTCGACCGCGGCCTCCTGCTCGTAGGGCAGGCCGTCGCTGCGCGGGCGCATGGTAATGGCATTAAATGGGCAGTCGGCGGCGCAGCGCGCGCAACCGTTGCAGTTGCCAAGGTCCACGAGCGCGGCCGGTGCCCGCCGGCGCGGCGGCAACCACGGCAACAGCAGCAGGAAGGTGGAAAAGCCCACCGTGAGCACCCACATCACCGGGCGCGGGACATAGTCGAACAGCGGATAGAGATTGAGGTAGTACCAGTCAAGCTGCACCGTAGCTGGCACCACGGCGAGGTCGGCCGGCGCCTGGCTAACCGCCGGGAACACGAGTGACAACACGAGCAACGTCGCGCCGGTGCCAATCGCGAGCCCCTTGGGCGGGTTGATGCGGGCATCGCTCATGCGCAGGATGTGGATCCACATTACCAGCAGCAGGAACAGCGGCACCACAATGTGGGCAAACACCATGAGCGTGAAGAACCGGTCGGACAGGTGCGTCGGGCTGAGAAAATTTCGCGCGATCGGCTCACCGAAGATCGACAGTGCATCGAACCACTCGGTGGTGACGATGGCGACGTACTGCGCGAGCATGTCCCACACCAGCCAGTAGCCGGTCACGCCGGCGATGAACACGAACCAGATCATCGGCACGCCGGTAACCCAGGCGAGCCAGCGCGGCCCGCGCAGGCGGTCCAGCAGGTACTCGCGGATCATGTGCAGCGTCATCACGACCACCAGCGCGTCCGAGGCGTAGCGGTGCAGGCTGCGCATCACGCCGCCGGCCCACCACTGCGCACGCGTGATTTCCTCTAGCGACTGGTAGGCATTGGTGACACCAGTATCGAAAAAGATGAACAGATAGATGCCGGTGACAGCGACGATCCAGTAGAAGAACCATCCGAGTGCCCCGAGCTGGAAGAACGGATTCCACGCGGGACCGAAGCTGCGTGTAAACGCACCCTCGAGGCGCTCCCAGGCGATGCGCAGGCGTTGCTTGAATCCCATGATTGGTGAACCTACCGCGTATCGGTTCGCCGGGAAACCTCTGGCGCCGGCGAGTGACGCCAGGCACGCACGATAAATATCGCGACCGCGCCGAGACTCATCACGCCGACAATCAGCGTGACGAAGAGCGAGTAGTCGAAGCGATAGCGTCCGGAGGCTGGATCGTAGACGGTACAGAACAGGCGTATGCCTTCCGCCCAACCGGATACGTTGCCGGACTTCATGCCGGTACCAAAGACAAGCTCCTTCAGCGGCTCAACCAGCGCTGGTGGTTCGAAAGAATCGCCATACACCTGCCGGTAGACCCGCCCGTTGGAATCGACCACTGTCGTCTGGGCAATGTGATCGAAACCGCGCGGAGACGGGAAGTACTGGAAACCGAGCTCGCGCGTCAGCACTTCGATGGTCGCGGCGTCAGCGCTCAGGAACAACCACTCATCGGCCCCGGCACCGCGCGAGCGCGCATACGCGCGCATTCTCTCCGGGGTATCGTTGGGCGCGTCGAAACCAATACTTACGACTCGAAAGCGCCCCGCTCCGAGGGCGTCACGCGCGATCGGCAGCATGCGCGACAACTGATTGGTGATGGTGGGACAGGTGTCGTGGCAACTCGTGTACACCAGGCTCACAACCAGCGGACGCCCGCGCAGCTCGCTCAACGCAACGGGCTGCCCGGCGGTATTGACGAAATGATGATCGCCGAGCGTGCGGCCAATCGCGGCTTGCGAAAGTTTGAGTGCTTCCTGCTCGTTAGGCGGCGGTGCAGCACTTGCCACGCCAATACCAAGCAGGGCGCCAAGCAGCACCGGCGCCAGGCGATGAGGGTGCGGCATCGGCAAGCTAAATACCAATCGGCGCGAGCAGACTCGCGGCGAGCAGAAGACCAAGCTGGCCGAGCGAAGCATGGAAGTTGCGGATCGCGTGGACGCGATCGGGACTGCGCGTGAGCTGATAGCTCGTCCAGACGAACCACGCGCCGCCGGTGACCGCGCCGGCAAGATACAGCCAGCCTGCACCGTAGGCAAACGGCAGCAGCGACAACAGCACCAGACTCACGGTGTGAGCGAAAATGACGCGCGCGGCGCGCCGCCCACCCACCACCACCGGCAACATTGGCACGCCTGCCGCGGCGTAGTCATCGCGGTAAGCCAGCGCAAGGCTCCAGAAGTGCGGCGGCGTCCACAGGAACAGCACCACCGCGAGCACCAGCGGCGCCGGCGCAATTTGCGGATCGACTGCCGCAGCCCCGGCCAGTACAGCAAAGCTGCCGGCCAACCCGCCAATCACGATATTGAGCCAGGTGCGGCGCTTCAGCCACAGCGTGTACACGACGCCGTAGACGAAGGCGCCAAGGAACGTATAGAGCGCCGCGTGAAGGTTGGTGGTGGCGACGGCAAGCAGCACCGCAACCAGCAGCAGCGTGGCGAGACCGACAAGCCAGCGCGGTCCGGCGCGCAGGCGCCCGGTGACGAACGGGCGCGCGCGCGTGCGGCGCATGCGAACGTCAAGATCGCGCTCGGCGTACTGATTGAAGGCCCCGGCCGCGGCCGAGGCGAGCAGCACCGCGAGTGCGAGCGCGGTGATCTGGCCAACCGACAGTGCTGCGCCCGGTGTAATGGCAATGCCCGCGAGCGCGCACAGCATGATGGCAAAGCCGATGCGCAACTTGAACAGCCCGTAGTACAGCCGGATGGTCTCTCCCATGATGCTGCCTCTCAATGCGGCCGTAAGACACGGCGGGCGGCAACGCCACCCGCCGGTTCCTTACCGCAGCGGCCAGACCTCGGACAGGTACTTCCAGTTCACGAAATAGTACAGCACGAAGGAAATGAAGAAGATCGCGACCAGCACCACCGTGCCCGGAATTGCGGGATGCTGGACGCTGCCGTACTGCGCCACGGCCGGTGCCGCCTTGGGCTTCGCCGCCGGTGCGCCGCCCTCGATCTTGGCGCCGAACAATATCGAACCCACCGTGACCGCGACGAACATGAGCCCACCGAGCGCGGCGAGCACCGCCGATAGTCCGTTCAGGCCCATCATCAGGAACGCTGCCGCCGGGTAGTCGAACGCAAGCGGCGCGTCCGAGAAGGTAATATCCCAGTGACGCCGCGATACGCCGAGTGTGCCTGCGGCCATCATGAACAGCGAGATGCCAATGATCCCCAACCCGAATACGTAGGGCTGGAACTGCGCGACCTTTTTCATCACCAGCTCACGACGGAAGATCAAATTGATGAGTGGATAGGTGATAGCCATGAACGCGAGCGTCGTGCCGCCAACCACCGTGGCGTGGAAATGCCCCGGCGTGTAGAGCGTGTTGTGCATGATGAGGTTGATCTGCTCGGTACCCATCACTACGCCCGAGATACCGCCAAGGAAACCGAAGATCAACAGCGACAGAAACATGCCGGAGAATGCCGGGTTCGACCACGGCGCCTTGCGCAGCCATTCGAATAGCCCTTTGGTGTACCCCTTGGCGCGCTGTGCCGCCTCGATCGATCCCGGCACGGTCATGCCATGCACCATCGAGCCCAGCACCGCGAGATACATTGCGTAAGAAGTGTTGAAAATCTTCCACGTCGACGATACGCCTGGCTCGACCAGCATGTGGTGCGCGGAAGCGAGCTGCAGAAACAGGATGTACATGAGAAAGGCCATGCGCGAGACCTTCTCGGAAAGGGGCTTGGCGCCGAACACCATGGCCGCGATCGCATACCACACAGACACATGCGCCGCGACGTTGATCTGCTGCGAGGAGTGCCCCATCGCCCACCACACGGTCTTGTACATCAGGGGATCGATGTACGAAACGATCCCGACCGACCACAGCAGCGTCGGAATAAGGATGATCGCCCCGGAGGCGATGGTGAATACCGCGATGATGGCGGCTGTCAGCGCCCCGAAGGTCACCAGCGGAATCGACCCCTCGTAGGTCTTTTCGTCCTTGGCGACGACCAGCGTGCCGAAGAACACGAAAGTGCCGATCAGCGCTCCGACCGCGAACAGGATGATGCCGAGGTAGAAATGCGGAGCCGCCTTCATCGGCACATAGGACGTGAACATCACCGACGACTGGCCCTGGAGCACAGCGACGTTGACGATGAGCGCGCCAACGACCATCAGCACGAAGCCGGTCCACGCCCAGCGCGGGGCGGCGATTCGAGAACTGAGAATCACAGCCGAGGCGAAGTACAGCACGGCCATCTCGAAGAAGATAATCCACACGATCAGCACGTCGAGTCCGTGCGCAGTGAGCGCCAGATAGAACCAGTCGGCCGGCAGCAGGCGTGCCGCCCACGGCGAACGCGTTAGTGCTACCAGCAGGCCGAACAGCCCGCCGACCGCTAGGAACACTACCGCTGCCACCGCATTGGCCTTGATCAACCGCTCGGCGGGCAGGTGAACCTTGAGGCCGGTGGTCGGACAGGTACGAAAGTCGCTTGCAGTTGCCATGTCTGGTTCCCCCTCTTACTTGTCGAGCACGTAGATGCGACCGACCATCTGGTGATGCCCGAGGCCGCAGTACTCGTTGCACACGACGCCGTAGGTGCCTGCCTTGTCCGGTTGGACGCTGAGGACCATTTCGTAGCCCGGATGGATCTGCAGGTTGATGTTCACGGGCTGTAGCGAGAAGCCGTGCTGCAAGTCGAGCGAGGACAGATGCAGGCGGTAACTCTGGTTCTTCTCAAACTCGAGAATCGGATACCACTGCCACAGCCGCGCCAGCATGTACACCTCCGAGCCCGGGGGCGGGCGCACCACCGGTATGCCGGCTTCTTCGCGCACTTTGTACTTTTCCACCATCGCCTGAACCTTGGCGGAGAACTGCTCGGGGGTGGTGCGATAGGCCTCGTTCGAGAGGTTCTGTTTCCCGTAACCGTGCCAGTAGATCATCATGAAGAACATCGTGAGGCCCCACAGGAAAGCCACGATGATCCAGATGAGTTCGGTGCGCGCGATCGGCAGGTTCCACCACACGCGTTCGCTGGGAGGATGAATGGCCATGTCGTCTCCTTGCGCTACTTGGCGATGGGGATCTGGACGATTTCCATGACCCCCCAGAGGATGTAAAGCACGGCAGGCACAACGACACCCAGGAACAACAGCAGGAACGGGTTGTCGAGGATGCGCTGCATGGTGGGAATGCGTTCCTCGCGAGAGGACTTCGGTGCGGACGGATCGGCCATGGTCGCTCCTCCTGAGTGAATGTTGTTTTCGTAGCCGCAACCACTGCGCGCCCTGACGCCGGCCTGCTCGGCCCGCACCAAGACACCTTGCAGAAGGTTAGTGAGACTTGGGAAAAATGACTTGATGTAGGTCAAGCTTGGGCCGATTGGCCGTTCGCCCGGCAATCCACCCGCCTTAGCGTGCCGGCTTGCATTTGGCTAGAATGCTCGGCCGTTTGCCGCGACGAACTCTGCCTCGCACGAAACATTGGTGTTTAAGGAAATACTGATGGACCCCACACTCAATCGCATATCCCATGCCGACACGCGCCCCATCGCGCTGTGGCTGTTCGTCTGTGCCGTGCTGGTGTTCGCCATGGTGGTCGTCGGCGGCGTCACCCGCCTCACGCACTCCGGACTGTCCATCGTTGAGTGGAAGCCGGTAATCGGTGCCCTGCCGCCACTCAACGAAGCCGAGTGGCTCGCAGAGTTCGAAAAGTACAGGGAGACGCCGGAGTACCAGAAGATCAATCGCGGCATGGACCTCGAGGGCTTCAAGGGCATTTTCTGGCTGGAGTACTATCACCGCCTGCTCGGGCGACTGATCGGGTTCGTGGTGCTGGTACCTTTCCTGTACTTCTGGTGGCGAAAGCGTATCCCGCCCGGCTTCACGCTCAGGTTGATCGGCGTGTTCGCGCTCGGAGGGCTGCAGGGTGCGCTCGGCTGGTTCATGGTTGCCAGCGGTTTGGTGGATACGCCGCGCGTCAGCGCTTACCGGCTCACCGCGCACCTTGGGCTGGCGGCGGTGATCTATGCCTATCTGCTCTGGCTGATGCTCGACTTGCTGCGACCGACACCGGTCGCCGCCGCGCCCGGACTACGGCGCTTTGCGTGGCTGGTGATCGGCGCCGTGTTCGTTACGATCCTCGCCGGCGGTCTGGTGGCCGGCACGCGCGCCGGCTTCGCCTACAACACCTTCCCGTTGATGGGCGAGTCGTTCTTCCCGGTCGGCATGTGGTCGCAGCAACCGTGGTGGGTGAATCTGTTCGAGAACGTCGGCACGGTGCAGTTCAATCACTGCGCTCGCGCTTCAGGTGACGCTTGGTATCAGCACCCTGCTGCTGCGCGTGCCGCTGACGTTGGCAGCGGCGCATCAGGGCGTGGCCCTATTGGTGCTTAGCGCCGCACTTTACCTGGCGCACCGCGTGCGTCGCGCGTAGCGCGCTTCGGCATTTGACCGCCCTTCTGCTCGATTGGCCTGGCGAGCAGAACATCGAAGTCCTCGGCCGACATCGGGTGACCGAACAGGTGACCCTGCATGACGGGACAGCCCTGATCCATCAAGAAATCACGCTGTTCGGGCGTCTCCACTCCCTCGGCTATCAGGTCCAGCTTTAGGCTGCGTCCCATCATGATGATCGCCTGGGTGATCGCCATGTCATCCGGATCGGCTGGAATGTCGAGTACGAAGCTGCGATCGATCTTGAGGGTATCGAGCGGGAATCGGCGCAGGTATGAGAGCGACGAGTACCCCGTGCCGAAATCGTCCAACCCGAGCCGGATGCCGGTTTGGTTGAGCGCGGACAGAATGTCCATCGTGGTGCGCGTCTGCTGCATGATGAGCCCCTCGGTAATCTCAAGCTCTATGCAGTCGGGACGCACGCCGCATTCGGAAACGATGCGCTCTACGACACGGGCGAGGTTGCGGTCATTGAACTGGCGGCTGGAGAGATTCAGCGCCACGCGCAATCCCGCATGCCCGGCATCGTGCCAGCGCCGCAACTGCGAACAGGCGCGACGCAACACCCACTCACCGACTGCCATGATAAGTCCCGTCTCTTCCAGCAGCGGCACGAATTCGGCGGGCGCCACGAGACCGAACTCGGGGTGCTTCCAGCGCAACAAGGCCTCGGCACCTATGATCTTGCCTGACCGAACGTCTATCTGCGGCTGATAGTAGAGCACGAACTGCTCGCGTTCGAGCGCATGACGCAGGGAGTTCTCCAGCGTCAGACGCTCGAACGCGCGTGCGCTCATGTCCGCCGAGTAGAACTGGTAATTGTTGCGACCGAGATCCTTTGCACGGTACATGGCGGTGTCGGCGTTCTTGAGCAGAGTGCCGGAGTCCTCGCCGTCATTCGGGAACAGACTGATACCAATCGATGCCGTCACGTGCAGGGTTGCCTCGCCAACGAGAAACGGGGGTTTCAGCACCTCGAGGATCTTCAAGGCAATGCCGGTAACGTCAGTCACGCTGCCAAGATCATCGAGCAGCACCACGAACTCGTCGCCGCCAAAGCGCGCCACCGTGTC
>Ga0111166_1112_pt1 | contig 10648 bp, 9 predicted proteins | sample DeeMarSeWOR28_12_FD_80267 | JGI IMG/M metagenome (GOLD analysis project Ga0111166, IMG submission 80267) | Thiotrichales bacterium SG8_50
GAAAAACTGGACACCTTCGCCGCGCGATCCTGCTTCGCCAGGATCCCGGTAATCGAGGAGCTGTCCGTTCCCCCGCTCAGGAACGTCCCCCAACCAACGCCGGTGGATGGGCGATAACACTCGACCGTGCGTTTGATCGCTGCCCCTAACCGCTCCGTCAACTCATCTTCCGATCCGGAGTAATCCTCGGGATAGGCGGGAGACCAAAACCGCTGAATTCGCACGTCACCGTTCCGGTAGTGCAGCGAGCTACCGGGAGGGAGCTTTCTTATGTTCCTGAAGATGCTCCACGGCGCCGGAATATAGGCAAAATTGAGATAGTGATAGAGCGCATGCGGGTCCACATCGCGCGACGCGCCGCTTGCTGCAACAACCAGTCGCAGATCGGTACCGCACACGAACAGTCCCGGGGATTGGCAGTAGTAAATAGGATAGTGGTGGAACCCATCACACACTGCCAGCAAATGGCCCTCGATATCGTTCCATACTGCGTACCCGAACTTGCCTCGTGGCGCAGGCGTGGGCCCGACGGACCCAGCGAGATGGTTCCTCACCAGTGTCTCGTGGGTACCCTGAACGTCGACCTCGGCCCCTGAAACATCGCCGACGAGATGGTACAGGCCCAATCCCACCGCACTCTCGAGCCAGGCGCCCGATACTCCCCCGCGCCAGGCAACCTCAAGCCGCTCAAACGGCCTGCGGAACACCGGCGGTGCATCAGGTTCTTCCCCGAGCCGGGGCCAGATTCGTGCCGGCAGTCTCTCCTGCAGCAGCGCACCATGCCCCGCACTTCCCACGGCGAGAACAAAGTCTCCGAGAAAAGGACTCGTCACGGTGCTACTCCCACGCTCTTCAATTTACCCCCGGCAAGAGAACCGCCCCCGGACTTACCAGCGGCCTTTTCATACAACCGCTCTGTCCGAGCGATCATCGCTTCGCGTGAAAACTCGTGCTGCGCCACGATTCTTGCTGCCGCTCCCAGACTATTCCGAAGATGGCAATCTGCCGCAAGGCGTTCAATTGCCTCTGCGAGCGCCGCGTCATCGTCGCCGGGATACAGAAGGCCCGTCTCCTCGTGAGCAACCAACTCAACATTGCCGCCCACGCGCGACGCGACAACCGGCTTTCCCGCCGCCATGGCTTCAAGAATGGCGTTCGACAACCCCTCTCGCCTCGAAGGAAGTACGACCGCGCGCATTGCCTTCGACGCGCGGACTAACAGCTCCCGCTCCGGCCCCTCGCCCGCGACGAACAAACGAATGTCGTACCTGCTCGCAGAGTCAATGCGCTGAAACGCCCTGATCAGCGAGGGAATATTCTTGTGGTCGACGAGGCGTCCCACAAAGAGGACCATGACCGAATTGGCTCTCACGCCAAGCGATCCACGCATTCTCGCGCGCTCTTCCTCACCGGCAAGCGACACTGCTGTGATGCCGTTGTATACAATCTCGATTGGAACGCGCGCGGCGCGCTTCATTCTTCTTCGTGCATAGTCGGCGCCTGCCTGTGAGTTAGCCACCACACAGAAGGATCTGCGGGTAACCCAGGTCTTCACAATCCACTGAAAGGGACGGTACCACTCGTACACCCCCCGGATTGATGTAATCAGCCTGCCTTTTCCAACGAGCGTGAGTGCCAGGGCGCCCCATAATTCCCCTGAGAAGGAAAAACAATGCACTACATCGAACTGGCCGCGCTGCAGGAACCGCCGAAGCCGCAGAAAGAAGCCTGGATCTATCGCCCCTCGCTTCGGGATTTGTACCGTCTCGACTCCCGCGTGCTCAACCTGATCAACGAGGTGGGAGCGTTTACGAAAATAGAGCAGCGTCGGCGAAAACCGGCTCTTGTCTAATCCTTCGAGTAGCGTGGCGATCTGCCGCTGGGTCCCCCCAACCTCCATCTCGTCGGTGACGATCAACAGTCTTATCAGGCTCATGGCGCATCCCCGACTGTTCCCTCAAAAAAACCACGAAGTTTGGCCGACTCCCGCTGCACCGAGAATCGGTCCTCAATTGCCGAGCGGGCCGCCCGCGTCATCTCGAGCCGCGCCGGCCCCGCCAGCGCAATCAGTTCTTCGATGGCCCCGGCGAGGCGAACTGGATCCTTCTGGGGAACAAGCAACCCGCTGAGTCGGTCCTCCACGAGCTCTGGTATCCCCGAAACACGCGTCGAAATAACCGGGGTCCCGGCAGCCATCGCCTCCATGAGCGCAACGGGAATTCCATCCATGTTGCCATTGCTCGTGACGACCGATGGCAGCACGAACATTCCCGCAGAATACAGGTAGCGGCGCACCTCCGCCTGAGGTCGTGCGCCGAGAAGCTGAACATTGTTATGCAGTTGATACATCCGGATCGCGCTCTCGAGCACGGTCCTCAGTTCGCCATCACCTATTATCGCGCAGCGATATTGGACCCCCTGGTCTCGAAGCAGCTTGCAGGCCTCGATCAATACCGGAAATCCCTTGATCTCATCCAGGCGGCCCACCGCAAGGATAGCGGCCGGATCTGGCCGCCCTTCCATATAAGGGAAGTTGTTCACGTCAATGCCACAGTGAACAATGCGAATCCTGCCAGCCGGCGCACGTTCCGCTGTCTGCGCGAGGAGTCGACGGTTGAATTCGGAAATCGTTGCCACGAACTCCGCCGTCTCCAGCTTTGGCACAAGCAGCTGACGCTCCACGAAGATGTCATGCGTGCCACGAACTCCGCCGTCTCCAGCTTTGGCACAAGCAGCTGACGCTCCACGAAGATGTCATGCGCATGTGCGGTAAAGCTGAAGGGCACGCCCACTAACCGGGATAAGTGCATCGCGCTCGACGCTGGATAAGTTGCCCAATGTGCATGGACCCTGTCCGGCCCCCATGCCCGCACAGCCTCCACCGCTCCAAGGGTGCGCCACCAGACAACCAGTGTTTTCGCCAGACTGATCGGGCTTCGCCATAACTCGCGAAAGATTAGCAATATGAAGCCGAGATTGTGGCCGAAGCGCCGCCAAAGACCGCTGACGGCAGCCCGAATGAGCTCCCACCCCCTCGGCGGATAGATCACCCGCGGAAGCAACTCGCGTGCATCCTCCTGTACCAGCTCTTCCTGTGGGGGCTTGAGCGAAAGGATCCGTATGTCAACTCCATGGGCGAGGAGTTCGCGGATCTCGCGCACGATAAACGTCTCAGACCAGCACGGGAAAAGCGAGACGATGTAGAGCACCTTCATGCTGCGCAATCCTTCACTCACCGCACCTCGCTGGCCCTGTCCCGGCGTTCCCTACTTCCACAGGTGGCTATGCCTATTGCGCAAATACTGCACCAGGCCCAGAACCGCATACCAGTTGAACACGCAAAAGGTTGCCGGAAGGCGCACGACTCGGTGTCGGAGCAGGCTTGGCACGAGCAAGCCGAAAAGCGCTGTTGCATACAGGACAAGCTGCGCCGACAACGCAGCCGCGTATAGCGAATCGTTGAGCAGCACCACGTTCGCGGCGAATGCGACCGCCATCGCACCCGGCGCAACGAGCCGAAGAACCTTGTGGGAGACGTACTGGAGCCAAATCCTGTTACGCAATGGATTCAACAACGCCGGTCTCAGGGCCAATACCTGATAATTTCCCGCGAGCGTGCGCGCCTTACGCTTCTTCTCCGTCGAGACGTCGCGTGACGGGACATCGAACGCCCTCGCTTCCGGTTCGAACACAACACGCTTTCCCTGTAAGACCACGTTCATGGGAATCAGAACATCGTCCAGAATGGTTCCTTGCGGAATCGGCACGTACAGGGCGCTTCGAATTGCGTACAGCGCTCCCGTGACGCCGACAATCGAGTCCACACGTGCTTCAGCGGCTCGAATCACTTTTTCATAGCGCCAATAGGCATCCACACTGCTCGCGAAGCTCTCTGCTTCGGTCGCCTCGAAAACAAGCTCGCCACTGACCGCTCCAACCGATTCATCCGCGAAATTGGCCATCAGGGCAATAACCGAATTCTTGTCGAGACGCTGGCGAGCATCCGTAAAGACGACAAACTCCGTGCTGACAATACCCATCGCGTCATTCAAGCAGGCGGCCTTGCCACGTCGGTCGCTGCGCTCCACCAGCCTTAGTTTGCTGGTGTCATAGCCGCGAACGACATCCGCGGTCTTGTCGGTGGAGCCGTCCGACACGACAACAACCTCGATATGCTCAGGTGGATAGTCCTGCCCGAAACAGCTATCAAGTTTTCGCGCGATGTGATGCTCCTCGTTATGCGCGCTGATCACGATGGTAACGGGCGGATGTGCAAGCCTTTTCCCTGGTGCCCGCGGCCAGATACGCGCAAACACCCAGATCGCCGCCGGATACCCGGCGAAGGTGTAGCCCAACAAGGCAACGGAAAACCAGAACGCACCTTCAGCCACGACTGCCTCTGCCACTGAGACCAAGAACAAGACGGCGAAACTGCTCGTACGCGGAATTACCAAGTGCCCGCTTCATACCGTACGCAATCCAGTACCGCGACCGGGCTATTGTCATGGAGGGCTCTCGCCCGAGTATCCAGTCTTCCACTTTCCCAAGCGGCGATTCTGCGAGCACTGCCATGCGTGGGACGATCCAGCTGGATGCGCGATATCTACCGGGACGGGACGTGCAGACGCCCTGATAGCCACACTCCCGGGCAGCCTCGTGAACTCGATCGTCGATTCGCCCCCCGGGCGGCGCAAACAGCGTCACTTGCGTGCCAAGTTGGTCCTCAATCGCCAGTTTGGAATTGCGCAGCTCACTCCTGATCTCCTCTGGCGCCAGATCGTCGAAATAGCGATGGGTATAGCCATGCGACTGAATCGACATTCCAGCGAGCGACATATCCCTTAGCGCCGACCACGATACGTGGTTCGTCGTACCGACGGTCGAAGGGTTTACGAAGAAATCTGCGCTTCCCTGCAGCTCTACAAGCAAAGGAACTCCCACCTCGAAGTTGCTGATGTGTCCATCGTCGAATGTGATCCCAACGCTGGCGTTTCCCCATTCGGGGTGGCTCATCAGGTCCCTTACTGACGCGAGGCGCAAGCGCGCATCCTTCGCCAATTGGAGCTGCTGACGAAAATTCGATTCCGACACGCTGTAGTGTGGATCCGCGCCGGGGACCAGCTCCCCGGCAATGAGCGCGTGATACATCAGGACGACGGGCGTCATGACATGATCCTCGCCCTAAGGCTTGCAAGGACCAGAAGCGCACCGGTGAGCAGGGGGCGCACCGGATAGTAGTACTCCGGAACGAAACGCTGTACTTCCTTTGCAAAGCCCGTCTTGAAGCGATTGATCGGGTCCTCGTCACCCCGCTCCTCCCAATAGCCGCCAAGGTCATAATAGTGATAGCCGGCCGATTTCGCCCACCCGATGGCCTCCCAGTGGAGCATGTGACTGAGCGGCAATTGTCTGTGGCCCTCCTCCTCACTGGTAACGCCCCATTCGTATATGGCGCGATCGCCTGCACGAACAAGGAGTATCCCGGCAATCTGTTGCCCCTCATATTCCGCGATTAACAGACGCAATAAGGATCGTGCACTATCCGACCGATCGCCCAGGCATCGAGTCACTTCGCCGGGGATCGGCGCCAATCCTCGACGACGCGCCATCGCATCGTGCTGTTCCACGAAAGTCGCAATTGCCGACGCGTCGCTTCCCTCTTTGATCTGGATTCCAAGGCGCGCGCCGCGATTCAATTGGGTTCGGAGCGAACGCCGCAACTTGCCACGAATCTGCTCGATATCCTCCGTCAGGTTCACCACAATGGTCGCCTGATAGTTCGACAATATCGTCGGCATTCGCCGCCATCCCCCGCTCTTGAGCACTGATTCATACGCCTCGCCGCGCGCTCCGTAGTAATGAGGACTGACTGAGACAAGCGCGGCGTCACGACGCAGGTCGTCGCACATGAGCCGCAAGTGGACGTCCAGGTCTTCGGGGGTTGCCGCGACCGGCCCGCGCTCAACGCGGTAGACGGTAAGCCCTGTCCCCGGAATACGCCGTGCGCGAACCAGGGAGGCGGCGACGACTCGTCCGGCCCTCATCGTTGCGCAATAAAAGGAATTTAGACCGTCGCGACATCCATACCAGCCAAGCGATTGGAGGAAATGCAAGTCCTGCTGGCTTGCGAGAAACGTATCAAGAGAACGCCAGACACTACCATCGCCTTCCGAAACGGATGGTCGGCTTGACGATGCGGGCGAAACTGGTTCGGCCCCGCGCAGGAGGATAGATGATTCCATTGGTTCTCAATTTCGGTAGGCAATGCATCCGCGTCTACACGTGACCGAACAGACACTCCCGCCGCATGTTCGAGCGCAGCTACGACCATGCTCGATGATCAAGTTGACTCAACGCCATCACGCTGCAGAATTCCCCAGAACCCCCGCCGCTGTCTTGGTCTTTGTATCCGGGCGGGTCCAGCAATTCACCGAAGCCGGCAACCGCGACCGCGACCAAGACGCGACTGCCGACCTCGCTCTTTCCGCCCGGCCTATCGCAGCCAACCGCTCTACTGCCGAACCCGCTTCCGCCAGTCACCTGACAATTCGTCCAGTTTCTGCTCGAGCTGCGCCAATCTCTCCGCCAGATCGGGCATATGCCGAAGCGTGACATTGAGCCCACTAAGCGTCTGATCAATCGCCCCCAGTATCAGCGTTTGCCGCGCGATCAGGTCCGGCAAAGATTCCAGAACATCATCGCGCTTGCGAGTTCTGCCCTTTGGCTTACGCTTTGATGCCGCCTCTCGCGCCGCGAAGGTCGGCCACTGCAACTCTTCAATTGCCGACCTCAGTACCTCCTTGCTCACGACCAGCGCCGTATCACAAAGGGAATTGATCAGCCTGGGGAGACCGCCCGTGTATTCATGCACGACTGGATAGGTACTCGCATCAAATATTTCCTCGCCCTCGGCCCCGGCGATTTTTAGGCGATGCTGTATATAGTCCCTGGTATCGGTTTGGGACAGCGGCTTGATATGGTAGCGGAGCCTTACACGCTGCCGCAGCTGTTCCAGCTCTGGGCGATCGAGGAGATCGTTGAGCTGCGGCTGCCCGACCAGCATGATATGAACAATCTTCTCCTTCGAAGTCTCAAGTCCGGACAGCATCCGGATCTCCTCTAGCGTCTTCAGGCCCAGATTGTGGGCGTCGTCGACGATCAGGACTATCTGCCTGCCGGCCTGAAACTGTTCGATCAAGAAGGTATTCAGTGTGTCAAGAAGCTCAGCCTTGGGCGCCTGGAAAGGCTTGAACCCAAACTCCACAAGCACCGCCTGCAGAAACTCGACATCATTGAGCTGTGTCTGGAACACATGTGCCGCAACGACATTCTCGTCAAGTTCGGAGAGCAGCTGTTTTACAAGGGTCGTCTTGCCTGCTCCGACTTCGCCCGTGATAACCACGAAACCCTCGCGATTCCATACCGTGTACTCCATGTAGGACTTGGCACGGGCATGGTCGCTACTCAGGAAGAGGTACTCCGTGTCGGGGGTGAGCCGAAACGGCAAGTCTCTGAGCTTGAAGTGGCTAAGATACATGGCGCCTACATCTTCCTTTCCGGGACATAGAGTGGACCGGTACTGTACAAGACCGACACCAGACCACGGTAGTTGACGTAGTCCGCGCCCGGGGCGGTACTCCTCCGTACGTCCTGCCCCCCTTCGATTGCAAAGCTGAACGATCGCGTCAGCCGTCTGACGAGGCGCAACGTGAACACTGTATCTCTGTCCGTTCTGTCCGTCGTGTCATAGGCGGTCTGGATGTACTCACCGTAGAGAGACGCGCTCATGATTGGCGACCACACGTAGGTGGCACCAACGCGCCCGAGCAGCTCACTCCGATCGTATTCGGTCCGATACTGGTACTCGAGCCGGCGGGCAACCGCGCGCGTATCCCAGATGACACTCGCGCCTTTGGAGACAAAGAACAGCTCTCCCCGGGTTTCGAAGTACGGATCGGCTACCGGCACCTCGGCAAGGTAACCGGTTCCCCCGGGCGGCTGGACACCAAGCTCGGTCTGGCGACCGATCAGTGACGCGGCCGCATCGGAAAACGCCACCCGCGCCGCAACTCCGCCACTCTCGTCGCGAGTGATCTGACGCGTCGCGGTCAGTCGCAAAAGCGGATGACCGACAAGTGGCTTATCCCCCGAACTGACATTGCCAGGCATCTCGTTCAGGTTGGTCCAACCGAGATCCAGGGAGCTTACAAAGGTTGGTGACCGGGTGGTTAACCCGAGATAATAGTCCGAAATACGGTAGTCATTCCGCGGCGCCGGATCGCGGTAACGAACGAGCGCCACATCAAAGTTTCCAGACAGGGTCGCGCGCGTGCCAATGTTGTACAACCAGCGTCCATACGCGCCAAAGCGATCGTCATCTGCACTGTGGTCACTGTAGGTATCATTCCCGTATCGCAGGCCCAGCGCTAGCGTATTCGACGGGTTGACGCGAAGAAGAGCGTCCGGGCCAGTGGTGAAAACGTTAAGGTTGATCCGATTCGTCGGCGTGTCCGGGGCGGTAGGGTCGATAAGTACCTGCCGAAGGAGATCACCCAGTGTCCAGTAGAACTGTTTCGGCGCTATTGCAAACACACCGGACGCAGCAACGTAGTACAAGTCCATCGGGTTAAAGGAATCGTTCTGGTACTTGCGATACTCGGCTTGACCAAAAAAGTCGGCGGTCAGAGTCGAGCTGCGTTCACGATATGCCAGCCCTACCAGCCCGGAGTTAATCCAATCCGAGCGCTCACCCGTTTCAGTAAGCGCGACATTCGTCTTGTATTCGCCTATGTAAGCCGCGCCCCAGGCTAGCTCACCAGCGCGAGCGGTGACATTCCCCGCCAGGAGCAGAACCAATCCGCCTAGGCCGGCGCTGGTAGCCAGCACCCGGTTCAGTGCGCGCATAGACACTAGTGAGCCAGGCGACCAATCAGTCGCGTCCATGAATCGACAATGCGTTGCCATACATACACTGTTCTCTCGCGAATCAGACGAACGGTCTCTCGCGGAATCTGCCTCCACACTTCCCGCTCGACTCGCGGTTCATTGTTGAACACGACCCCGATCAGCTTCTTTGGGTCGATCACCTTCAGACAGGCATCGATCTGGGCGTTGGTTACCTGTCCATACGGAACCACCAACACGACGTAGTCCGCCATCTCGGCCAGCGTCTGCGCGTCTGCGGCCTGCGTCATGGGCGGGGAATCCAATATGACGAAACGGTCCGGATACCGCCCCCGGATGTCGTCAACCAGCGACCGCATCCTGTGGGACATGAAATACTCCGCCGGTATTTCCCGGATCTGACCTGCCGGTATGACGCGAAGTCGCTCGATGCCGGTCGGGTGAATCACGCCGGAAATATCCATATCCGGCTGCTCCAGGTAGTCCGTTAATCCGAGCAGCTGTTCATCTGCTAGCGTTGGTACCACTCTCGCGGTGGCGGCATTCCTCAGGTTACATTCGACTAGCAATGCGGTCTTAGCAGCATCAAGCGCGAACGCGACGCCGAGGTTCACGGAGACGAAACTGGCTCCGGCGCGTGGCACCACCGAAGTAACCATGATCACGCAATTTCTTCCATGCGCCCTGCGTAGGATCTTTGTACGAATCTCGCGGAATGCATCGGCCGCGCCCTCGGCTCTCGGATCGGGGACGATGATCCTTCGCTCAATGAGTGCGGTGGCGTCAGTTAAGGGCCCTTGTCGCATTTTTGCGACGGAGCCCGCAAGGCGGTTGCGCAAGATGAGATCAAAACCGCGCGCTGTTTCCGCATCAGTCTCCGCGCTCGATGAGCCGGTCCCGTCGCCGCTCGTCGTCGGCAGCCTCGCCTGCGGCACCGGCAGATTCTTCTCGGAGCGTGCGCGCTTCAGGGCTTCTTCTATCTTGCTCATCGTCGCGAAACCATTCCTCTGCTAGATCACTTTGAGAACGCGCAGCATGGTCAACAATGCAATCGTTGCCCCGCAGGCCGCCACGATCAAACCGAGGCGCGCCAGTTCCGCGCGCGCCATGGACAATTCGCTCGCAGTCCAGTAGCGCGGCACCACTGCGAGCAGAGGTACTCGATCGGATTCCCCCACTGCTCTGCCTACTCGCACCCGCGGATCGATGGTCACCTTGGCATAGATAGCCGCAAGCGGAACGGTCACGCCGAGGAAGAGCCCGGCCAGCAGAAAATGCAGGAATCGCACTCCACCCGGTTGCGTCGGCAAGGTCGCCGGTTCCTGGACCTTGAACCTGAGCCCCTGCTTCTCCACGTCAAGATTCATCGAAACCCTCGCCTTCTCGCGCTTCTTCAGAAGGTCCTGGTAGAGGTCACGATTGACCTGGTAGTCGCGAGTGAGTTCGGCGAGCGTTGCTTCACCTCCCACTTGGCGCTGCCCGCGCTCCACAGCAGCCGTAATCTGGCGCTTCGCCTCGGCGATTCGCCCACGAAGCGTATCGATCAGGATTTCCGTTTCAGAAAGGTCCTTGCGAAGAGCCTGATACATCGGGTTATTCAGAACGCTATCGTCAATCGTCACATGACCCGTGGCCTTGGCCGTCTCGCGGCGGGTCTTTTCAGCCGCGATTGAATCTTTCAGGTCATTGATCTGCTGTTTGATACGAACGATGTCTGGGTAGGTTTCGTGATAGCTAAGTCGCA
>Ga0111166_1076_pt1 | contig 10580 bp, 11 predicted proteins | sample DeeMarSeWOR28_12_FD_80267 | JGI IMG/M metagenome (GOLD analysis project Ga0111166, IMG submission 80267) | Thiotrichales bacterium SG8_50
TGATGCGATTGTGCGTGCGATCGAACAAGCGGGTGTTGAAGTGTTCTTCCAGTTGACGAATCTGGAACGTGACGGCTGGCTGCGTCATATGCAGCGTTTCGGCAGCCTTGGTAAAGCTCAGCAGTCTGGCGACGGTATGAAATACCTGGAGTCGGCGATCCGCCATGTGTTTTCCTCGAGTCGAATATCTTGGCCGACGCGGTGGGAGCGGCGGCGGCAATAAAGAGCCATTATACCCTATTAAAGGTTTCTATTGCCTAAAAGGCACGTTACCGGCGGGTATTGGTCTAGTAGCCTTCGAGCTTGAGCTTCAGATCGGTCGGGCTGGAGGCATATTGCAGCGCAGTTTCCGCGTCGATTTCCCCTGCCTTCACCAAGCTATGGAGGCAGCTGTCGAAGCTGAGCATGCCCTCGGCCAGGGTGCCCTTTTTAATCAGTTCGGTTAATTCCTTCACCTTCATCGGGTCCATAATCAGCTCACGCGACAGTGCCGATGCGGTGAGCACCTCACAGGCAATGGTTCGGCCCTTACCACTTTTGTGGGGAAGTAAGCGCTGACTAACAATACCGATAATATTCTGGGCCAACTTGGCTCGAATACTGGGCTGGCCCTCCGCAGGGAACGCGGTAACGATTCGGGTAATGGTTTCAGCAGCCGCTGGTGAATGAACCGTAGAAAACACGAGATGGCCGGTCTCGGATGCGGCAAGCGCAGCCTCGATGGTTTCCGGGTCGCGCATCTCGCCGAGCAGGATCACATCAGGATCCTCACGCAGTGCCGCCTTCATCGCATCGGCAAAGGTGTTGGTATCCACGCCCACCTCGCGCTGGGTAATGATGGACTTCTGCTCGGTAAACAGGAATTCGATAGGATCCTCAATGGTGATGATGTGCTTGCCCTTGGCGCGGTTCACCTCGTTTACCAGGGTCGCTAGCGTGGTGGACTTACCGGAGCCGGTCGCACCAGTGATCAGCACCAACCCACGCTCATGTTCGATAAGTTTGGAAACGATATCCGGCAATTTCAGCTCTTGCGGGGTCGGCACCTTGGTGTTGATAACACGCAGCACCATGGCAATACTGCCGCGCTGGTAATAGATGTTGGCACGTACACGACCAATATCTTTGAAGCCTAACGACATATCGACCTGATGATTCCGTTTGAAATCTTCCTGATGCCGTGGAGACATCATCAAGCCGGACAATGTCTCCATAAAATCCGGAGACAGTGCCGGCACTTCGCGCACTGAACGCAATTGTCCGTCTACACGTAAAATCGGGTGGTTCCGGCAACGCAAATGAATATCGGATGCGCTCAGGCGGACGCCTAACGCCAATATTTGACCCAGCAACTGCAGCGGATCGGTACCCTCCGGTAAGGCGGCGGGTGCAGGACTTGTGTCTGCCATAGAGCTCTCTCGATTTTCCGTATTGTTATATTAGGTATGCGGTTAATCTGAAATTAGTGGGCACAGCTGGTGTTGTCAAATGGATTCCCCGCCGGCGAGGCACCGAAAGCACAAAATAAAAGGGGTGCCTGGGCACCCCTTTTATCAAACCAATCCGGATCCCCGAAGGAACCCGTTCGACCAACTAAACAAACAGATTGATGTCTGCATCACCGGCAAAAGCCAATGCAGAGGACGCACCTGCGTATTCGATCCCGTCTAGCAAATCGGATTGTTTGAAATCAAAGAGATCGACGGTCATCTGGCAAGCGATCATTTTTACGTCGGCTTCCAGACACAGACCGCGCAATTCTTCCACGCTTGCCACGCCTTTCTTTTTCATCTTCGATTTCATCATCATGGTCATCATGCCTTGCATACCCGGAATCGCAGTTCCTAAAACCGGGAACCACTTGTCCATCGCCATCGGCATCGGCATACCCGGATTACCCAGTGGGGTAACACCCAGGCTCAGCTTCTTTTTCAGAAGCTGCAGGCCGTAGAAGGTAAAGAAAATATTTACCTCCATACCCAACGCCGCAGCGGTAGAACTCAGGATAAAAGGCGGATAAGCCCAATCCAAAGAGCCCTTGGTAGCGATAATCATCATTTTCTTGTCAGCCATAACCCCCTCCGTAAAGAAGTTATAAAGTGAAGTTAACTACGCGCTTATCCGTGCCCGTTTATTATTATTTCCGCTTCAGCGTCTGCTCTAGGCCTTCTTCTTGATGAGGAAGGTGAATTCGCCGTTGGTCTCACCAGATTCCAGTAACTCATTACCGGTCTGTTTTGCAAAAGCCTGAAAGTCCTTCACTGAACCTGGATCGGTAGCAATGATTGACAGGGTTTGACCGCCGTCCAGATCGTTTAACGCTTTCTTGGCGCGCAGGATTGGCAGTGGGCAGTTCAAACCACGTGCGTCGAGTTCTTGATCAGCCATTTTTCCTCCTGAAGAAATAATAATTTGACTAACTACGTGTGTGTTTAAGAATGTGCCAGTGAGCTCGAAATATTCGCTTCGAACCCCAGGTGAACTCTTGGTCTCGATATGAGGAGCGAGAGTTTATCGCTACCGCCTATTAAAGGCCATAATCAATAAAATTAGTATATTATTGAATCATTATCCTCATAAACTGTAGATTGCCTATTTGCCATTAGGTTCGCAAGTCTTGGGAATGATTTTTATTTATCTGGACGACTGTGGTTCAATAAATCGCTGGTTTCGCTAAATAAACTTGTAAGTTATTGAATAGTATAATTATTATATTTTTTCAGACTCCTGGCCATATATTTTCCGGGTTTCGCCCCCATTTTCTCGGTTACACCACGATTTTATCCAAGCCATGAGCCATATAGTCAATAACCTGCTGTTTTACATAAGAAAACTAGTGGTAATTTCACTGGCTTGGATAGCAGGTTTCACAAGTCCTTACATCGTCGCCAGTGAGCTACCGGCGCTGGGCCAGGATGCTGCCACCATCATCTCCCCCTACGAAGAACGACGGATCGGCGAAGAGGCCATGGTCCAGATACGTCAGTCGCTGGATTTTGTCAGTGATGCAGAGCTGAGCTATTACCTCCAGCAAATTGGTGCCAGGCTGGCCGCATCGCTACCCAATAGCCCGCATGATTTTCAGTTCTTTCTGATCGCGCACCCGGAAATTAACGCCTTTGCCCTGCCGGGTGGTTTTGTTGGTGTGCATACCGGGCTGATCACCGCGTCTCGCAGCGAGTCCGAGCTCGCGGCCGTGCTGGCGCATGAAATCTCGCACGTCACCCAGCGCCATTGGCCGCGTATGGTGGCGGCGGAGAAAGACCGGGCCGGAATGACCCTCGCGGCCGTGCTGGCCTCAATCATTATTGCCGGGTCGGGAAATCCCAATGGCGCTGGTGTTGCCATGGCGGCGATGGCCGCCAATGCCGACAGCCAGCTTGCCTACACCCGGTCGTTCGAGCGCGAGGCCGACCGAATTGGTATTCGACTACTTTCGGATGGCGGCTATGACGTATCGGCCATGGCTGGCTTCTTCGAGCGCCTGGCTGAGGGCAGTCGATATGCCGGCGTGGAAGTGCCTGAGTTCATGCGCACTCACCCCGTCACCAATGACCGAATTGCCGAAGCGAGGAATAATGAAAAGAGATTTACCCGGCATCCATCGCGGCAAAGCGAGGCCTTTTTACACCTCGTTGCCCGAATAAAGGCGCTTTACCAGCCCGACACCGCAAACAGCATTACAGGCTTTCGGTCTGAGCTGTCCAGTGAAACGGGGAGTAAGTTGTCAAAGCAGGCTGCTCGATATGGCCTTGCGTTAGCCCTGATGAGCAACGGTGATTTTGGGCAAGCAAAGAAGGAAATCTCGATACTAACGGGTGAGAGACCGGATTTTCTCCAGTATCAGGTGGCGGCGGCTGATATTGAGCTGGGATCTGGGCGTACCGATGACGGGTTGCGCCTGTACCGATATATATATAAGAGTCACGCACGCAATACCTGGGTGCTCCAGCGCTACGCGGAAGTCCTGATCGCCAATCAGCGGGCAGCAACCGCGCTGAACGTTCTGAAATTGGCGCTGCAGCAACACCCACAAGACCCAATATTGAACAAGTTGATGGCGACTGCCTCGGGTGACACTGGTGACCTGATCCAGGCACACCGATCCATGGCTGAATATTACGTGTTGAACGGTGACCGGCATGCTGCCATCAACCAACTCAACATTGCGGAACGCAACGCTGGCAAGAATTACTATGTACAGGCTGCGATCAAGGCAAGACGGCTCGAAATAGAAAGTGGTCTGGGGCCAACGACGCAGACCAAGTAGCTAGCGCTGCGTTGAAAATTGGATGACGTGCTCAATTTAGAATCCATATTATTAATTAATAATATACAAACTTGTTAATTCGTCTTTCTGCGACCCTCCTACCGATAATTTTATCTTATCCTGATAACTAATCTTTCGGGGTTGCTATCTGGGTAACTAGCTATGTATGCTATGGCCCTCTCGCGGGGAATAAGTCGTAATTAAACTGATCATCCCGCCAAGAAAGGTTTCAAAAACCAAAAGAGTAAGCCCGGATTATCGGGTCCAACACAACAATCCCGGACCACCGGATTCAAAGTAACACAAGAGTAGGAGGAGTAATGCGCAATATCCCCAAAATCTTGGCCGGAGCCAGTGCTGCTGTTGCACTTATCGTCGGTCTCGCCCTTTCACCGACTGTTTATGCAGGTGCTGGTGCCAAAGGCGAAATGCCAAGTAAAAAAGCATGTGCGGCAGCCATGAAGGCCGGTACTGACAAAGTCGCCATGGGTGGCTGCATCGCAACCGACCGTAAAGGTGGCAACTGCCACGCCTGTCATTTCTTCAAAGGTCTTGAGACGACCCGCCTGCAGGCTGGTAACATCGCACCGCCCTTTATCCAACTGGGCTCGCGCTTCTCCAAGCAGCAGCTGAAAGATCGTATTTACGATCCGATGAAAGCGAATCCCAATACCTCAATGCCTCCGTTCGGTAAGCACCACATACTGAATGGCAAGGAAATTGACCTCGTTGTTGAATGGCTGGTTACCCTGTAAGGGAATTCAGCAAATATTCAGCTACGGGCGAATAGGATTAAAAATACCCAAGTTTGTTAAGAGGAGACAGAACGTGAACACAATGAAACGCAGAACTTTTCTAAAAGGCACTCTTGCTAGCGGCGTCATTGTCGCTGCTGCCGGTGCCGGTCTGCTGCGGCCGACAGAGGTATTAGCCTCTGCGTACCCTGCGGGTGCTTTCGGCCAGAAAGGTCTCGACGAGACCATGAAGAAGCTGTTTGGTACTTCTGATGTCACCAAGAGTGACAAAATCAAGTTTATCAATCCGCCGATTCAGGCAGAAAACGCCGCCGTCGTTCCGATTACCGTCGAAACTTCGCTTAAGGCCGACACCATTGCCATCTTGGTTACCAAGAATCCGGGTGCCCTCGCGGCCAGTCTGGATATGACCAGCAGTTCCGTTGGTTATTTCAAGACCCGTATCAAAATGGGTGGCACGTCTGACGTACACGCTGTCGTGAAATCCGGCGGTAAGCTGTACTCCAATGACGTCGTGATCAAGGTAACTGTTGGCGGTTGCGGCGGTTAATCTACGCTGTAATAGCAACGTATAGCGAAAGCGAGAGGATTTAGAAATGGCAAGAGATATTCGAATCAAGACCCGTACTTCGGGCAGCACGACCGAGATCCTGGCGATGGTTAACCATCCAATGGAAACCGGCCAACGTAAAGACAAGAAAACTGGCAAGAAAATTCCAGCTCACTATATTGAACAGGTCAATATCGAGCTGAATGGAAAGCTGGTTTCTACTGCCAATCTGGGTGCCGCGGTTTCCAAGCGTCCGATGATTGGTGTTCGTGTAAAGGGTGCCAAAGCTGGTGATACCGTAAAGGTGAGCTGGCGCGATAACAAGAAAGAGAGTGGTACCCAAACTGCATCCGTTAAGTAATTGACTCACGTAGCACCGGCCGTCCCGCGGGACCGCCGGTGCGATCGTGGATCACCCAGGAGGAATTCGATGAAAAAAATTACGAGCGCCCTCGTCATCATGGGGGTAATTTTCGGGCTACCGCTCGCCGCGCAGGCAAGTCCATACTCTGACCTGCAGGCTTTCCGTGCCCACTTCAAGAAAAAGTTCCCGACCGTCAAGCTGAGCGAGTTCCGGAACGGTGTTTATGCCCTGCCGATCGCAAAAGACCAGCGTTCAGAATGGGCAGAAATTATGGTTTTCCCTCCGTTCGAGCCTGAGCTGGAAGAAGGCAAGAAGTTCTGGAAGAAGCATAATCTCGGCTCCTGCTTCAAGAACAAGGGTGTTGGCATTGCACATGCCTATCCGCGCTGGGACGCCAAGGCTAAGGCCGTTGTCACCGCCGAGGAAGACATCAATGCCTGCCTGAAAAGCAAGGGCCAGAAGCCGATCAAGAACATGAAAAAAGGCAAGATGGCTGCTGTAACGGCCTATTTCCGCTCCATGGCGAACGGCAAGCCAGTGAAACTGGACATGTCCAACCCGGGCATGGTTGCCGAATATGAATACGGCAAGAAATTTTACTGGGCACGTCGTGGCCAGCTGAATTTCTCCTGTGCGACCTGTCACGTTCAAAATGCCGGTATGCGTATCGGTGGCAACATCCTGAGCGCAGGACTCGGACACGGAACCGGCTTCCCGGTATACCGCTCCAAGTGGGGTGGTCTCGGTACCCTTCACCGCCGTTATGGTGGCTGCAACAAGCAGGTACGTGCCAAGCCGTTTAAGGCGCAAAGTCGTGAATACAAAGCTCTGGAAGTCTATGAGACCTACATGAGCTCGGGTATTCCGATCCAGGTGCCTAGCCAGCGTATGTAATCTGGCGAGTCTGGATGAAGATAGAAGCCCGGCCCTACCAGGGCCGGGCTTTTTTTCTCTCCGATAAAGAATTTTAGTTGGAATAAATTCCGCAATTCCCTCATCGTACGTAGATCAAACTTTTAGTTTTCGGGAGAACCCAAATGAGCCTATCTCGGCGTGAATTTTTACAGATGCTGGCCGTTGCTTCTGCTGCCGGCTTCAATTTGGCAGGCTGCGCCAGAGACGCTACCAGCGCTGGCAGTGGCATGTATGATTTCGAGGCTTTTGGCAATGTTAGCCTGCTTCACTTCACCGACTGCCATGCACAATTGCTTCCGATCAATTTCCGTGAACCGAACATCAACATCGGTGTTGGCGGAGCAAAGGGCAAAGCACCTCATCTTGTGGGTGAGCATCTGCTGAAGGCCTTTAATATCAAACCCGGTACTCCGGAAGCGCACGCATTCACTTATCTTGATTTCGTCGAGGCTAGCCGCAAGTACGGCAAGGTCGGCGGATTTGCCCACCTGGCAACCCTGGTCAAGAAGATCAAGGGAGCTCGCCCTGGTCGCACCCTGCTGCTCGACAGCGGCGACACCTGGCAGGGTTCCGCCACCGCTCTGTGGACACGCGGTCAGGACATGGTTGGCGCCACCAACCTTCTCGGCGTCGATGTGATGACCGGTCACTGGGAGTTCACCTACAAGGATTCCGAGACCATTACCAATATCAAGGACTTCAAAGGTGAATTCGTCGCCCAGAACGTATTTGTGAAAGACGAGGCGGCGTTCGATTACCAGTTTGCGGATTTCCCCGGCTTTAACGAAAACACCATGCGTGCTTTCAAGCCGTACACCATGAAGGTGGTCAATGGCGTTCGCGTTGCCGTTATCGGTCAGGCCTTCCCGTATACCCCGATCGCCAATCCGAAGTTCAACATTCCGTCATGGACATTCGGTATCCGTGACGCTGAAATGCAGTCTGTGGTTGATGAAATTCGTGCGAAAGAGAAACCGGGTGCGGTAATCGTGATCTCCCACAACGGCATGGATGTGGACCTGAAGATGGCAAGCCGTGTCACTGGCGTGGATGCCGTTCTTGGCGGCCATACGCATGACGCCGTTCCCGGTGCTATTCCGGTCAAGAACAAGGGAGGCACAACCCTGGTCATCAACTCCGGCTCCAACGGCAAGTTCCTGTCCGTGCTGGACCTGGATGTGAAGAATGGCAAGGTGCGCGACTTCCGTTACAAGCTGGTACCGGTCTTCGCCAACATGCTGGAACCGGATCCGGAAATGGCAACCTACATTGAAAAGGTGCGCGCGCCCTACAAGTCCAAGCTGGATGAAAAACTGGCAGTCAATGAAGGCCTGCTCTATCGACGCGGCAACTTTAACGGCACCTTTGATCAGCTGATCCTGGATGCCATGGTTGAAGTGCGTGGCGCAGACCTGGCATTCTCGCCCGGCTTCCGCTGGGGTACTTCGATCCTGCCAGGTGACCCAATCACCATGGATCGTGTCATGGATCAAACCGCCATCACTTATCCGAAGTCCACCGTCAACGAGATGACCGGTGAGCAGATCAAGGTGGTGCTAGAGGATATTGCCGACAACCTGTTCCACACCGACCCCTACTATCAACAGGGTGGCGACATGGTGCGTGTGGGTGAGCTCAAGTATGCGATTACCCCGAATGCCAAAATGGGTAGCCGTATCACCGACATGGAGCTCAAGGGCAAGCCGATCGACGCCAACAAGAAGTACAAGGTCGCCGGTTGGGCCAGCATCAACGAACAACCGGAGAGTCTGCCGGATATCTGGGACGTCGTGGCGGAATATTGCCGCAACGAGAAGACCATCAACATCAAGGAAGCCAATGTTCCTGTGATAAAGGGTCTGAAAAACAACCCCGGTATTTCCAAAGCCTGATCCGGCACCAACGAAAAAAGCCTGGCACGTTAAGTCGTTGCCAGGCTTTTTTTATTTTTGGGTGGAGAATTCCTATTTCACACTGAACCGATCACCGGACTTTCGGGTCAAGTCGACACGGACGCGCTGCTTGCTCCAGCCATGCACCTTGTCATGTGCCTCGACAAACACCACGGTGGTGTCAGAGGGAATCCGGATGCCGCTCTGGCTACGGGTAAATGGCTGCTCGTGCTCGTGCGGATGATAAAGGATGCGATTACCCAGCACCTTCCCGTCAGCATCAACCACTCGCCACTGATCGGCATAGTGATCCCACCCCGCGTCCTTGTGGCGCAATGTCGTACTGACATACCAGCCGTCGCCCTGGCGACTGAATTCGGTTTGAACCACCTCACCCTCATTGGCCTGAACTGTCACCCATGGCAACAACAGGGCCAGCCAGTAAACCGGCAATTTCATAAGTCTTCCTCCTGTAATACGAACCGGCATTATACTGCTCCCACCCCGTTATCGTGATATTTCTTTCTTTTCAACGGGTTATGTTAATGCCCTAGTGCCAATCGGAATGGAAGTTGCCGTGCGCCTTAGGTAGAATCGGCGGCTTCAACTTTTTGGCTATTTACACTAATTCAAATATTTTCGGGGAGAGCCCTCTATGTCAGCAAAACATCCCGTCATCGCCATCACCGGATCATCCGGCGCCGGCACGACCACCGTTAAGCGTGCGTTTGAGCACATATTCTTCCGGGAAAAGATCAATCCGGTCATCATCGAGGGTGACAGCTTCCATCGCTACAATCGCGCGGAAATGAAGGCTGCCGTGGCAAAAGATGCCACTGGCCATTTCAGCCACTTTGGCGCCGAGGCAAACGAATTCGAAAAGCTGGCCAACCTGTTCAAACAGTATGGCGAGAACGGAACCGGTGAAAAGCGTTTATACCTGCACAGCGATGAAGAGGCCGAGCCTTTTGAAGGATTGAGCCCGGGTGAATTCACTCCGTGGGAACAGATTCCTGAAGGAACTGACCTCTTGTTCTACGAAGGCCTGCATGGTGGTGTCGCGACGGATACTATCAATGCTGCACAGTTCGTCGACTTGCTTGTTGGCGTCGTGCCTATCGTCAATCTCGAATGGATCCAGAAGATTCACCGGGATACCGCGGAACGCGGTTACTCGCCAGAAGCCGTTACCGATACGATTCTTCGCCGCATGAACGACTATGTGAATCACATCACGCCGCAGTTCTCGCGCACGCATGTCAACTTCCAGCGCGTCCCGACGGTTGATACGTCCAATCCGTTTATTGCGCGCGATATCCCGACGCCGGACGAGAGTTTTATTGTCATTCGCTTCCGCGAGCACAACACGGCAGATTTCCCGTTCTTGTTAAGCATGATCCATGATTCGTTCATGTCCCGCCCGAACACGATTGTCGTACCGGGCAGCAAGATGGGCTTCGCGATGGAGTTGATCCTGACGCCGATGATCCACGACATGATGGCCAGGAAACGCACCGCCTGACATCTTTGGCGCGGTTTGCCTGGGCCCCGCAGTCAACAGACTGCGGGGCTTTTTTGTGCCCGGTCTATCGCGCCGGCGGGTCGAAAGTGTCGAGCACTTCGTAATGCGCGCCATCGGGCTCAAGGACCGACTCAACCAGCGTGAACCGGTCGAATCGACATTCGCGCGCGGGGATTTCGATAGCATCGGGACTACGGCTTACCTTTCGCGCCAGCGTCAGGTGGGCATGGTAGCGCCGTGAATCCGGCTGAAAGCCACATTCAATCAGCCCCTCGTTCAGCTGGCTTACCAGGTCGGCCAATTGCGGACTGG
>Ga0111166_1113_pt1 | contig 10562 bp, 10 predicted proteins | sample DeeMarSeWOR28_12_FD_80267 | JGI IMG/M metagenome (GOLD analysis project Ga0111166, IMG submission 80267) | Thiotrichales bacterium SG8_50
GTGGGTCGTTGCCGTTGGGCAACGCGGCATAGGAAGCAGGGACTTGTGAGAGGGCCCGCTCCGGAGGATTTGATGCACAGCCCGCAAGAAGAAGCGTTGACAGCACACTCGCCCACACCGTCAGTCCGTTGGTTCGCACGCGAAATCGCCCCCTGTTGGCAGAGCCCTTAAAAGGTATGTGCACATGAATGGGCCCTCGCGGTGACTATGCTAGCACGTAAAACAGCCCGGATCCGACGTCGTGTTCATAATCTGATTCGCCCGCCTGCCGTTTTCCTCAAATCACGCCCCTAGCGGGCCGTAGAGGGCCATCAGGACGAAGCACCCCTGCAGGGACCCCACGTCAATCCGGGGACACCATGTTCTTCGTTTGAGGGTTTGCTGTGGGGACAAAAAAGGCCGCCCTCAGGCGACCTCTTTTAAGCCCATGACGGGCTTCAGGAAATTGGGCTCCCCGGGGCGGACTCGAACCACCGACCAAGTGATTAACAGGACAGCCGATTTGCACTATGGAAAGTGGAGGCCCCTAATGGGCTTGCTGGGACAATCGGGCGTCAATCAGTCTGATCACCTTGTCAGTTTTGTCGAGAATCGAGCGCTGACCGCTGACCGAAGTCCTTTGATAGTCGAGCTTCATATGCAGCATGTTGGCGAACTCCTCTGACCCAAGCAGCGATCTGTAGTCATTGGGAACAAACCGTTCAGACTCAACCGCACGTACATGCCGATTGAACACAGGCTCGATTACAGCGGTCTGGAAGTTCCAAAGAGTCTTGTCGATGTCGTTTTCAAGCCATGCGTAGTCCATTTCATAAAGGTCGAGAATGGCATAACGCAACTCAGGGTCAGATATTAGTTCCGTCCCCCTTGATTTCAGTGATTCGTATGCAGCGTAATTGAGATAAGGGCTGGTCCACCACCGACATTCATACAATGCTGTCGCCAGTTCGTCCTGCCAGGGTGTTTGTTGGGACAAGGCCTCCAGGACGTGTTCACAGGACGCGATCTGTTCGAGGTCAACTTTAATGTGCCGGTTAAAGGCATCGGCATTGGCGTGGAGGTTGGCGGCGATGTCAGCGAGGGCCATAGTCTCCAATCTACGAAGTTGGCGTTCTTCATTCCAGTTGCTGAATCCGAGAGCGAGCGTTATGCCCGCGAAGATCAGCAAGATCTCGCCGATCGCGTACCACAAGTACCGGCGTACCTTGCGCAGTTGTGAGGATTTATAACGTTTGTGATGAGATGTCAGAGACATATCGGTCGGCGTGTGACCAAGTTTTCCGGATCATGACAGGTTTTCGAACGACAAGGGCGGATTTCCGAAAGCAGCCGGTTTGGCCGCAGTGACTTCAAATCGTTGCAGAGGTAGATTTTGTATCTTCTCACCAGCCGCGCTAGCTGAAAGCAGTGGTTCAAGGTCAATGCCGATGACAACAGGCGGCCGGGAGGGGGGACTGAAAACCTGAGAGCCTCAGACGCTGAGCCTTGGGACGGCCGCTTTTCAGGTATCCAGTTTTCCAGCGTCGTATCGCCGTGCCTCAGAAACTCAGACTGTGTTCGGCCTTGCACTGGGCCCAGAAACAAAAAAGGCCGCCGTCAGGGAACCTCTCGTAAGCCCAGGACGGGCTTCTGGTAGTTGACTCCCCGGGACGGACTTGAACCGCAGGCCAAGTGATTGCCAGAGGCTGAGATAGCCGGGATTCCTAGACAACTCCCGAGTCGCGCGCGACTTGGAGGGTGTCGAGGTATTGTTGGAACTTCACGGCTCGGCCTTCGCGGATCGTCCAGATGTGGGCCACCTGCGCTTTACGCTCCTCCACCTGGCCGTGGAACCTCAGGTAGTAATAGCCGAGGGCCACAACTTTGTCGCCGCCGCTGCATTCAAAGATCTCGTCCACATCAAATACAAGTTTATCGAAACCGGCCGTCAATCGTTCGAAAACGCCTGACCGCATTTCAGCTAGTCCGTGATACGGACTCCGGTCCGCCAACGGCGAATTGTCAGCCACGATCCAGACAATATCGTCAGACAAACAAGACATCACTCCTTCGTAGTTGCGTTCGTTTAAGTATCCGTAGAGTCTTTCAATGGCTTGGACGTTGTTCATATTCGAAAACTCAACCTCAGGAAAATGTTGTAAGACGGAAAAGTAAAGGGCACGGACCGGTTAAACAAGCTTGTCGGAGCCAGGGCCAGCATTCATTTTTCGCCGGATGCTACTAAGCAGACAAAAAAAGCCGCCTTCAGGCGACCTCAGCCTAGGACGGGCTTTGGGAATTTGGCTCCCCGGGGCGGACTCGAACCAGTAAGCGCTTTTCTGATGGATATTCTGCCTCATGGCCGGAAGCCGAACCTATTCCGAACTTTCCCCTGCAAATTGGCTCTGAACCGAGTGAATTACTTCAAAAACCTTTATTTTAAACAGTCAGTTAGGGGCACTTCTTTAACCGCAATCTGACTGAACCTCGCTGATTCGACACGATCCTCGGAGGGAAGAGGGCGCAGATGGCTCTTTTGGAGGTCCGCTTCCGACCCTAAGCAGCCCTTTAGGGATCCCTAATATTTGACTGGGTGGAAGCGCCACCAATGACCCATACGACACGTGGGTCAATGCGTGAATTCACCAATTGAAACCAGTGTTTAGCGCTTCTATTAAATAGTCAGGTACCCGGCAATGAGACGGGCATTTTCGCCTGTTCGCCGGCGCCCTCCGCGACACCTCCTGCCACGAAGGACACCGGCGTTTGGCCGGGACCAACGGCACGTCAAGAGCGCCGCAAAAAAGTGCGCAAGGAGGTGAAATGATGAACCTGCAAGCATTCAAAACGCGACTTCCCGTGGCGTTGCTTGCGATCTGCCTGTGCTGGATTAATGGGACGGCGCTGGCAGTGACTCCCGTCCAAAATGAGATTCAGAAACTGTTGGCTAACGATGGCGTGGCAAACGACGACTTCGGATGGAGCGTTGCTGTAGATGGCAGTACCGCAATCATCGGAGCTCATTCGGACGACGACGACGGCGCCAATTCTGGAGCTGCTTACATATTTACTAGTAACGGCGGGGGCTGGAGCCTGCAGGGCAAGCTCACCGCCAGTGATGCCGCCTCGGAAGACTGGTTCGGGTATTCAGTTGCTGTGTCCGGAGATACGGTCGTCATCGGAACCCCCTTCAGGGACCCAGGCAGTGGGCACGCCACCGGGTCGGCCTACGTGTTCACGCGCAGTGGCACGAGCTGGACCGAGCAGCAGATACTCACCGCCAGCGACGCTTCGGATTATGAGTACTTTGGGTATTCGGTTGCCGTGGACGGCGACACGGCGGTGGTCGGGGCCTACGGGGACAGCTCTTACAAGGGAGCAGCGCATGTTTTTACCCGGACAGCAGGGACGTGGACCGAGCAAGCAAAGCTCACCGCCACGGACGGTGTCTCGAATGATTACTTCGGCATGCGTGTTGCGATAAACGGCGATACGGTCCTCGTGGGAGGTCCATATAGCAATGGCTACTACGGCTCCTCCTATGTGTTCACACGAATTGGTACAGCCTGGACCCAGCAAGCGAAACTCACCGCCAGTGACGGTGCCTATAGCGACGACTTCGGTTGGTCCGTTGACGTGGAGGGAGACACGGCAGTGATCGGCGCCACTGATGCCAACGGCTATGTGGGATCAGCCTACGTTTTCACCCGCAGCGGTACGACTTGGAGCGAGCAGCAGAAACTGACTCCCAGCGACGGTGCAGCAGAAGACCGCTTTGGCAATGCTGTCGCCGTGGACGGAGATACGGTCGTGATTGGCTCCGCTAACGATGACGACGACGGAGAAAACTCCGGGTCGGCTTACGTGTTTACCCGCAGCGGTAGCACGTGGTCGGAAACCGCCAAATTGTTGGCATCTGACGCCCAGGAGCAAGACATATTCGGGATTGGATTAAGTATCTCAGGTGAAACGGTGATCTCAAGCGCGCTGAGAGGCGACGGTCCAAACGAGAATCAGGGGGCTGTCTACGTCTACAATCTACTCGGCGATCCAGATAGTGACGGCGACGGCGTACCCGATGTAAGCGACAATTGTCCAACCGTACCCAACGCTGATCAGACTGATCTGAACGGTGATGGATACGGGGACGCCTGTGTCGATTCCAGTGTGGCATTGGACGAGACCGTTTCGATGGGCGCGAACCCTCAGATTGGCGAGGGAACCACGATCAATCGGAACGTTATTGTCGGGGATGATGCCGATATCGGAGCCTGGGTCGTCATCAATCAGGGTGTGATCCTGGGTGATGAAGTCACCGTCGGTGACCTGACCATAATCAACCGCGATGTCGAGATTCGCGATAACGTCACTATCGGCACCGAAGTCGTCCTGATAAACAAGGACGTTTTCATCCTGGATGGCGCAATTATCGGGGATGGGGTCTATATCGACCGAGGTACAGTCGTTTGCCCCAACGCTGAAGTGATGCCGTATGTCACCATCGGCAAGAACAACCTCATACAGACCGGCACTGTAGTTGCGGAGAGTCTGCCCGGTAACAGGACAGCACCCGATATTGAAGACTGCAATCCTTTATCGCCTTAGACACATGCGTAGCTATTCACAGAACCCCGCCTTCGTGGCGGGGTTTTCTTATGTCCGCTTCCGGCCGAAATCACCTTCCCTGTTTCGACCTACATAGATCCAACTTCGATCGCTTCTGAGCGTCTGGTTCCGACTGCCGAAAGCAGACGTTTCGCTAAGCACCCGACAGATGCTCGCCTAGGCCCCTTGTGAGGGTCCGCTTGCGACCCAGAGAAGACCCTTAGAAATGCCTAATGCAAATACTGATTGAGGTGTCAGAATACGACCCCTTTGGGTCATTGAAAGTCTGCTAATACTTCAGTCACTCAAAGGCGTTGTATCACTATTGATCGAGGCCGCGTGCTTTCGCAATTCCTGCTTCAAATTGACGAAGGGACTCAAGATGGCTATCGGAAAATAGAGCAATTATCTTTGAGTTAAGGTGTAGATTGGAAAATGCCGCCACGAACTCATCATCAGCCGCAAGCGATTCAAAATCAAAACGCACCTTGGCAGAACCGCGCAGTGATAACTCGTACTCAACCGGATCATATCGAGTTGCAATTTGCCCCCATAAAATATGAATTTTTTGGGTCGAAGCGTTGATGAAGTCGACGTCGTGCTGGTAATTGGTTTCGGTCCAAGATATTAAGTCTCGCAGCCCCAAATCTCGAATCAATCGGATATTCCCCGTCGAGTACAGCTCCTCTACCGTTCCCCACTGCCAGATTAACGGATTGTGGATTCCAGCCTGAGCCAGGCCGGCGCTAAACTCATCATACAGATCAGGTGGTAAGTGGCTAGCTCGAAGCGCCTCGATAACTACCGCTTGTTGACGGAGGATCTCTTCGTTCACATTTAGCGCATTTGTTTGGCGTTCGACCGCAGCCATTGCATCTGCATGCAACCTTTCCAGATATTGCTGTTCAAGTTCCCGGTCTTTTCGCTCTTCATTCAGCGAATCAACCTGCAGACCGAGAAATATTCCAATCACAACAATTATGATTTCCAGAACAGCCGTAAACCAGTTCTGCTCTTGAATAGAGTTAGCGAATTTGCGCAGTATCATGATCAATCCCGAATAAGATCGGCAGCATAGCCGAAAGACTTTTGAAGGTAATACATAATGAGTGGAATGGCTGCTTCTGGCCGGAAGCGGCCGTTCAGCCCCGGCCTCTTAACCTCTGGAAACCGCCTATTGCCAGCCAATCCGGGCAGATATTGGAGCTGCCCTGAACTGGGGCCCACTTAGAACTGGTCTTGGTTTACTTTAGGGGGTGGCTGGCCAGATCGATTTTGAAGCCCTTTGTTCCACCGAAATTGCCGTCGTCAAGTTCATCAAACACGTATAGAAAATCATTGCAGACCGACCTACAAAAATAGTGACAGCCCTGCGACCGTATGGGGATTGTCTCTATCCCTACATGACGTTCGATCGCCACGAAGGACCCCACGACCGCCGGGCTGCCCGGGGTTTCCAGTATTCCTGGGAACGGCATTTTAATTGGATATCGGGAGGTCAGTCATGGGCAGCATGATGACAATTCTTTCCCGCAAGGGGTGGCCGCTCATCGCAGCTGTCGCCCTGCTGTTGACGCCTTTGATGGCTGCAACAAGCTATGCCCGCGAGGTGCCCGTCAAGATCAGCTACACGGGATCCATCGTCCCCATTCCGGTCGATGTCGACGACGACGAGGCTGTCGCCACCGTTGTAGACGCGCAGTCCAAGGGCAGCTTCGGCGCCTCTATGAGCCACATCGTTACCGAGTGGACGCCGACCGGTTTGTGTGACGACGGCTACGTTCAGTTCGCGCTGATTCACTCTGCTGTCGTCGTGACTTTTTCGAACGGCGACCAACTTTTCGGCGCGGGTGCGGGGAACGGCTGGATGTGCTTGGATCTCGACCCCGCAGGAGACGGTTTCTTCTACGGCGAAGCGTACGGCGATTTCACGGATGGCACAGGCCGATTCGAGGGTGCAAGTGGTTCATTCTCGTCGCCTTTCACCGGCAATAACCTGACGTTTACCGAATTTGGATACCCCTTCGGTCCGATCCAGGGTGGCTTCCAGGGCAGGCTGACTTTGCAGTAAGCAGACATCGTCATAACATCACACGCACAAGGGCGTCCCTGCGACATCGTAGGGCGCCCAATTGAGAAGCTCACAGGAGAGTCCAGCACGGCCCCCTCCTAGGCCACTTCCGGGTGTCTGCTTCTGACCCAAAGCAGCCACTCCATTTCGAGGGCATCTTACGAATATGTTTCGTATTTTCAGAAGAATAAGGAAGGACATCTTGGGGAGCCCAAAGACGAATCGGTACCTGTTTTACGCCGCCGGTGAGTTGTTGCTGGTAATCGTCGGCATTCTCATTGCGTTGCAGATCAATAATTGGAATGAGGAGCGTATCGAGCAAAAGGAAATCCGCGAGTACGCGCTGAGTCTCTCCGCCGCAATCGAGCGCGACATGGAAATGCTGCTACCTGTGGAGATGCAAATCCGCGCCAGTATCCGACAGGCGGAGGAACTGGCGAGCTACATACGGGACCGGACTGTAGAGGAGATGGGCAACGCTGATCTCTTCTTTCTGAGTACGCATATCGGTTACCGGCCTTACGGGTGGAACCGGGCCGCCTTGGAACAGCTGAAGACTGCTGGAGGATTGCGTCGGATGCAGAACAAGCATCTGGCGGAGCGCATATCTGATTACGACGCGCTTACACGACACCTGGATCAGGACTACCGTGAAGACGAAGAGTCGGCGCGCGCCATATTGGACTTGATCAATAAGCTGGTTGATCTGAACTACGACCCGGACGGGCTCGAAGAAATTCTTACGTGGGATGACGGCTTCACTGCTGCATATATCGAGGAGCGACTCACCCGATTTCGGGAGACGGGCCTGTACAAGCGTCTCTCGGAAATGAAGAAGCCGCTGTTGTCACAGGATTTGGCCGAGTTTCGTCGTCTTGCCAATCTCAATCGAGAATTCGCGGGGAGTGCCGAGGCCCGACCCGACATCGAGCTGCCCCGCCTTCGCCAATTTGCTGCAGAAATCCAGGCGTTGATCGACGAGGAATATCACTGAGGCCCGGGCCCCGAATGGGCGGCGATGGCGGCTCGCTAACCGGAGGAACATCGCCTCTCTCGCGACCCTTGCCTCATGTGGCGCGTCACTTACAAGATTAACCTTTACCCACCGTCCCGCTCTGACAGTACGCCGGGGACCGAATGAATTGAGGTCAGTACGCTCACCGATGATTCGAAATCATACCGCCGACGCAATCTGCCGATCGTCCCTGTCACCGCGTTTATCTTTGCGATAGGCATCGTTCCTGCGCTCGCTCAGACGGAGACCCAAGTCACCGTTCCCTTTAGCACGAGCCCGCGGGGACACATCCTCGTACCGGTTTCGGTCAACGACAGCGACCCTTTCGATTTCGTCCTGGACACCGCGGCAACACGGACCACCGTGACCTCGGCTTTGGCTGAGCAGCTCGCTCTTGCACAGGTTCCGGCCGGGCCTGTAAGGATGCTTGGGGTGCACGATCTGACGGAGAACCCTGTCGTGCAAATCCAGTCTCTGGCCGTCCGTGATGCGGAGGCCCGAGTTCATCAGGCGGTGATTCTGGATCTGGACCACATCACCCGCGGAGAATGGAGGGCAGACGGCATCTTAGGCATGGATTTCCTGAGGCAGTTTGACCTGCGTCTAGATTTTGGCGGGCAATCAGTGGTGTTTGTCCCCAGTGGGGTCGTCGCGGAACTGCGCCTCCGGTCCCCAGGGCCAGGACGGGATCGCCTTCGACTTTATGGACCATCCCGTGATGGAGGCTCTGGGGATGGCCGATAATCCCTCCATACTGATGGGGAACGATCAACTCGTGGGTCGGAAATTGACTATTTGTTTGCAGATCGGGACGGCCTTGATCCAATAGCCTCGATCACTTCGCCTTGTGGAGCGGCCGGAACCCTGGCGGGGCTCGCCTCAGTAAGACACCGGACCCTCGACACCGGCAGTTTTCAAGCGAGCCCAAGCCGGCCGATTTCGACGGAGGTATCCGTCTACACGATTCATTCAAATCCGCGACCTGTTCGGCTCAGCTCGATGTTTCGACAGCGCTACTCGGCAAGGACTTCGAGTACCACCGGTCCGTGTCCGTCCTCGACCATGCCAAGCTTGCGTGCCGCTGCGCCGGAAACATCGATGATTCGGTCCTTGGCGTGGGGTCCGCGATCGTTGATGGTCACTGTGACTGATTTCCCGGTCTTCTTGTAGGTGACCCTGACCTTTGCTCCCAGCGGCAATTCGCGATGTGCTGCCGTCATGGCGTTCTTGTCATACGGTTCACCGCTGGCAGTCGTGTTCCCGTCCAGCGCGTCGGCGTAGTAGCTCGCTACACCCTCCTGCGTCCTGACCGGGTTTTCGCCGAATGCAGCCAGAGCCAGGGCGTAGGTAATGATTGCCAGCACCAGTTGTTTGAAAAGCGTCTCAGATTGAGTCATATCCACACCCTCTTGCTCCCCGCGCGACCAAACCGGATCCTTCGGCTCGGGCCAGGGGACATCATAAGGTTGTTCCTCGAAGTCCGTATGCGTCGCCTTTCGCTTTGCAAGCGGGCTCGCGAACGGCGACACCGGTGACTGCTCGTTTCGAGAGCGGCATTCCGGCCGAGGTCGTCCGCGCTATGCGTTTTAAAACCTATACTGAGCCCTGGTGTACAAAAGACGAGGTTGGAAAAACGATGGCACGATTCCCTTCCCTGCCCGAGCAACCGCACCTGGCGGACGTCTTCATGCGGTTCAGCAAGGGCGTCTGGCCGCTGATGGCCTTCCACGACGAGATCCTGCCTACACGTCCGGTCTCAACGCCTGCAATTTCTGCCACGGATCACACCGCATGATCGCCGAGGTCCACGGGATCGACCCCGAGGTGTTCGAGAGTCTCGTAACCGACCCCGCCCAGGCAGGCCTGGAGGAAAAGTGGTTGCCGTTGCTGACCTATGTTCGCAAACTTACCGTGGCGCCGGCTCGTCTGACCGATGCCGACGCCCAGGCCGTTTTCGCGGCCGGCTGGAGTGAGGACGCCCTGTACGATGCGGTCATCGTGTGTGCCGCTTTCAACATGATGAATCGTATCGTGGAGGGTTGCGGAGTGGTCCCCACCTCCGACGGCAGTACCGCCTCGCGGGAGCGGCACGAACGCGCCAAGGAGAGCACGACACCGTATACGGACTTCGGCAGGATGATTGGCATCTCCGGCAAATCAGAATAAAACCTACTGCAGCTGTAGATACATAGTGCACAGTCGTCACACTCCTTGATCGACAATCCCCCTGGTTTCCTCCATCATCGGCCGAACGTCCGGGGAGGCCATAACAATCAACTCGTCATTCTTCGAGGAACTCAAGCGCCGAAACGTCGTCAAGGTGGCGGTGCTGTATGTGATCGCTGCCTGGCTGCTATTGCAGGTGACGGATGTGCTCTCTTCGCTGCTGACGGTGCCGGACTGGACAGGCTCGCTCGTCGTCTTGCTGCTGATCCTGGGGTTCTTCCCGGCAATGATCTTCTCCTGGGTCTACGAGATGACCCCGGAGGGTCTGAAGAAAGAAAAGGACATCGACCGCAGCCGGTCGATCACTTCCGAAACCGGCCACAAGATCAATATCCTGATCATCGTCATGCTGGCGCTGGCCATTGGTGCGGTGGTCGTGGATCGGTTGATGCCGGAGGCCGAGCGGGTCGACGAGACACCTGTCGTTGAAGAGGCCGAAGAGACAGCTCAGGCTGACCCCGCCCAGTTGGCCGCTGCCAAGTTTGCCCCGGCACCGAACCGCTCCATCGCGGTGCTGCCGTTTGTGAATATGAGCGACGACGCCGGGAACGAATTCTTCTCGGATGGCATATCGGAAGAACTGCTCAATCTGCTGGCGAAGATTCCCGAATTGCAGGTCACCTCACGCAGCTCCGCCTTTGCTTTCAAGGGCGAAAAAATTGATAT
>Ga0111166_1099_pt1 | contig 10485 bp, 7 predicted proteins | sample DeeMarSeWOR28_12_FD_80267 | JGI IMG/M metagenome (GOLD analysis project Ga0111166, IMG submission 80267) | Thiotrichales bacterium SG8_50
ACTTGCGATGATAGAAACCAAGGTAATACTCGCCGGCCAGCTTGTCTGCCGCGTAAGGTGTGAGGGGGTTGAGCGCCAGATCCTCGTTCACCGGAAGTCGAGCGTTGTCGCCATACACCGCTGCGGAACTCGCATAGAGGAAGCGCGCGACGCCTGTACGGCGCGCGGATTCGAGAAGATTGAGAGTACCGTCAAAATTCGCAGCGTGCGTCCCAACCGGATCATCCACGCTCGCCTGCACCGACGCTACGGCGGCGAGGTGTACGATGACATCGACGCCAGCCACTGCAGCGTCGACCGTCTGCCGATCCCGGATATCACCCTCCACGAACTCGATCGCGCCATGCGCGGGCAAATTGGCGCGCTTGCCCGTTGAGAGATTGTCGAGAACTCGCACGCCACTCCCGCCGATCAGCAACCGCTCGATCAGATGCGAGCCGATAAAGCCGGCCCCGCCCGTCACCAAGAGTTTCACCCGTCTCCCCTTCGTTTGTCCCGCAATTGGCTGCGCGTTGCCCAAGATCTTCGCTGCCAGACAGCGCCTGAAATCCCGGCCCTAGTCGAATTAACAATGTCCGTCGTCATTGGATAGTCAGGTCGGCGGGCAGTAAGGGCGCGGTGTTTCTCGCGACACCTCACACGCTAACCATCGAAATCATCGGGCATCCGTGCCAACCCTTTTCACTTGGAGCATTCCCGCCTTCTTGCCGGGACGAGCGTGCGCCTGAGCCGGTGCAACCAATTAAAGGCACCGAGGGCCCGTCGCCCGAGTGTTGTGGTTGCCAAGGCACCGAATGCCAACGTGCGGCGCCCATCCCACAGTTCCTCCATGAATGAACCGGGCAGACTACCGCTGTCGATGTACTCGCAGTCGCCAAACAGGGTCGGTGCGTGCCGGACCAGCTCAATCTCATTAAGAATTCCCGGGGCCATCTTTTTGTAGTCAGCATGCCAACCCAACTTGAACGCGAAGGCCGCATTACCCGATACCAGATTGCTGGTGGACGCAATTACCTCGTCCGCGACACGAAGCTCGGTAATCACGGCACGGCCCGCCCGCGCCATGCGCCGTATCAACTCGCGGAAAAACGCCACGTCGGCCGACTGCGAGCGCAGTGATGTGCCGTAGTTGCCCTTCCATCCGGTGTGCTCAAGCGCGAGAAATCGCTCGATATGCTCGTTCGACAGGTCAGTTCCATGCGTGGCTTGCCATTCTACTGCCCCCTGTTCTGAGAGTCGCCGCTCACGCCGACGAAGGTCCTTGCGCCGCCCAGCAGAAAGCTGCTGCTCGAGATAATCTTCGCCCGCCTCGGTCGGTTTCAGCGCCGCGCGTTGGCAACGCGAATACTCGTACCAAGGCACGCCGCGCATCTGTGCCCGGGCGAGCAAGAGCGGTCCAATGCCGCTGTCAATCGCCAAATCCCCGAATTCCACACCGTGCCAGCCGAGCCCCTGTTGGCAGAGGTACCCCAAAAAGCCGTCGACGACGGGTGGGGCCAAGTCGCGATCTGCCAGTATTCCGGTAAGGTACGAGTGACGGGAACGGTAGGCGCTGAGGTGCGGGAGCGGAAAGCGCCAGGTAGGCCCCTCCTTGCGAAAAAGTCCGACGCCGCACAAGCGATCACGTGACCGATCGGCGCGCTCGGCGAGCAACATGAACGGCGGATGCGACGGGTCGAGGTGACGGATTGCGGGCAGCACGAAATGCGGCGACAGATAGACATTCGACTCAAAGGAACGTTCTTCGAGTCGTGCCCATTCCGCCAGGGCCGCTGAATCAAGCTGTAAAGGATCAACGAGCCGCACCTGCACTTCAATAGGATTCCGAGCGGTTCTAGGCGCCCTCGGATCAGACAATGGCGGCCTCCTTCTCTATGCAAATCTCTGACATGGTCGCTCCCCTCTTCATAATGATCGGTGATAGTCGGGGCAATCCGCCCTCAAGCCCCGATACTGCCCCACCCGTGCAAGAATCGGAACCACCCGGCCCACCCGTGTAACATGCCTGAAACACATATCACGATTATCGCCAACAGCCAAACGGAGCTTTTGGGAGCCCACTTTCGCTACGGTACACTGGCGCCCGCGCATCAACGCACGATCCCCTGAGAATTGGAGTGTTTGCATGACTACCGTTGCAGTCGTCGGTTTGGGCTACGTGGGACTCCCGCTCGCGGTCCAGTTTGGCCAGCATATGAAGACGATCGGGTTCGACCTGAACGAGGCCAAGGTGCAAAGCTATCGCTCGTTTGTCGATCCGACCGGCGAGGTGTCATCCGAGGAGCTACGCGCGGCGACACAGTTGCAGGTAACCACTGATCCCAAAGCGATAGCTGCGGCGGATTTTGTGGTCGTTGCCGTACCGACGCCGATCGATGTTGCCCGCCAGCCGGACTTTTCTCCGCTCGTCGGCGCGAGCCGACTCACTGGCCGGCATATGAAAAAAGGCGTAACGGTCGTATACGAGTCCACCGTTTATCCCGGTGCCACCGAAGAGGTGTGCGTACCGATTCTTGAGCAGGAGTCCGGACTCAAGTGGAAACGCGATTTCCACGTTGGCTATTCGCCGGAGCGCATCAACCCGGGAGACAAGGAACACACGCTCACGAGAATCGTGAAAGTTGTCTCGGGCGACGATGAACAGACGCTCGAAGCCGTCGCGAAGCTGTACAGCTCCGTAATCACGGCGGGGGTCCACCGGGCATCCAGCATCAAGGTCGCCGAGGCCGCAAAAGTCATCGAGAACACCCAGCGCGACCTGAACATCGCGCTGATGAACGAACTCGCCGTCATATTCAAGAAGCTCGGAATCGATACGCTTGAGGTGCTGGAAGCGGCCGGCACGAAATGGAACTTTCTCCCGTTCCGTCCAGGCCTGGTTGGCGGACACTGCATTGGCGTCGATCCGTACTACCTGACGCACAAGGCAGAGATGCTGGGATACCATCCGGAAGTTATCCTTGCTGGCAGACGCATTAACGACAACATGGGTAAGTTCATTGCGGAGCAAACCGTCAAGGAGCTTATCCGCGGCGGAAATCCCGTAAAGGGAGCCAACGCGATCGTGCTCGGGCTCACTTTCAAGGAGGATGTGCCCGACCTTCGCAACTCTCGCGTCATCGACGTCATCAACGAGCTAAAGGCGTATGGTATGGAGGTGTTCGTCCATGACCCGGTGTCAGATCCTGCGGAGGCCCGTCATGAGTACGACATCGATCTGGTATCGTGGGAACAGCTGCCGAAAGCCGATGCCCTGATCGCGGCAGTCGCTCACACGCAGTACCTGCAAATGCCAATCCGCGAGCTCGCCAGCAAACTGACACCAAACGGCTGCTTTGTCGACGTGAAATCGAAATTCGATTCCACCGCGCTGCGGGCGGCCGGTACCTGTGTATGGAGGCTATAGCATTCGTGCGCTATCGCCTGGGTGAAATGTCGAGGCAGGCGGACGACCGCCGCCGCAGCCGTAGATAGTCCCGGCGCGGGTCAGGGGGACTGCGTGAAAGTGCTTGTTTGCGGTGGCGCCGGCTACATCGGCGCACACATGTGCCGAATGCTGGCCTCCGCGGGACATGAAGTCTTCGTGTTCGACAATCTGAGTACCGGGCATGCCTATGCCGTGCAGTGGGGCCCGCTGGTTCAGGGTGACTTGTTACGGCCGGACGACCTGGAGAGGATTTTCGCCGCGCGCTCCTATGATGTGGTCATGCACTTCTGCGCGAAGTCTCTGGTGGGCGAGTCGATGCGCGATCCGGGGGGGTATTTCCGCAACAACGTGACTGGTACTGTGAACCTGCTGGATGCGATGGTACGTCACGGTACCCGAAATTTCATATTCTCGTCATCCGCGGCGGTCTACGGGATGCCGCATGATATCCCTCTCGCGGAAGACCATCCCACCGCTCCAATCAACCCTTACGGGCGAACGAAGCTGCTCGTTGAACAACTCCTGCCTGCCTACGATATCCAATTTGGCATTCGAAGCGTGGCGCTCCGATATTTCAATGCAGCCGGCGCTGCGCCAGACGGACTGATCGGCGAGGATCATGAACCCGAAACTCACCTGATTCCGAACATATTGCGTTCTGTTGTCGACAAGCACACCGGCCCATTACAGGTGTTTGGTGACGACTACGATACGCCTGACGGAAGCTGTGTGCGCGACTACATCCATGTCAACGACATTGCGAGTGCACATATGCTGGCAATGGATCACCTGGCCCGCGGTGGGACCAGCCAGGTGATGAATCTCGGAAACGGCGCAGGGTTCTCCGTATTGCAGGTCGTTGACACCGCAAGGAGGGTCACGGGGAAACGAATCGACTATCAGGTCATGCCGCGTCGCCCGGGAGACCCGCCGGTCCTGGTCGCGTCCGCAACCAAGGCCCACACTGATCTAGGCTGGCGTCCGCAATTCGATACTCTCGAATCGATTGTCGAAACCGCTTGGACGTGGCATCGCAATCGCGCCGCCCGTGAATAGCGGTACTTGCCGACTCACGGCCTTGCCGCGGTATCAACCGGGCGGGCCTAACTGGCGCTGTGATCGCCCAGCAGGATTGAGGTCTTTGAACGATGCTCCTATTCTCTGACGTCGCTCAGGTTCTGCTTCCATCGGCGGTCTACCTTTTCGCGCTACTGCTTATTCTGGCAATCGCGGGCTTCAGGGCCCCCGATCGTTCCCTATTGCGCCGGCTGCGTTTTCTAATGGTTGCGCTGGCAGTTTGCACATACATCGCGAGCGCGCCTATCTTTTCGAATTGGCTGATTGGTCGTCTCGAGGACGGCCCGGCACCGGTGGTGCCCGAACGCCATGGATCACAACCTCAAGCGCGGTTGATCGTCGCGCTCGCATCCGGACGGGTTCGCAATACGGTGGAAGGTGAGCGCGCCTTTCTCGATGAGCATGGATGGAACCGAACGATCGCCGCCATCAATCTGTGGCAACGCATCGGCGGGCACCTGATGTTCAATGGCGGCCCGGTCGCCTCCGATGGAAAGGCTGCTGCCGATCGAATGGCCGAAGTCGCCATTTCCTACGGTGTCCCCAGGTCAGAGATTGTGGTGGTGCGCGCGGCTAGCAACACCTACCAGAACATTACAACGTTGCGGGACTCACTCGGCACGGATCGGCCGGAGATCTGGCTCGTTACAAGTGCCATCCACATGCCTCGAGCTGTCAACGTGGCGACGAGGATAGGACTGCGCGTTCAACAGTTTCCATGCGATTTTCGCCACAATACGGCAATGGGGTGGCGCGCGTGGTTTCCTCACAACAATGGGCCAGCCGATTTTGAGCTCGCGCTTCACGAGGTGCTCGGAAATGCCGCCTATTCGGTTCGCGGGTGGCTTGCTGTCGATTGAGAGTTGACGGGGTCAACTTAGGGATCAAGGAATCCTTAGCCAGCCTAGAGCGACTGTAGTGTTTCATTTCTGATACGCCTTCTGCATCGCACACTTCCTTGTATCGGCCGCCCTGGTCCAATCGTCTTCGTGCGAGATCGCCCGGGCCTGCAAATAGCTGGCAACAGGCGCATACTGATGCCCGCTACCTGGTCAGTCGGTTTTTGGGAATTGAGAAGAATTTGGACTGCGGTGCGTCGCCAGAATTGCTCGGTCACATTGGTGCAAGACCCATGGCAGACAATTGGTCCGCAGCGAGGGCAATGCTTGGGCATGACCACGCTTCGTGGAATGGCATTTGTCGTTGCTGGTCTCGCTCCAACAGGCTTCTTCCGCCCGTCGACTAGCCATTTGTTTTGTTGAAGGGGGGGGCCATGCATATTCCCGGTCGCTTGCCGAGTCGCGTTGCAGTCGCGGCCCTGATTACGATCGCAACCCTGGCATTCATGGGGTCCGGTTGCTCCAAATCTTCGGATACCGCGCCCCCACCGCCCGGGGGTGGTACAACTCCGCCGGGCACGCCGGATACGGTACCGCCCACAGTTTCTTCGTTCTATCCGACCAACAATGCGACGAATGTCCCCACCAATGTTCGGCCCGTGGTCATCTTCAGTGAGCCGTTGCAGTCGGCAAGCGTCAACGCCGCCACCTTCTCTATTGCCGGCGTCGTGAGTGCTGTTTCCCTGTCCGGCGCGATGGCATGGCTCACGCCCACCAATCCCGCTCCGCTGGCGCCCAACACGACCTATTCAGTGACTATCCATGGGGGAACGAATGGAGTAAAGGATCTGGCCGGCAACGCCCTTGCGAGTGACAAGACATGGTCGTTCACCACCGGCTCCACGTCAGCCAGTACCCCTTGCGAGGGATTTTACCAACCGGCCTTTCAGTTGGTCGGCGGAATCGATCGCACACTGAAACCCGGCGTCGCGGTTCCCGCCAAGGGCATCCCGTTCGCGGACCCAACCTACGGAACATGCGTCGTAAGAGTGAGCGATGCACATGCCGAGATCCCTCCATATCTATATTTTGCCCGCGTGGATTACTCGCGACGCCAGGCTTTCAACGCCGACGACTCGCTTATTCTTGTCTACGCCTATGATGGAACATGGCATATTTACGACGCGAGAACTCTTCAGTACGTGAAGAAGGTGTCAGGACCCGGTGGAGACGCCGAGCCCCAGTGGGACCCTACCGACCCGAACACCCTGTATTACTTGCCCAACAACGGCGGGCTGACAATTAGCAAGGTCAATGTCCAAACTGGGGTGTCGAGCGTCGTCGCAAACTTTGCCGGGCGTCTCCCTTGGGCGAGCGCAGCGCGCGTCTGGACTGAGTCAGAGGGCTCTCCATCGGCCGATGGCCGCTACTGGGGATTTCTCGTCCAGGACAACAGTTTTAACTTTCTTGGAATGATTACCTACGATCTTCAGACCGACACAATTCTTGGAACCACCGACAGCATTCCCGGATTTAACAGTTCGTACGCGCCAAACAACGTTTCCATGAGCCCAAGCGGCAAGTACATCGTCGCCCAGTACGCGTTTCCCGATCGCCCGCTCGGGCCGAGCTTGCCTGGCGGCCCCATTGCCTTCACCGCTGATTTCCAGTCGTACAAACACCTGCGCCCGAATGGACTCACGGCTCACACGGATGTCGCGATTGGTGCCAATGGCAATGATGTGTTTGTCGCCGACGATCACAATGCCGGTTACCTTTACATGACCGATTTGGACACCGGCGTTTCAACCAACTTGTTTTCGTTTTGGACAAGTCTGTCAGACTACTTTGCCGGTCACATCTCCGGCAAGGCATTCCGCAAGCCCGGCTGGGTTGTGGTTTCCGAGTATGGCGGGGAGTTCAACGGTCTCAACGATTGGTTTCACAACAAGGTGTATCTCGTGGAGTTGGCGCCCAATCCCCGCGTTTATTACCTAGCACATCATCACACGGTTTTCGCGTTGAGCAATTCTGGCGACGATGACTATTTCTCGGAGGTCCATGCATCGCCGAACCGGGATCTGACAAGATTCGTCTTCAATTCGAACTGGGATCGGCCGGGCCTGACAAACGTCGACACCTATCTGATCGAAATCCCGCCCGGCGCTGTACCATGACCAGTACCATGACCAGGTGACCGTCTCGCGTCACATACCAGCGGCGTAGGCATAGTACCGAGTGAGACGTCCCAGGGTGCGCCGGGCTGACGGCGCTGGCTAGTTCCAGACCTTCCGGAAAACCCCGATCAGATTGCGCATGCGGATCTTTTGCGCAATGCCGCTCAAACCAACATCCCGGTAGAAAGACAGTGGCGGCAGGAACAGGAACCGCAGAGACTTCATCGTGAGTACTCTGTTGACGATATCGGAAAGATACCGTGCGCTGATTTTCCGCTGCTGCTTCCTCGACGCAGCTTGATATCCCCTCGTTAGGGCATCTAGGGCACGACGAAGCCGCTGCCCGTCATGTCCGGTCATGATTCTAGGTACGCCGCCGACGATTCGCACGGGAGTGATCTGCTCCTCGACGACGCTACCTGCGGTTCGGCTCAAGGCTACCGAGTAGATGAAGCTCCGGTTCGAATAGGGATATGGCTCATCGAAAATAATATTCCCCAGGCTATATACGATTCGACCATGCTTATGGGTCTCGAAACCCTGGGGGTAGTGCGGACCGTGGCCAAGTATCAGCGACGCACCCGCCTCGATCATCTGCCTCGCCTGGCGGCGCTGATAGGGAATCGGGTGAAATGCATGCCGACACAATGACGATATATCCGTTTCTCCTGAGTTGGCTGATTGTTGGAAGGATCCTTTCAATGCGGTGGTCCGCCACGCCTGGCTGTTGGTCGGCGGCCATCCTGGTGCTGGCTGAATAGATGAAAACATGGGAAAGAATCGCAACTCTCTGGCCGTTCACCTCGAGACAAATCGGAGCGTTCGCCTCCGCGTAGTCCCGGCCTGCACCTCCCCACTGAATGCCCGCCGCAGTAAGGTGAGAGAGGGTGTCCTCCAGCGCCTCCACCCCGTAGTCGAGTGCGTGATTGTTGCCGACAGAAACCACGTTGACACCGAGTCCCTTGAGGATCTGAATCGTCGCAGGCGGTGCACAGAACGTCACGTTTGGCTTTTGAATGGGGTCTGGCCTGCCCCGGCTGCTCACCGGACATTCAAGGTTCACAAACACAATGTCATGGCCATCGACCACGCCGCGAATGTCGGCCATTGCGAAGTCGTCCGGTCGCGCCTCATAGCGGGCGCCGACACTTCTGCCAAGCATCGCGTCACCCATTGCAGCAATCCGGATCGTGTCAGTACTCGCCATAAAGCTCAAAAAACTATCAAGTCCTCGACCAGTAGTCAGCCGTCAGTGAAATCATGCTCGCGCACTGCGACTCAACAGCGCCGACATCGCCTTCAAGGCGACGTCCGGATATTTTTCCCGCTCAACATTGTAGTGATGGTGCAACGCGGGAGTGGTATTCACCTCGTTGATCACGCCATTTTGCCCGTTCAGGGGCTGGCTGACGTCAGTCGCGATGATGTCCACGCCGAGCAGGTCGGAACCAAGGATCTTCGCCGCCTGCTCTGCCTGCTGCACAATGCCTCGACCTATGCGCTCTGTGACGGTCTCGGTATAGACTGTCCTTAGCTCAATATTCTTTCTATGCGGGTCATTCACGCTTCGCACCAGAAACTCCCGACCTTCTTCCGGAACCGAATCCAGAGCCAGGTTCTGGTAGCCAAGCGTGAAGCGCACATCGGCGTCGTCCAGTAACCGGCGCGGGTCCCCGGACTGCCCATCTTGCTTGCCCAGCAACTGGCCGATCGTGCTGTGGCCGTCGCCCCGAAGGCGCTGGCCGAGGCGACACACCGCATGCACTACTCGGCCCTCGAGAACCAGAAGGCGATAACACTCGCCTGGAATCTGGCGCTCGATAAGCAACTGTCTTGAATGAAGCGAGGCCAGTATCGCCGCCTTTTTGATCCCCTCTGCCGTCACCAGGTGCGTGGTCACACCCCGCCCGCCATAGCCTCCGGCCGGTTTGACCACACAGGCAAGCGGATGCTTGTCGAGAAAGCGGTAGGCATTCGCCAGCGAATCGAGCGTAAACACCTGGTGGTCAGGCACTGGCAAACCGGCATCGCTGAGCATTCTGTGCATCAGCGGCTTATCTCCAGCCATTCGGAGAATTACGGGATTATCAAACTCGAGCTGGTAGCTGGCGATCCGACTGCGTGCATTGCCGCGCCGGATCTCCCATATTTCGCGGGACAAGGGATGAAATTCCGCGCCCAACGCTTCTGCCACGGCGCGCCACATTCGCTCGTATTCCGCTACCCGATGTTCGAAGTAGATTTGCCCGGACGTTCCGCGCCAATGGATCCAGATTTGGCGCAGCCGCTCCGCAAGCCGCTGCAGCCGAATAATGCGACTTTCCAGTCCACCTTTTGCCATGGAACCTAGACCCCGGGCTTGCTGGGAAGGCCCGACAAGCCGCCAATTTCCGCCGGATCAGGCGGTCGCATCGGCGCGCAGTCCGAACATTCTCCGCAGACGCTTCACCATCCAAAACGCGGCTTGCCTGAGCAGGCGCCCCGCCATTTGGAGGAACGGCCAGGGGTCGCGCCAGCGAAACCACATTGCTTCTTCGACGCCCTCGAAGGATCGGAGCCAATCACCCAGGCTCAACGAACCTTCTCTGTAGTAATGGTACGAAGAGACAATATCCATGTCCTCGATCAGCCACTTTCGCTCCTCGCGCGGAACGCAGGCCGGAACGGACTGACCGGTCAGGTCGAGATACAGGGCGCGCACAGAGTCGAGCCCGTCCTTGTCGACGAACAAGCGAAATGCCTGTCCCACCCTTGGGTTGATGTCCAGCACCTTGTACTTGCCGTCTCGAGCGTCAAATCGATAACCAATGTCCAGGACGCCCCGATACCCGATCACCTTCATGAAGCGCATCGTCAGATGCGCCACATCGGCATTCGTACGACATACCCCAAGCGACGCGCATCCGACATGCACGGGAAACTGCCGTATCTTGTGTCCGGTGAAGGCAGCCAGACACTCCGATTG
>Ga0111166_1109_pt1 | contig 10479 bp, 7 predicted proteins | sample DeeMarSeWOR28_12_FD_80267 | JGI IMG/M metagenome (GOLD analysis project Ga0111166, IMG submission 80267) | Thiotrichales bacterium SG8_50
GCCATACCACCGGCAGCAACCAGGCCAGAGATTACGTAAGGCAGGCCGGCCATTTCAGGTGTCGCCAGCACAACGATATCGCCACGGAGGAAGAACTCGTTGATCTGGACAATGCCGTCACCATTGAAGTCCTTGATTGCAACCATGCCGATGGACATCCACTTCTGAATCCAGGTGATAGCTTCCACATCCGCGAACGACTTGCCAATAATCGACGTCGACAGATTCGGATCCAGCAGTTGCAGCTTGGTGAAGGTTGCCAGGGCCGGTGCCGTGAAATACAGCAGGAAGATAAAGCCCAGCGAATAGGCCACCGAAACACGCGCAGCGCGCACGGACGGCGTGGTGAAGTAGCGCATCAGGATATGCGGCAGGGATGCAGTACCGATCATCATGCACGCAGCCAGGGTTACGAAGCGGAAGGCATTCAGCGGCCCTTCTCCCGGGGTGGCATGCAACGTGGTCAACGCCTTCAGTCCCGGGAATTGGGTGGCAAAATCCGCCGCCGGCTTCAGTGTTCCCACGCCGATCTGCGGTTCCAGCTCCATGATGCGTTGTACCGCGTCGCCATACATAAGTTGCGGGAAAATACCGAAACCTTGCGAATTGGACATCCAGAACACCGGAATCAGGTATGCAATGATCAGCACGATGTACTGAGCCACCTGTGTCCAGGTCACCGCACGCATGCCGCCCAGCATGGAGCAGATCAGAATACCCAGCAGACCAAACCATACACCGACCTCGAAAGGTATATTCAGTGCACGTGCGGCAATCGTACCGGTCGCGTTGATCTGTGCCGTCACGTAAGTGAACGATGCGAGCACAAGCACAATGACAGCACAAATACGGGTGAGGTTGCCGCCATAACGTGTACCGATAAAGTCCGGCACGGTGTAGCAACCAAACTTGCGCAGGTACGGTGCCATCAGCGTTGCCACCAGAACGTATCCGCCGGTCCAGCCGACAACGAACGCGAGGTATGCATGGCCGCCGAGGAAGATACCACCCGCCATCGCAACGAATGACGCGCCGGACATCCAGTCCGCTGCCGTTGCCATGCCGTTAAATACCGGTGGCACCTGGCGACCCGCCACGTAATATGCGTCGACCTGCATAGTACGGGACAACCAGCCAATAACGGCGTAAATAACGATTGTAAAAGAAACAAACAGGATGCCAATGGTATCGGCACCCATACCCATTTGTTCAAAAATCGCCATCAGCGCGAAGAACGCAAGGAAGCCGCCGGTGTAGAGGCCGTAGATCTTGGGAAGGTTCTCGATGAACCCCCCGGATTTGAATTTAAAAGCCATGGTGTGCCCCCTTAATCTTCTGCCACGCCGAATTCTTTATCGATGTTGTCCTGCTGTTTCGCGAACACGAACAACTGGATTACAAAGACAGCAAGTGAACCTTGTGCCGCCATGTAAAAACCGACCGGGAAATTCAGAAATGAGATTTTATTGAGTTGAGGTGCAAACCAGTGAACAAGGAATGCGAATGTAAACCATATGACCAGGTGAATGATCATCAGGTTGCGCGTTTTTTGCCAGTGCGCTTCCCTTTGAGCAGTATCGGTAGCCATTGAAGCTCCTCCTAGTTAGAATTATTCGTTAAATATTTCTCAACCTAGTGTGTCTCCCTTCACTTTCACTACTGCTAATTACTTTTTTTATATTTTTTATACTGCTAAAGACGCTGACAATTCCTGTCGCATCCGGTACCCGTACACCCAGGGTGCATTCCAGAATACATAAAAAAGGCTATCTTGACACCCCAAATGCACCAGATTAGAGCGAAGTTCGCTCCTGTGCCTCAGCCTCGGCCAACAGGGCGCCTACCTTGGTAAAACCACGTTGTTGTGCTCGTTTTAGCAGTATTAGCATCAATTCGCCGGTGGCAAGTACGTCATCCATGGCCCGGTGCCGGGCGTGAACCTGGATATTAAAACGGCCTAACCAGGCATCCAGGCTGGCCAGAGGCATGCGCGCCTCGGGATAAAGTGCGGGCGCCAGGTGCGCCAGATCCAGCCAGCGATTGGGCATGCGTATCCCCAAAGCCTCACGGATAGCGCGGTTAATCGCAGTGCGATCGAACAGCGCATGATATGCGACAAGGACATGCTTTCCGGCAAACTCAAGAAAATCGAGCAGCGCCTGATCCACCGGTAGTCCTGCGGCCTGCTCGCCAGGTGCAATTCCATGCACCAGGATATTTTCTTTGCTGCTGACCTCCTCGTGATAAAGAATTCGCTCAAATCCGGCGCCGGCCCACAGCTGATCGCCGCGCAACACACACGCACCGATAGCCAGCAGTCGATCCCGTTTCGGATTGAGGCCGGAGGTCTCGACATCAACGATTATAAAGGTCGTGTCGGCCAGCGCATCTTGCTCGCTTTTGTTTTCTATCGACTGCCACTTCTGCAATCGCAGCCCCACGTCCTGTGGCAACTCGGGTTTTGGGCCGAACAGGCTAGCGAAAAAACTCACAACTGGTAGTCCAGTGACAGGCGCGACTGCAGCTTGCGCGCCTGTCGGAAGGCTTCTTTCAGAATCCGGCGATCCAGCTCGTTCAGTTTGTCCGGCTCGACAAAATTGTCCCCGGGCAATCCTGCGCTGCGCTGCTCTTCCTGATGCCGAATGCGTAGTAGTTGTATATAGGTATAGGCCTCGATCAGGGCGTCGACCTCGCGCTGCTGCAGGACGTTGCGCTCGCCGCAGGCGCGCAGGCGACCAAGGGTATTAGTATCTTCGATCGCGTGGCCCAGTGCCAGCAGGCGCGCGCCGTCAACAAACGGAGTAAGTCCGTTTACTTTAAGATCGATGGCATCGGGATGTTCACTGGAAGAAGAGGTAATGAAATCGCGCACCAGACCCAGTGGCGGGCGACTGCGCATTGCGTTCTCCGTCATCATGCGCAGGAAGCGCGAGCTCCTCCTGGTTTGCTCAAGCACCCACGCTCGCAACTCATCGACCGCGGCCGTATCACCGTAAATCGCCCGGAAATCAAAGAATATCGTGGCGTTAAGCAGGTGCTCCGGGTTTCCGCCGTCAATCCAGCGGCCAAAACGTGAGCGCCATTCTTCGCCGGTCAGGCAGCACTCCGGGTTACTCGCCATGATGTTGCCCTTGCACAGCGGAAAGCCGCATTGATCCAGGGCCTCATTGATACGGCGCGCAAACGGCAGCAATTGCTGGCGCGTTTCTTCAACTGACTTGTCCGGCGCCTGATCGAACAGAATACCGTTGTCCTGGTCGGTCACCAGTGTCTGCTCGTGTCGACCCTCGCTGCCAAACGCCAGCCAAACGTAAGGTGCGGCGGGTTTGCCCAGTTCATCCTCGATCAGGACTATTACGCGGCGAGTGAGATGATCGTTGAGTGCGGTGATGATGCGCATGATTTGTTCGACCGAACCGCCCTGCGCCAGCATTTGCTGCACCAGCCGCTGGATGTCGACGGCAAGCTCACTCAGGGTATCAATACTGTCGGCACGGGTGATATCTCGTGAAAGGCTGACCAGGCCAATGCGCTGAAGTGAAAACAGGTCGCGCTCCGAAACCACCCCGACCAGCCGCTTGTTTTCCAACACGCAGACGTGCCCGAAACCATGGCGCGCCATCAGCAGCGCCGCCTCGTGCGCCGGCGCGTCTGGCGTTAACCAGATCGGGTCACGCGTTATTACCTCCGACACCGGTAAATCAATATCCTGTTCCGCCAGGGCTATTCGGGATAACACGTCATGCAGGGTGAGGATGCCCACCGGATGCTGGTTGTCATCGACCACAACAATGCTGCCGATACGCAGGTTGTGCAGTTGCTCAAGTGCTTCGCGTATGGGTGTATCAGGGCGGCAGGTAACCGGTTCCCGCTGAATCAGGGACTGGAGCGGCGCGTTCATCGGGGCGAACTCGCTGACCGCGGTGGCGCTGGCCGCCTGTGCCTGCGTCACAGCCTGATCCAGCAGGCTCGCCAGGCGGCGGGTACAGAAATCGTGAAACTCCGGGCTGCGACTGATCAGTGTATCGAAGGCGTCCTGGGCCAGCTCGAAGACGAAGGTATCTTCCACGGCGCGGTGAACGGTACTGACCGGCCGGCGCGCCAGCAATGCACCGATGGGGAAACTCTCACCCCCGACCAGCTCCCAGGCACCTTCCTTGTCGGCCTGACCGTTGGCGGACTCCCCGCGCACGCGCCCCTGTTTAATAATAAACAGCCGGTCGGCTGGGCCGTGCTCGGGACCGGCGATGGCCTCACCCGCAGCGAAGAAAGAGAGTTTCAGTTGACTGGCAAGGTAGTGGGTATCGTCCTCCGCCATTTGCGAAAACGGCGCGTGCTGATGCAGGAAGGCCAGCACCGGTTTCAGTACCATCGCCTGTTGCGCGTCCAGGGGCTCCACCATGTTTTCTCGCAATCGCCAGACCAAAGTGAATAAGGGGTGCTGATCATGTTAACGGATGGCCCCGGCTACGACCAGACGACATTAACGCGCTCGTTTTCTCCGCCACTCCAAAGAAAAAGCCCCTCGTGAGGGGCTCTTCCAGATTTCCAGTCAAGTTTGCCGCTGGCCATAGCCGCCGTTGCGGGCCGTCACTAGCCACCCATGGGATTGAGCGGCTTCATTTTGAAGCGCGTGGTTTTAACTCGCTGCAAATTGAACTTCGCTCCAGTTCGCTCGCGAAACTCGCGATTGGCCGACTTGTATTGATTGATTACCCGGACCTTGGTGATGGTGTTGTAATCATCCCGGTAGTAGCGAATGGTACCGATGTACAGCGCCCGGGTCTTGTTCGCGGTGTGGAACTTGAGCCCACCCGGCACCAGAATGGTACCGACGCTGATCGATGCATTGCGGCCCTGGTAACCGGAATAACTCGCCTGCGATTCGGTCAGGATGTAACCACCAAGATAGTAGGTGGCGGGGGGCTGCTTCGTATCGAATACTATTTGGACCTTGCCCTTGAACTTGCCGCTGCCAAGTGTTTTCAGCCCGGACTGATCGAATTTGTCCAGCGGCGGAACGATCTCGATCTTGCCGACAATAGCGATATCATCCGGGCCCAACTCTCCTGCGGTGGTTACCGCCGCCATTTCGCTTACGCAACCCGACAGACCTGATAACCCGGTGATCGCAATAAGTCCCGCCAGAATTTTTTGCAATGTCTTCATTCTTTGTTCCTCCGGCGGTTACCGCAATTTCGACAAACGCTTTTCGATCATCGCTTTCCAGTGAGGATCCTTTGCGTAAGGCAACATTTTCTGCAGCAGTTCTTTCTCGCTTGGCGACTTCACGGGTGCCAGGTCGTATTTATCCTGGCCGAAGAAGCCTTCTTTTTTGATTTTTTCGTACTTGTAGGTACCAACGTAATACGCACCGGGGCGTCGAATGACGGGGTCAAGCGCACCACGGCCTTGCGACGGAAAGTTGTAGGTGTAATCAACATTCTTCCAGCCACTGAAACCGCCAAACTCGGTGAACTTGTAGGTACCGGGCGGTACATTGCTACGAAAGAACATGCCGTCAACCACCCAGAAGTGATAATACGGTGTGTCAGATTTGGGTTTTAGCTTCTTCATGGTAACGCGCTGCAGTTTCGACGGCGCTTCCTCCATGTCGATATAGCCATAAACCAGCGATACGTTTTTGTCTGCCGGGGCGTCGTTGAGATGCGGGCTGCTGCCGCACGCGGCCAGCGCCAGCACTGCGCCGACAACAGCGATCAAGCGAACCAGAGGATGGACATACATGAGGATCTCCCTATACGAGTAATAATTTTTATGTGAGCGGAGTCACACAAAAAATATAGTTGGCACAGGGGGATCTGCAACCCGGGAATTGCGTTTTCGGTCTCGAAAAACGAAAAAAGCCCCGCTATTGCGGGGCATTTCAGATCTTTCTGCAGTTCGATCTTTACCTGGCAGCAATCCGGTCGACCTCCCGCCCCCCGGTCAGCTATGCTTTCTGCATCGGGTTGCGGAATCTGGCCAGCGCCACGCGCTTGATAACTTTTTGGATTGCCCGGGATTTAATCACTTCTTTCGAAACAGAAAATGAGCCACGCCCACACACTGCCGATCGACGAATATCGCATCACCGAGGAGCCGTACTACCGGCCACTCGGCAAGGAAATTGAGATATTCCAGGCCGCGCACAAGAACCACTTGCCGATCCTGCTCAAGGGCCCGACCGGCTGCGGCAAGACCCGGTTCATGGAGCACATGGCCTGGCGTCTGCAGCTACCGCTGATTACCGTCGCCTGCCACGATGATCTCACTGCCGCCGATCTGATCGGGCGCTACCTGATCACTTCCGGTGAAACCGTATGGATAGACGGCCCGCTTGCCCGCGCCGTTCGCAGCGGTGCAATTTGCTACCTCGATGAAGTGGTCGAGGCGCGCAAAGACACCACGGTGGTGATCCATCCCCTCGCCGATGACCGACGAGTGTTACCGATCGAGAAGAACGGTGAACTGTTGCGTGCGCCGGACAGTTTCTGTCTCGCCATCTCCTACAACCCCGGCTATCAGAGCGTACTGAAAGATCTAAAGACATCAACGCGTCAGCGTTTTGTTGCCATTGAGTTCGATTACCCGATACCGGAGCTGGAGCGCGAGATCGTCATGGCCGAGACTGGCGTTGACGCGGCCATGGCCGAAAAGCTGGTGCGCTTTGCCGGCATGACGCGCAACCTGAAAGACAGCGGCCTTGAAGAAGGTGCCAGCACCCGCTTGCTGGTGCACGCCGCTAAACTGATGGCATCGGGCATCGAACCGGCCGAGGCCTGCCGCAGTGCCATCGCCGAAACCCTGACCGATGATCCGGAGATGCTGGAAGCGGTCAACGAACTCAGCGCCTCATTGTTTTAATCCGGCATCGAGGTCATCGTAATATGGCCAATTCCACAAGCCTCGCAGATGAAATCGAGCGGCGACTGAACACGCCGCTGGCAGCGGTGCTGTCGCCGCGGCGGACAGTGAGCGACGCCGCCGCTCAATTGGCAACCCTGGAGGACAAGGAGCGGGATGCCGTTATTCATCACGCAACATCGCTGGCCCACACCAACGCGGAACTGGGCTACCAGTTCGTACAGCACGCTGCGACCGCGCTCGTACACATGCCGCTTGCCGACGTACAGGCCTGGGCCGAACACGCGGTAGAGATATACGATCAGGACGGCCTGTATGCTGCCACCGGTTTTCTCGAACGGCCCGAACGCTATGCCGATGAAATCCTGAATCTTGCAAGCGCGGCCAACTTCGACGAGACCAGCCGTATGCTTGCCATCTATATTAATGGTCTCGCCGGGCGCCGCCTGAAACTGGATATCGCAGATCACGCCTTCACCGATACCGAAACCCTATTTCTGCCGCGTCGCATCGCCCGCTTCGAAGACCCCGGACTGAATCGCCAGCTTTACAAGGCCATTGCCTCATTCCTGTGGGCGCAGGCCTGGTACGGCACATTCCGGCTGGATGCCGGGGGCCGAACGCTGGAACAGCGGCTTGCCGCATTCGACAACCCGCACAGCGCACGCGACTTGTTCGATGCCCTGGAGGCAATTCGCATCAACGCCTGCGTCGCACGTGATCTGCCGGGCCTGTACCGCACCTGGCAACAATTGCAGGCTGCAGACGCTTCGATCAGCTACCCCGCGCACTGGTCCGGCATCATCGCGCGATTACAACGCGCGGGGGCCAGCCAGGAAACCACCCTCGAATTGTTGCCCGAGGTAATTAATGATGAGGTGCCGACAGCACTTTGTTATCAGGGGAAGCTGCAACCGGAGCAGGTCACACAAACCATGGCGTTGCGCATGGAAAAGGACAAGGCCGCGTTGCAATCAGCACTGGCGGAGATCGCTCGCAATACTGCCCCGGCACCGGTGGGCGAAGAAGACGATCAACCCAATGCAGGCTCGCTGCAGTTCGAGGTTCGGGTCACGGTAAAACCGGATACGCCCGGCGATTTCGATATCCAGCTTGGACTTGGTGGGCAGGCCCTGGGCATCCCGCCCGAGCTGAAGGCGCTACTGCAATCAATCTTTCAGGACCTTGGCGGCTTCCCGACCGAATACCTGGTACCCGCGGGTGACAACGAGTACGACCCGCAAGCCATCGCGGCAGAGATTGATGCGACAAGCGAGAGCGCCCTGGGCCAGGCAACCTGGTACCCGGAGTGGGATCACCGGCGGCACCAATACCGCAAGGACTGGTGCGCACTGCGCGAACAGGAAGTCGATCCCGATAACGAACCGTTCGTAAACGAAACCCTCAAGAAGTATCACGGTGAGTTGCAGCACCTGCGCAAGGCGTTTGAGGCGCTGCGCGGTGAGAACCAGTTGAAAAAGCGCCAGCCGGACGGCGATGACATCGATTTTGATGCCGTGGTGCAGGCAATGACCGACCTCAGCCTGGGGCTGGAAATGCCGCCGCAACTGTTTACGCAGCTGCACCGCCATGAGCGCAATATCGCGGTGATGTTCATGGTCGACATGAGCGGCTCGACCAAGGGCTGGGTCAACGATGCTGAGCGCGAGTCACTGGTATTGTTGTGCCAGGCACTCGAGATCCTCGGCGATCGCTATGCCATTTACGGCTTCTCCGGGATGACCCGCAAGCGTTGCGAGCTGTACCGGATCAAGACCTTCGAGGAGCCTTACTCTCGACTGGTCGAGCAACGTATTGCCGGTATCAAGGCGCAGGACTATACGCGCATGGGTGTCACCATTCGCCACCTGAGCAAGCTGCTCAATGACGTTGATGCCCGCACCAAGTTATTAGTAACGCTCTCCGACGGCAAACCCGACGACTTTGATGGCTACCGCGGTGACTACGGGATTGAAGACACACGCCAGGCATTGATCGAGGCCAAGCGCCAGGGGATTCATTCATTTTGCATTACGATCGATGACGAGGCGCGTGACTACCTGCCGCATATGTACGGCGCGGTGAATTACACGATAATTGATGATGTCCGGAAGTTGCCGCTGGTCGCGGATATATATCGTCGACTGACCCTATAGATCCAGCACTAGACTTATCCGTTATCGGGCAGAAGCGGACCTGGCGAGTGCTATTAATGCCCGCATCACCTGTCGGCGAAAGCTGGCAAAGCCAGCTTAGCCGATCAGGTGCATGCGGATGTTAGCTTCCTGCGTATTCGGTTTCTCAGTCAGTGATTGTGTTCACCGCGGGTGCCGGCTGCTGGAACGGATCCTTTGGCGCTGTCAACGACGTGCCGCCGGTGCCCGGCAGGACTTCGAAGCCCATGTTAAACCAGACCAGCGAATTTCTGACCAGATCAAACCCCTCGCGGTTGCCGACCAGCTTGGCCTTGCCGTTCTTGATTTGCTCGTCGAGAGTTGCAGTCCCCATCATCACCGTTTCCAGGTCGGAACGGTTAATGGTGATGGTGAGATCGGCCTTCTTGGCCTGCTGCCCTTTGATGTTGGTCAGTGTGCTATTGCTCAATTCCACAATGTACTTCTCGCCATTGTCAGGCGTGATCAGGTTCATCACGAAATGTTTGCCCTCAACTTTCGAGCCATCCAACCGAATGCCAAGGAAATCCAGCCACAGATCAGTGGACATGGCCTTGATCATGTCTGGTCCGCTACTTTTTGGTGAAGCACCCTTGGGGATGCCATTGCGCAGTTCGTACGCGCCCGCGAGGAAGCTATTGCGCACGCTGGGACTTTCCTTCTGGTAGCCGATCTGCTCATAGACATCTGCCAGCAGATCTTTTGCTTCCTGATTTTTGGGTTCAGCGAAAACCAGTTTGTTGAGGATTTCCACCGCGTGCAGGTATTTGCCCTGGCTGTAGAGTTTCTTGCCCTTGGCAATAATTTTCTTCGCTCCACCCATCATTTCAACATACAGCGGGGCAGAATCACGCGGCGACAATGGAGTCAACGTGGCCGGGTTGGCATCCCAGTAGCCAAGGTACTTGTTGACCACGGCGCGGCTGTTGTGGGCCTCGGAACCATGATAGCTGTGCGCCGCCCAGTTCTGTTCTAGGCTCTTGGGCAATTTGTAGACATTCTGGATCTCATTGATGGTCACGCCCTGGTTGGCCAGGAACAGCACCTGGTTGTTCAGGTTGGCGTAGACGTCACGCTGGGCGCGCATGATCTCCTGAATGCGGTCGTTGCCCCAACGCGGCCAGCTGTGCGAGGCGAACATCACTTCCGCCGTGGCACCGTAACGATACAGTGACTCATTGATGTTCTTCGACCACTTCAGCGCATCGCGTACAGCAGCACCACGCAGGGTGTAAATGTTGTGGACGGTACCGGTAATATTTTCCGCGGCCCAGAAGGCCTTCATGTCCGGGAACCAGGTATTCATTTCCGCTGGCGCTTCGGTGCCGGGGGTGTTCTGGAATTCCATCTTCACGCCATCGACGGTGAGCGTTTCAAAGTCCTTCTTAATAATCACATTGGGTGGAATCAGGCCCAGATTACCGGCGGCTGTGTTTTT
>Ga0111166_1105_pt1 | contig 10467 bp, 10 predicted proteins | sample DeeMarSeWOR28_12_FD_80267 | JGI IMG/M metagenome (GOLD analysis project Ga0111166, IMG submission 80267) | Thiotrichales bacterium SG8_50
GTTGGCACGGGTCATGCATATACGCAGACAAGCGGGCTGTGGTACTGAGCGGTCGATAGCGGCTGCCACGGTTTCCGGTCCGGGTTCAATGGCCAGTCTGTGGCGCCCGGGATGGCGCGGTTTCCCTTCGGGGAGAGCCGCAGACACGTTCTTACTGACGGAGGTTTTTTCGAATGCGTACTAACAAGATTCTCTTGGCGACGATTGCCGCAATGGGTGCGCTTTCCGCGCCATTGGTGCAAGCCGATACCGCAACCTGTAGCACGGCAGCGTGTGCGGCGGGTCCGCTCACTGTAAACTTCAGCATCAACATTCCCTCGGTAATGCGCTTCTCGCTTGGCGCCACTGGCTCCAACCCGACTGTCACGTGGTCCGCCGGCACGATCACCTCGGCCAACCTCGGTTCCGGTACGGATGTTAATTCCGACACCGTCAGCAACGGCGGTGCCGGCGCCAATGGTACCAATCAGGTGCGCTACGCGCTGCTCAGTAATCTGGGAGGCACCAACGTGACAATCAGCGCCACTGGTACCGGCGGCACTTTGACCGATGGTGGTACGAACACCATGCCATACAGTGAAATCATCTCGACCCCGACGGCCGTCACCGGTGCGGCGGTCAGTATGCCGGCGGCTGGCGGCTCTACGCTGGTGGGGTACACCTCCAACTTGATCAACCGGGTTGGGTACTGGAACTACGCGTTCGACAATACGACGGTGTATGCCGCGGGCACCTACACGGGCTCGATCACATATACCGCGACGGATGACTAGACCATAGCGAAGCGACCGTCGGTCCGTAGCATGTGCAAAGGGGGCATCGAATGGTGCCCCCTTTGTGCTTTTATGGTATCGCGAGCGGCGGTTGCCGGATCCCACGACTAATGTAACCTGATAGCAATGGCCTCGAAGGCACTACACACATGACGCGAGAATCGGTTGGCCTCAAGCGTGGCGAGCATCGAGCGTTGGGTTGCGACGCGGCTGTATTTGTTGCCGTGTGCGCCGTGATCACGTACAGCGCCGGCGCGCAGGCGGCCTCGCTGGGCCTCAATCCACCGCCGGGGAATTTGATTCTCGTGGTTGGCCCGGAAGCCACCCCGAGCGCTGCAGGCCCGGTTTCGGTCACCTTCACGCTCACCGCTCCTCAAATCGGGACGGGGCAGATTGATGGATCGCCCGTCGTTCAGATAGAAATGGTGGGGCGGCGGCCCCCTAGCGGGCCGAATTTCACCGCCGAGCTGCGCGCGAACGCGCCGGCATTCGTGACGTCCGGTGGTAACCAAATTCCAATATCTGATTTCAGCTGGACCAGCGTGGCGCTCGCGGGTGCGAGCTACCCGCAGGTGATCCCCTCCGGGGTCTTCGCCGCCGGCGGCGGCATACAGCTGATCGACACGTTATCGGTAGTAGGAGGACCAACGCGCACCACCGGTGGTGCACTTACGTTCCACTACGCCAACAGCGCGATCTATCCGGCCGGGAGCTACGGGCCGACGGCGATCACTTACACCGCGGTATGGGTGCCATGACGAGAATTCGACGCGTGTGTTGCGTCGCCATGACGCTCGTCGCGGGGCTCACGGCGACGCTCGCGCACGGAGGACAGGCAATCGAGGCGCGCTTCTTCCCGAGTCCCGACCTGCAGCTGGAGGGGCGCTGGGCCGCTCCCAAGCCGAGTTTGCGCAACGACCCGGCTTTCAACAATCTTGTTATTGGCGAAACCCCGATGACTGAATTGCGCTTGATCGTGCCGCAAGCGTTCGTCGGCAAGCGAGTTCGCGTGCACATGGTTGTGCCGAGTGCGACCCAGGGCCTCGCCGGCAACCGCGGTCTGGAAGTCCAGTGGACCACTCAGGGGATTTTTAGGTCCGGTACGGCGCGCCCCGGCGAGCGCGTACTGTTTTACGAAGGCACTGCGACTGGCGGATTGCTAAGAGATTTCGTCGCCTACACTCTTCGAGTGGATGCTACCTATATGAACGGCCCCCTGCGCTTTGATCCCGTCTATGAAATCGAGGAACGCTAGCAAGTTTGCGTGGTTCGGCCGTTGGCTGGTTGGCGCCACGATCGCGTCGATCGCGGCGTCGCCGGCCGGCGCCACCTTCGACGCGGCGGTTAGCCCGCCCCGCTTCGAGCTCGAGGGCAAGGCGGGCGAAATCATCCGTCAGGTACTGACCATTACCAACGGAGGCGAGCAGGCAGCGCGCTACGACATTAAGACCGCAGACTGGTATCTCGATGCCAATAGCCGAGTGGCCTACCATGAGGGTGCGCCTGCTGCCGGTTCGTGCCGTCCGTGGGTGAAAATCGAGCGCCACCAAATCAATCTCGCACCGCGTGCGAGTCGTGGCTATCGCTTCGAGGTTCACGTTCCGCCGGATGCAAAGAGCGGAGAGTGTCGTTTTGCCCTATTAATCGCCGGCGCGGCGGCCACGGTGGTGCAGCCCGGTGCGCAGCAGATCCGCATACCGGTTGTCGGTCGGCTCGGCGTCATCGTGTATGTGACCGTTGGCGCTGCGCGCCCGGACCTTCGGCTCGCGAGCCTCGCCATCAAGAAGGTGGACGGAAAGCCTATGGTAGCGGCGGAATTTGTGAATCTGGGTGATGCTCACGGGAGGGTGTTTGGCAACCTCGAAGCGAAGGATGCCGCGGGTCGCACGTTCGAGCTGATCGTGCAGCAGTCGGCGATTCTTCCCAAGGGGCGGCGTACTCTTCGCCTGCATCCGGTCGACTACTCTACCGGTGAGCCACGCGATGCGCCCTTCGATCCCGTGGCGCCGTTGCATGTGCGCGGCAAGTTTCAGTTCCGTGGTGGGGGCGAGGTCAAGGTCGACCAGGTCATTCGCTGATCGATGCTTGGAACGGCGGCAGGCAGTCTAGTTCGGTCCGATACGAATCAGCGGAATCTCAACCACCGCCGTTTCACGTGGACTTACGGTGGCGCGGATGGGGCGCTGTTCGTCGATGACCCACGGTAGCGGGATGTTGGCGACATTAACTGTCAACTGGTGCTCGCCACTCGCCACCGGATTAAAACTGAACTCCCCTTTTGCGTTGGTTTCAACAGCAGTGCTGCTATCCAGGAAAATTGTTACGTTTGGCACCCCACCTTCATCGGCGTCGCGCACGCCATTGCCATTCTTGTCGTAGTAGAGGATTCCGTTGACAGCGCCGCGCCCCAGCTTGCCATTGGTTAGGCCGAGGGGCGACTCCGCGCGGCCCCAGCTGGCGTCGTAACGCAGACTCAGCAGCACTTGCCGATCGGTCAGACGCGTTTCGGTCTGACCGACCATCTGCAGTGAATTCTGGTTGTAGGTAAAGTCAGTCCCCAGCATCCAGCCCGGCAGGAATCGCCAGCCGAAGGAGAGTGTCGCACTCGCGGTGCGGCTGCTGTCGGTAGTGTCGCCGGCGAGGTAACCCACATAGCCATTTACTCCGAGGCTCAGGCCGTTCCGGTTCCAGGCGGTACCGCCGCGAAGCTGCGTTTCTGTGTAGTCGTTCGAAGACCCCGACTGTTGGACATAGGCAATACCACCGCGAAGCGAACTCAGCCCGGCAAAGGGGTTCCAGTAGTGGTCCCAGTTGCCATCGTAGCGTGTCGAAGGAGTCGAGCCAGAGCGGTCCATTACGCCAAGGGTCCAGGTGCTGGTGCCGCTCAAGAAGCGGTTAGAGGCCGTGCCGCGCACCGTCGTCGTGGTATCGCGGGTATCGACACCCGCACCTCGAGCGCTGTCCTGACCAAGGGACAAAAAACCGGAAAGACTGAGCGTCTCGCTGAACTGATAGGCAAGGTTGCCAAAACCATACGCCGAATCGCGCGTCGCGCTTGCCGGGTTGTCGTCCACATTGCTCTGCGACCAGTCGGCGCCAAGTGAGTAGATTGTGCGAAATGAGCGTGTCGTGCCGCGCCAATAAACACCCTGAATGTCAGTAAGAATCGTGTTATTGCGGTCGATCCACTCTAGGTTCGGATCCATGCGATACACGCCTGCATTCTGCAGCCAGCGGCCCAGTCGCTTCTCGCCGTCCGCCCACAGACCGAGCGCGCCACCGTTGTTGACAAGCAGATTCAGCTGAGCCTTTCCTGCCTCCCGCGCATTGTATTGGATTGCACCGGCCGCACTCGTGTAGCTACGTACGCCTTGTGCGGTGAGCGCGTCGTTTGCCTGCCAGATCTGCGCCGACCCCTTCCACTCTGGATTGATTCGGGTGGTGGCGCTCAGTCCCGCAACGCTGCCTGATGAATAATCGGTGCTGAACACCGGAAAGGTGCGTCCCTGCAGCGTACCGAGCGTTCCACCACCAAGTCGCAGTGTTGTGTCACTGGAACCAGTCTCAGAGAACGCACCCTGGACCAGCGGTTCAGGCAGGCGAACGCGATAGCCCTGCGACAACATCTCCGGCACGCGCGCGCGAATGTGCCCGAGTTCGTTGGTCATCTGCCAGCGGTCGGTGAGTGCAAAGCCGCGTTGAGTGAGGTTGCCATAACCCCCTCCGGTAAACGTGTTCGAGAAATAGCCGTTGGCGCTGGCATCCGTAAAAATGCCGCGCGCCTCAAAGCGCCCATAGTCGCGCGTCTCTTGGCGCGCCTCTACCGCAAGGCCGTGCTCGGTGTAGCCTGCGGAGGTTGTACCCGTACTTTTCTGGTCGAAGTAGCGATATTCGGTACTGGCGCTGCCCGGCAGTAGGGTCGAAATTCCACTCGCTGTTCCAGCCAGGTCGGCAGCGTCATCTGCTTTGCCCGGATCGATGAGCGCGTCCCGATATGTCTCTGCAGGTTCAGTTGCCACCGGCGCCGCGGGCGGTGGAAGTTGCGGGTCTTGCGCAAGCCGAATCGGCGCCGCAAAGTCAGACGCGATACCGAGGTTGTCCCGGGCGGCGACGCGCGTCGTGCCCGCGCTTGTCTGGCAGCTTTCGATATCGGCAGGACTTAGTTGCTTCATCAAGGCGTCGCGTTGCCGTGCGGCGCGCTCGTTACCCTGCGCGGCCGCGCGCACGTACCAGCAATAGGCTTGGACAAGGTGGTCCGACACACCCGTCCCGTGCTCGTAGAGAATTCCAAGCTCGTACTGGCTCTCCGAATCGCCAGCTTCCGCCGCCTGTTTCAGGGTGACCAGTTCAGGCGGACCCTTGGAGACGGCCAAAGGTGCTGTGCCAACGACCGCGATTGTCAGCCCTGTCGTCAACAGCAGCAGAATTGCGATAAGAGACAAGCGGGCGCGTCCCCGATATGAGGATCGCCACCGTGGGGGTGTCTTATTGGCAGGAATCGCCATTTATGTCAAATGCTTAGGCCGCATAGCTACACACTATCCTGAGAAAAGTAGCCTAAACTTGGCCTGTTAGCGCGTTTCTCTATAGATAAATGTGATATCTGCAATTACTGGGCCACGGCTTTAGCGCCTCTTTCCAGCCCTTGGCCCCGAGTTTTGGCACTGCCGGAAACATCTGTTTTCGGCCTTTTTCTTGGGGCTGAGGGCCATCCTGTGTGGATGGGGCCCGAGGCGCCCCTGCTGCGTATTTCGGGCGATCCGAGCAGGGCGGGGTGGCGTGACAATCGGAAGCCCGGCTACGGGGGGTTCGACGGTGCGGCGCTGAGTGGTTCCGGGGGGTATCTCCGCCGTGCCATCACCAGCGCGCTAGGCGCGCGCCACGACCCAAACCTCAACGCGCTTCGCCCCGGCCTGATGCAGCGCGGCGGCAAGGGCGTCAGCGGTTGCGCCGCTGGTCATCACGTCGTCGACGATCGCGACGTTTCGGCCGCTATAGTCGCCCTTCACGGCGAAGGCTCTGCGCACATTCTTGCGCCGCTCGGCGCGCGACAGCTCGGTTTGCGGGCGAGTAGCGCGCACGCGCGTAACGCCAAAGGCATCGAGCGGCAATCCAAGCCGCTTGGCTATCGGCCTGGCAAGTTCGAGCGACTGGTTGTAGCCACGCCAGCGCAGTCGAGCGCGATCGAGCGGCACTGGCACCAGCACATCAATTGCCGAAGCGTCGGGTCTTGCCAGTTCTGCTGCACACAGGTTGCCGAGCACGCGCGCCAGGTCCAGGCGACCGTGATACTTCAGTCCGTGAACAAGCGAATCCACCGGATGCTCATAGCGGAACACCGCGCGTGTCACTGCGAAGGCCGGCGGAGACTGCTGGCAGGCACCGCACAATGCCGCGTGTGTGGCGTCGAGGGGATTGGCGCAGCGCGGGCAGGCCGACGCGAGGCGTGGGAGCGCAGCGTCGCAAGGCGTGCACAGGTCCTGGCCGGTGTCGGTCGGGTCGCCGCAGAGGACGCATGCGGGGGCGAAAAACCGTCGAGCGTTACGAATGCAGTTGTTAACCAGATGAGTGATCATTCGTTGACAGTGATCAGTGCTCCGCTAAACTGCCGCCTTCAACGCCCGGCAGCCGCTGCTCGATGAACTGGCTCAGCGACGAGCTTGCCCGGCTCGAGCAGGCGCATCTCTACCGCCGGCGCCTCGTGCTTGATTCGCCGCAGGGCGCGGAAGTTGTGGTCGATGGCCGGCGGTTGCTGTCGTTCTGCAGTAACGACTACCTTGGGCTCGCGAACGATTCACGGGTGATCGCGGCCTTGCAGCGCGGTGCCGGGCAATACGGCGTTGGTTCCGGCGCCTCGCATCTTGTCACGGGACATTGCCGCGCTCATCACGCGCTGGAGGAGGAGCTGGCCGATTTCGTCGGTGCCAGGCGCGCGCTGCTGTTCTCCACCGGCTTCATGGCTAATCTTGGCGTGGTCATGGCGCTCGCGGAACGCCACTCGCTGATCGCCGAAGACCGACTGAATCACGCCTCGCTCATAGATGCCGCGCGCCTCGCACGCGCCCGCACGCGCCGCTATCCGCACGCCGACGTCGGGGCACTGCGGCGCCAGCTCGGTCCGGAGCAGCGGCTCTCGCTCATTCTCACGGATGCGGTGTTCAGCATGGATGGCGATGTGGCGCCGCTCGAAGCGCTCGCCGCGCTGGCGCGCGAGCACGCCGACGATGCTCACGGGCTTGGTGTACGCGGTCCGCAGGGACGGGGTTCGCTCGCGGCGGCAGGGCTCGCCCCCGCGGGCGAGCTGATTCTCATGGGCACGCTTGGCAAGGCGTTCGGCGTCTTCGGAGCGTTCGTTGCCGGGGATGCCGATCTTGTTGAGCTGCTGATCCAGCGGGCGCGCAGTTACATCTATACCACCGCGCTGCCTGCTGCGGTGGCCGAAGCGGTGCGCGCCGCGCTTGCAGTCGTTCGCGCGGAAGGCTGGCGCCGCGAGCGTCTGCGCGAACTGATCGCGCGTTTTCGCGCGGGTGCGGCGCAGCTCGGATTCACTCTCACGGAATCGGAAACGCCCATTCAGCCGCTGTTAGTCGGGGAGGCGTCGGCGGCGCTCGCGCTCGCCGATGGGCTGCGCGCGCGCGGCTTCCTGGTGCCGGCAATCCGCCCGCCCACCGTGCCGGCCGGTAGCGCGCGGCTGCGTGTGAGCTTCTCTGCGGCACACAGCCCCGATCAAGTCGACCGACTCCTCCGTGCGCTCGCAGAAATTGCCAAGGCTGTTACGTGAACGCCCTTTATTGCGAGACCGCTGGCGCGGGTTCTCCTGTCGTGCTGGTGCACGGGTGGGGCACACATGGGGGTATCTGGGAGCCAGCGCGCGATACCCTGGCGGCGAACCATGGTCTTTATATCCCGGATCTTCCGGGGCACGGCCGCTCGCGTGACGTCGGCGCGCCGAGTCTCGATGCGCTAACTGTTTCGCTCGAGGCTATCGCACCAAAGAGAGCGGTGTGGATCGGTTGGTCGCTCGGCGGGCTGGCGGCCCTGGGGATCGCCCTACGCGCGCCACAGCAGGTCAAGGCGTTGGTGTTGATCGCGGTGACGCCGTGCTTTGTACAGACGCGCGATTGGCTGTCGGCCATGCCGGCCAGTACGTTCGAGGAATTCGCGCGCGGTCTCCACCAAGACTTCCGCGCCACGCTCTCGCGCTTTCTCGCGCTGCAGGTCGGGCACGGCGAGGCCGAGCGTGCCATGCTGCGCAACCTGCGCTCCTCGCTGTTCGAACACGGTGATCCGTCGCCCGCGGGGCTGGCCGGTGGTCTGAACATCCTGCGTGATACCGATTTGCGTGCCGATCTTCCGACGATCGACCTACCCGTTCTCGTCGTGCACGGCGCGCGCGATCGTATCGCGCCGGTTGCGGCGGCCGAGGCCATGGCCGCCCGGTTGCCACAAGCCGAACTCGTGCTGGTGCCGGATGCGGGCCATGCGCCACAGCTCTCGCATTGGCCTGCCGTCGCGCCGGTATTGGTGCGCTTTCTCGCGAGCCATGGTTGACGGCGCCGATATCGACAAGCGTCAGATGCGCGGCGCGTTCAATCGAGCCGCGACTCACTATGACGAAGTCGCACGATTGCAGCGCGAGGTCGCGGCACAGCTGCTCGAGCGTCTCGACATTATTCGTGTGGAGCCGCGGGCCATTCTCGATATCGGTTGCGGTACGGGATATCTCAGTGCGGCTGTGGCGAGACGCTATCGTGGGGCACGCGTGCTTGGCGTCGACATCGCCGAGGCGATGGCGCAGCGGGCCAATGCGACTACCAAAGGTTTTGCGCCACGCGCGCAGACCGCACTGAGATTGCGCGGTCCGCGCCATTTCGTTTGTTCCGATGCCGAGGCGCTGCCGCTCATGCCCGCGAGTGTCGATATGGCGGTGTCGAACCTGACGCTTCAGTGGTGCGATGCCCGGCGGGTGTTCGCCGAAGTGCTGCGGGTTTTGAAGCCAGGCGGGTTGTTCATGTTCTCGACCCTGGGTCCCGACACCCTGAAGGAGTTGCGTGGGGCGTGGCAGGCGGTGGATGGCGATGTGCACGTGCACCAGTTTGTCGATATGCACGACATCGGCGACTGGATGCTGGCCGACGGGTGGCACTGTTACGTGAGCTCAAGCAGTTGGGAGCGCACAACGTTGCCACCTCACGCCGGCGCGCGTTGACTGGTCGTGAGCGCTTCGAGCGGTTTCGCGCGGCCTATCCAAGCGACGGCCCGGACGGCGGGATTTCGGCAACCTATGAAGTCGTGTTCGGCCATGCCTGGGCGCCTGTGGCCACACGGCTGGCGCAGTCTTCCGGCATGTCAGCCGTGCCGCTTTCCGAGGTAAAGAGACCCCATGGCTAAGGCGATCACCGATGCGGGCGGGAAGATTGGCGCGGCCGGCGCCGGTTGGTTTATTACGGGCACGGACACTGGTGTTGGCAAGACCCTCGCGGCGCAAATGTTGCTGCTCGCGCTCCGGGCGCGTGGAATACCTGCCGTCGGCATGAAGCCGGTGGCTAGCGGCTGCCGCTCTACGCCGCTTGGGCTGCGCAGCGAAGACGCCGAGGTTCTGCTCGCGGCGAGCGGCGTTGCCGCGCCTTATGATGACGTAAATCCGTATGCGTTCGAGCCGGCAATCGCCCCGCATCTTGCGGGCGGCAAGCCAATCGAGATCGAGCGGATCGGCGTGCACTATGGCCGTTTGCGTTCGCTCGCCCCTTATATTGTCGTGGAGGGCGTCGGCGGATGGGCGGTTCCCATTGGCCCGCGCGAGAGCATGGCCGACCTCGCCGCGGCGCTTGCGCTGCCGGTCATCCTCGTTGTCGGGCTGCGGCTCGGTTGTCTCAATCATGCGCTGCTGACGGCGCAGGCAATCGAGGCGCGTGGCCTGAAGCTTGCCGGATGGGTCGCGAATCCCATTGATCCGGCGATGTTGCATGTCGAGGCAAATATTGCCTCGCTGCGAGAGCGACTGGCTGTGCCGCTGATCGCCCGTTTTCCGAGTCTGCCCCCTCACGGTCGGCACGAGGAACTCGTCTCGCTGTTCGACCTTGCCACGCTCGGTTTGCACTAGCCGCTGACAATAAGCCGAGCGCCGTGCTGGGGCGTTGGCTGCGAGAGCTCGCTAGGAAATGCACTGGAAAACAAACCGTTTTCGCTGGCACCTGACAGTATTGCGGCACCCCAACCCATGTGTTAGTTTGCGCGCGCCGTAAAGCCGGCCGACCCGCAAAGAAACTTATCCCTGACCTGATTTTCTTGATCGGGGAGGCAGCGCGACTAGATTAAATGAACGCTGCGCATCGGGTCCCGGTCCTCGCCGATTCGTTGCGGTATCGGGAGCGAGGAGGAGCTGATGGATGGGAATCAACAGTCCGCCGATTCTCGGCCGGACCGGCGGATGGTTGGTGTTTGGAGTCATTGCGGGATTCCTCACAATCATTACGGTCGGGTTCGCCTTGCTGGGGGCATGGATGATTCTGCCCTTCGCCGGACTCGAGGTGGTACTGGTCGGTGTGGTGACGGCGTGGTTCGCGCGACACCATGACGACCGTGAATGGATCGTGCTCGAGCCAACGCGTGTCCGGATTGCGCGTCGCGAGGGCAAGCGGCAGGAGCAGTTCGAGTTTCAGCGCTACTGGGCGCGGGTGCGGTTCGAGCGGCG
>Ga0111166_1081_pt1 | contig 10363 bp, 9 predicted proteins | sample DeeMarSeWOR28_12_FD_80267 | JGI IMG/M metagenome (GOLD analysis project Ga0111166, IMG submission 80267) | Thiotrichales bacterium SG8_50
CCATGGGCATCGCAGATCTTGCGCAAACCCTGGAGAAAGCCCGGTGCGGGCGGAACGCAGTTCATATTGCCGGCGACCGGCTCGACGATAATGCAGGCGACCTGGTCGCCCATTTCGCCGAAGACCTGTTCCACCTGCTCGAGGTTGTTGTATTCCAGGGTCAGCGTTAGCGCTGCCAGGTCTGCCGGTACGCCGGGTGAAGTTGGCACACCGAGTGTCAGGGCCCCGGAGCCGGCCTTTACCAGCAACGAGTCGGAGTGGCCGTGATAACAGCCCTCAAACTTCACGATCTTGTCACGGCCGGTAAAGCCACGGGCGAGCCGGATTGCGCTCATGGTCGCTTCGGTACCAGAGCTGACCATACGCACCTTTTCTACCGACGGCACCAGCCTGCACACCAGGTCGGCCATTTCGGTTTCAATGCGCGTCGGTGCACCGAAGCCAAGTCCGTTGTCTGCCGCCGATTTCACAGCCGCAATCACATCAGGATGGGCGTGGCCCAGTATCATCGGCCCCCAGGAGCCGACGTAGTCGATATACTTGTTCCCGTCCTCGTCCCACAGACAGGCGCCTTGGCCACGGGCAAAGAACACCGGGTCGCCACCCACGCCCTTGAAGGCGCGTACGGGTGAGTTAACGCCACCAGGAATATGCTGGCTGGCTTGTTTAAACAGGTCTGAAGACTGACTCATGTGATTTTTCCTTTGAAACTTTTAATCGAATAGGCGGGTGTAACGTTTCGCCGCTTCGCGGATGTTGTTCGCAGCAAACACACCGCTGATGACTGCCAGAGCGTCAGCGCCGGCGGCCACCAGTTCGGCGCCATTTTCCGGGGTGATGCCGCCGATGGCAACCACCGGCAGATCCAGTTCCTCGCTCGCCAGATGCAACAGATCAGTGGTAGCGCGCACCGCATCGGGTTTGATGCTTGATGGGTAAAAGCTTCCGAACGCGACGTAGTCGGCGCCATCGCTTTTTGCTTTCCGTGCCAGCTCGATCTCGTTGTAACAGGAAACGCCGACCAGTGCTTCCGGTCGTAAAAATGCGCGAACGCCGGCCGGGATCGGGTCATCGCGCCCGAGGTGTACCCCGTCCGCCGCCACCGCTTTCGCCAATGTCGCATCGTCGTTGATGATATAGACGACATTATTTTCCCGGCACAAATTGGCCAGTTCCTGTGCCTGTTGCAGACGCAACACGCTGTTGTCGCTCTTGTCCCTGAACTGGATGACACTGGCGCCACCGGCAATCGCCTGCTGCACGGCTGGCAACAACTGATCGGGTGCGAGCACGGTGGTATCGGCAATCGCGTACAGCCCGCGAATGCGAGATCGTGCGGGTTGCCGGTTCATGATTTGGCTTTGTTGTTGGGATCGCGGCTGGCCCAGTACTGGCGGTCGGGCAGGTGCTGGCCCATACCCAACTGATGACCCTTGGCCAGGGTATTCCAGGTAAATGCCAGCGCCTCTCGCACTGCGGCAGTGACCTCGAAGCCCTGGGCCAAACCGGCAGCGCAGGCAGCGGCCAGCGTGCAGCCGGAGCCATGATAGTCGTGTGGCAGGCGAGGCTGGGTGATGGTTTCCAGCATGCGGTGATGCCCGAACAGGTGATGACTGACCTCGGTCGTGGGCTCGTGGCTACCGGTGCACAGGACAAACTCACAACCCAGGGACATCAACTCCTGGGCACAGGCTTCGGGGCTATCGGCATTGGTTGCCAGGCGCCTCATTTCTATCGAATTCGGAGTTACCAGCGTGGTGTGGGGCAGCAACAAGGTCCGGTAGCCATCTTCCAATGGTTGCTCACTCAGTTCACTGCCGGCGCCGGTCGTCAGCACCGGGTCCACTACCAGCGGAATCGATGGGTAGTCGCTTATAATTGTTGCCACTGCTGCAAGATTGGCGGCATTGCCAAGCATGCCGGTTTTGAACGCAGCGACTGGCATGTCTTCCAGGACCGCGCGCGCCTGGGCGATGAGTAGTTCAGTGTCGACTGCAGCAAACTCTTTCAGCCCGCCGGTGTCCTGTGCTGTGACCGCAGTGATGATCGGCGCCGGGTGGCAACCCAGCGCACTGACGGCCTGGATATCTGCCGTGATGCCGGCGCCACCGGTGGGATCGGCACCGGCGAAGATCATCACGACCGGAGGCTTGACGTCAGTCATTGCCCTGCGCTGTCACCAGCTCTTTCAACGTTGTGATTAACCCGGGGTCCGTATTGAGCGCCGGGACCACGCGATAGTTATCGATGCCATGTTCCCTGGCGACCTCCGCATATTCAACACCGAGTTCGTACAGCGTCTCGATATGGTCCGAGACAAAGGCGATCGGATAGACCAGCATCTGTTTTGCGCCGGCCCTGGCTTTTTCCTTGATCACGTCTTCGGTGTAGGGTCGCAACCATTCCAGCGGGCCCACCCGGCTCTGGTAACACAGCGTCGTGTGCGGCCAGTTAAGCCGTTTTTGCACCGCCGCATAGGTAGCTTCAATCTGCTGCTGATAGGGGTCGCCGCGTTTTACGATTTTCTGTGGCAAGCCATGGGCAGAAAACAATAGTTCTATTTTCGCGGGGTCCGGCTCCGGCAATTCTTTTGCCGCCTTTTGAATTGCATCGGCGATGGTCTGTTGATAGCGCGGCTCTTTGTACCACTCTTCAATATAATGAATGCGCGGGTGGTAGTCAGCACGCAAGCAGGCCCGGTTGAAATCATTATAGGAGCTGCCAGTAGTGGTCGTGGAATATTGCGGATATAACGGCAACAGGACGACCTTGCCAAACCCCGCCGACTTGAGTTGTGCAACAACTTCATCCGACATTGGGTGCCAGTAGCGCATACAAACAAATACCTGGTAGTCGCCGGCGTCCTCGAGTGCAGTCGACAGGGCATCGGCCTGCGCCCGTGTGTATTCGCCTATTGGTGATTTGCCGCCCATGGCCTCATAACCCTTTGCGGCCTCGGGCGCGCGGCGTCGCGAGATCAGTCGGGCAAACGGCTTCTGCGTGATAAAGCCCAGCGGCAATTTGAATATGTCGGGATCAGAGAACAGGTTGAACAGGAAAGGCTCAACTGCCTCCAGCGAATCCGGTCCGCCCAGATTGAATAACACGACTGCAGTACGTTCCGTCATTATGATCAAAGCCGAATGAAAGGGGAGAAATTGTAACGCGAACCAACGCGGGTTTTCACTATCGTGTTGATCGTGCCAGAATTGAAGGCTGGAATGAGCCAAACAGCGTCAGATTCTGAGACACAGAGGAAGCAATGAAGAGTTACATGTGTGTGGTATGCGGTTTCGTCTATGAAGAGGAAAAGGGCCTGCCGGATGAAGGCATCCCTGCCGGCACCAGGTGGGAGGATGTCCCCGAAACCTGGAAATGCCCCGAATGCGGAGCCAGTAAAGAAGAGTTTGAAATGATCGAAATCTAGGCCGGCGTAGAGCTGTCAGCCCCACCCACCTGAATGCCTAGTCCCCGGAGTCTATATTCTTTTTCTCGGTCGTCAGCCCGAGGCGCTCCAGCTTGTAGTGCAGCGTGTTCGGGCGCAGCCCCAGCAATCTGGCCGCCTTGGACTTGTTCCCGTCACAGCGATCCAGCGTTTCCTTCAGGATAGCGGCCTCGAACTCGGCGACATGTTCTTCCAGTGTCTTGCTCTTGTCGTTGGAAAAGCTGACAAACTGTCCTGCCTGTGTGGCCTCTTTGCTGCCCAGGCGCTCGAAAATCAGGCTCTTCAGTGTCGCTAGCGTATCCATGTGGTGCTCTAGTTGTAACGACTCCAGTTCCGACTGTTCGAGGTAGACGTTCTGATCGCTCTGGAGGTTATGTAGCAGGGTGAAGTAGTGGGCCAGCAGTTGCAGGTCACCCTTGCGATCAGCCAGGTCCGGTAATTCAAGCACAAACGTCTGAAGCGCGGGTGGCAGATTTTCCGAACGCTTGTCAGCGTTACGATCGAAACCGGCCATGAATCGAACGTCACCGCGCTCCTGCACCAGCGCCAGAATGTGGTCGACTATCTTGTCTGGTAGTCTCGCGACATTGTCGATCATCAGGCTGCCACCCCGCGCCTGTTTGAGTGCTTGCTTGATGCGGCGCTCGTCTTCAGCCGAAAGTGATTCGATGGCGTTATCGATGCTCAGGCCGTCGCTGCGGATGACCACAACCTCGCCGTTGCTGGTGCCCTGGTTGTGAATGTAATTTCCCGCCGCCACTGCTTCGGCGACGTCGGCAGACTTGATCACAACGGGCTCAAAGAAGCGCGAAATACGAATGGCATCGGCGATTACGTCAATAAATACCTGGCTTCGACCGATCAACGGACTGTCCGCGTCGGCAACCGAACACATAGCCTTGCGCAATTCCGAAATAGCGTTTATTCGTCGCACCAGAGCCGCAGTTGGCAGCGTTTCCGGGAATACCTCGATGATCCCGCCGAGCAGGGCTTTTTGATTGAGGCGCACAAACTCGTTTGCGCCGGGGCCATACAGCAGAAACGCTGATTTGCTTCCATACTCGTTAATCAGTTTCAGAAATTGCCGATTGGCACGACTACTGCCATCTTCAATTTGGCAGACCAGTACATCGGACGGGCTCTGTCTCTTGAAGCTGGATGAATTCGCGGCGACGTAATGAGCCGCCTGCGGGAAATGCTCACGCAGACGTTGCAGCATCGGCTTGTCGCGGCCGAGCAGGGTGACCGTTGCCGGGATCGAGCTTTCCTGACTGGCCGTCGAGATCAGGCTGAAACTGTCCGCTGGCTGCTCGAGTAACAGGCGCTCGTTCTCATGTCGCAGCAGCTGGGTCTCCTGCTCCAGCTTCTGGTACGCCTTTCTTAACTGGTCCTGGGCGGCCTCGAGCCTGAGCACGCGCTGCGCCATACTCTCCTTTTCCTCGCGTGCAGAAATCATCCCTTCAAGAAACAGATCGGCCATTTTGTCGAATACCTGCTCCACCTGTTTAAAATCCATCGGTGAATACACTTGTTCAGTAAACGACTCGCCCATTAGCAGCCAGCCAGAAGCGCCGCGACTGCCTGGATAAAACGGCACAACAGCAGACACATGGTGTTGTTCCATGTCGCGATAAATTCCCGGCATACTTCTCGAGATTTCCTCTCGCACCAGAATGTGTGTCAGTTGCTCCAGTGTCACTGCCTCGATTTGGTTCATGTTGCGCGTTCTGCCCGCGCTCGCGACGACCTGGCGGTTGTCATCCAGCAACACGATCGGGCATTTGAATACATCGGCCAGAAGCGCGACTGCTTCCCTGGCGGACGGAAGTTCGGCAATCTCGGCGACGAGTTTGCGAATGCGGTCGTAAAACACAGTCTTGCGCTTGCGCACGCGCGAGCCCGGTATATAAAAGTCGATATCAAACAGGCGGAATTGATAAATGGCGTAGGCTGTAATTGCGAGAAAGACCGTAATTCCAATCGGCAGGGTAGCGGTGGTGTTGAACCTGGGATCCAGTCCCTCGTGCTCCATTATCATTACCAGCGCAATGATTCCTCCCATGGGCAACATACCGTAACCCATGAGCTTGTTCTTCAGCCGCTTTGATGAAGTTGTCTGGTTACGTGTCCCATAAAAAAGCAGCGCCAGCGTCGCTGCGCAGTAGAGGAAAACATACATCTCCCACAACCAGTAGCCGTTGCCAGCGATCTGGCCATAGGTGTAGTTCAGCTGCCTGAACCCGCTGACGACATAGTCGGTTGAGAACAATAAACCGACGATTATTGCAGTGGGCAAATAGAGTAGCGCGGTGATCGCTGCATTCCCGCGTCGGGATCCCCAGTCGAGCGCCAGGATCAATGTCAGGTGGACCAGCGCCGCAAGGGCGATGGCGCTCGCGGCAAAATACAGGTAGCCGTTAAATAAATCACTGCGCCCGACAATCTCGGCACCATGAAAATTAAGAATGCCGATTTCCGAGATGTTTTGTACGGTTAGCGCAGACAGGAATACCAGAAACATTACGGCAGCGGGGTCCCGAACCGATGACTTTCGCGCATAGAAGAAGATGGCGGCTTTGGCCACCAGAACCAGCACTGCCGGGATAGCGTAGGGGGAGATGCTCATAAAATAGGTCTACATTCCATGTAATTTGGTAACAGTCCGTGAATCCTCTTGCCAACATCTGTTGGTAACTTACCAAAGCGTTCCGGCCTTGGTTATCGATGCATCCGCAAACTATCTATAATTATAGACGATCGTTCTAACCAATTGATATTAGGTAGATATTGTCTGCCAAGGGCACCGGGCATGCAAGCCTCGCCAGTCGGCACGAATACCCGCAATCGCGGTAAATACCTTTATTTAGGGCAAAAGTCCGGTTATCGCGCTCCCGGGGCGAAAGGGTTGCCTGTTCACGCGATAAGGTGGTATCAGGAAACCCCCGGGAATCCTGAGATACACTAGGTAGCGGAAAGCGATACAACGATAAACACGGGGCACCAATATGCAGATACCTATTAATAACTCGGTCAATATTTCGCAGGCCTTTGCTGCCCGTGTCGGCGATACGCCCGACTCACTGGCATACACCCAGTTTCGAGACGGTGCGTGGGTTGACTACACCTGGCGAGAAACAGCGCACGAGGTTGCGCGCTGGCAACAGGCGATGAAGGCCGAAGGACTTAAGCCAGGTGATCGCGTCTCGGTGTGCATGCGCAATCGCATAGAATGGGTATTCTTTGACCAGGCTGCCAGCGGCCTGGGATTGGTCACCGTGCCGCTTTATTTTGGCGATCGCCCGGATAGCATGGCCTGGTGCATGAACGACGCGGGCGTGCGCCTGCTGGTGATGGAGACAGACGAGATCTGGCCGGAGCTAAAGGGCGACGTCAAGACACTCGATCGCGTGGTTACCCTTTCGGCGCGAAACCACAAAGACAAGCACTTGATCGCACTGGACGACTGGTTGCCGGAGGCGGCCGGTGAACCGGAGCAATCCGACATCAGCGCCACCGAGCTCGCTACCATTGTCTACACCTCCGGCACCACAGGCCGGCCCAAAGGCGTGATGCTGAGCCACCACAATATATTATCGAACGCCGACGCCGGGTTGTCGGTCGTAACGATTACCAACACCGATCGCTTCATCTCGTTTCTACCGCTTTCGCATATGTTTGAGCGCACCGTTGGCTACTATGTCGGTGTGCTCACCGGTGCGCACACCGTCTACGCACGCGGTATTACCGAGCTCGCTGAAGACATCCACCTGCACAGGCCGACAATCCTGGTTTGTGTGCCACGTATATTTGAGCGCATCTACGCGAAAATGCAGGCAGGTTTGCCACCGGGATCGTTGAAGGCCAGGTTGTTCAGCGCGGCGGTCAACGTCGGATGGCGACGTTTCCGTGGCGAGGCCGGTGTCCTGGATCACCTGCTATGGCCGATTCTCAAGCTGCTGGTTGCAAAGAAACTGCATCGGCGTCTGGGCGGCCGACTACGCATCGTGCTGGTTGGCGCCGCCGCCCTGTCTCCAGATCTCGCGCGCGTGTTCGTCGGTCTCGGCCTGCCAATACTTCAAGGCTATGGTCTTACGGAAACATCGCCTATCGCCACGGTGCAAAAGCTGGATGATAGCGATCCCGCATCGGTAGGTTTTGCCCTGCCGGGCTCCGAGGTAAAAATTGCCGATGATGGTGAAATACTGATACGAGGGCCGCTGGTCATGCTGGGTTACTGGCACCAGGAAGAAGCCACCCGGGCCGTCATTGACGAAGACGGCTGGTTTCATTCCGGCGATATAGGCGAGTTTCGCAATGGCCGTTTGTATATTACCGGCCGTGCCAAGGAGATTATCGTTATGAGCAATGGCGAAAAACTGCCGCCGGGGGACGTGGAGCAGGCAATACTGATGGACACCAATTTCGAGCAGGTCATGGTAATCGGTGAAGGTCGCCCCCAGCTGGGAATGCTTGTTGTGAGCGAACTGACAGATGACCAGGAGCTGGTTAATCGCGCCAACGTGCGGCTCGCGGATTTCCCGGGCTGGGTCTCGATCCACCATGTAAAACGCATCTCCGAACCGTGGTCCGTGGAAAACGGTTTTATGACGCCGACCCTGAAGCTCAAGCGCTCGAAGATTGAAGAGCACTGGGCTGACGAGATAGAAGCCATGTACAAGCGACCCAGTCTTTCCCTCGACTAGATCCATGAACTATACCGGCAGCTGTCTGTGTAAAGCGGTGCAATTCGAAATTTTCGGCGGCATTCGTAATATCGTTTTCTGCCATTGCTCACGTTGTCGCAAGGCCCAGGGCAGCGCGTATGCCACCAACGGTATCGTCGATACCACCAATTTCAAGATTAATTGCGGCGAAGACGAGCTGACTGCTTACGTGTCGTCGTCAAAGCAAACAAAATATTTCTGTCGCCATTGTGGTTCACCGATCATGAGCCAGAACGAAGCCAGGCCGGATCAGGTACGGGTGAGATTGGGCACCATCGACGGCAAAATTGCCGAACGACCGGAGGCGCATATTTTCGTTACGTCCAAGGCAAACTGGGACGAGATTTGCGATAATTTGCCACAATTTGAATCCTATGAGCCGGGCCGATGATAGCGTTTCCCGCGATACTGCTTGCAGCTGTAATAACCTATGCAATTGGCATGCGGCTGGACGACTGGCTACCGACATTCCTCGCGGTAATTATCGATATCGGAATATTTGCCGCGATATTTTTCTATACGCATCGGTTTCTTAGAAATATCAAGGACCGGTAATTGATATGTCCGCTACCAACCCAAAGCGGACATTTCATATTTAATAAAGAAAGCCCGATTATTATGAGTCAAAGACATAGAAAATGGATGTTCGAAAGATCTTAATAAAAACATCATGGAGGGCGCTAGTTCCAACAGCTCTTATTAATATCCCTGTAATAGGAATAATATTTCTTCTCTTGGCATATCCGGTCTTTAGTATCTTTCCGGAAATGAAGCAGACTGGGCCGGGTATTACGTATGTTTATGCATCTGCATTTTTAGTTAGTCTGAAAGCTTGGCTGGTATTTTACACTTACTATTTTTTACTAATCTTTATTGCATCAATATTTTACAACTATGTCCGCTTCTGGCCGAAAGCAGACACAAAAGACTAGTTTTTCTTCACCTTCAGTCGTAGTGCTTTAATACCCATTTTGGATAACTTTCGGTTTGCATCTTCTGCATCAATTGCCCGGTCGTAGGGCCCCAGACGAACGCGATAGTAGGTCCTGGTGTCTCCCACCACCACTTTCTGAATTTCCGAGGTCAGTCCGTTGATCGCAAGCTGGGCCTTTAGGCGATCCGCATCTTTATAGTTGTTGTACGCCGCCGCCTGCAGTACATAGGCCACGCTGGTGTCGCGCGTACGTCCGATGCCTTCCCACTCCTGGTCCGGAATAACTGTCTCGTCACCGGGCAGCATATTGTAGAAATCGTACGTGGTCTTCGGTTGCGGCTTGGCAGTATTTGTTTTGCGCGGCTGCGCCGGTTTGTCCGGTCGCGTAAGCAGGTTATGTAACCCGGTGCCCGGTGTGCGAGCGGTACTGGCTACCCATTGAATCAGCACGGCTACCACTACACCAATAGCCAACCCAAGAATCAGTAGCGACCAGTTTGGTAGCTTGCGCGGGCCGCTTCGAGCGCCGCGACCACTGGTGCGTCGGCGAGTGGTGGTTTTTCTAACGCGTGTCGCGCTCTTTTTTCTTCGCGCGGCTGCCACGGCTACATGCTGTCCGGTGCCGAAACACCCAGTAGTGCAAGCGCGTTGCTAATGACCTGGCGTGTAGACTCGATCAGGTTAAGGCGGGCATTGCGCAGCGCTTCATCACCGATCAGGAACGTGTGCGCGTTATAATAGGTATGGAAGTCGTTGGCCAGATCGCGCAGGTAATGCACCAGCAGGTGCGGCTCATGCTTTAGCGCGGCCTGTTCCACCAGCTCGGGATACTGCTCCAGCGTTGCCATCAGGTTGCGCTCGTGTCTTTCTGCGAGCCGATCCAGATTGTCGTTGCCATTGGCAACATCGTGAACCAGTTTCTTGTCGCCAAGTTGACGGAAGACGCTGCGCACTCGCGCATGGGCATATTGAATGTAATACACCGGGTTGTCGTTCGATTCTGATTTTGCCAGATCCAGGTCGAAGTCCATGTGCTGCTCGCACTTGCGCATGACATAGAAAAAGCGCGCTGCGTCATTGCCGACTTCGTTACGCAGTTCGCGCAGAGTGACGAAATCGCCGCTGCGGGTCGACATTTGCACTTTCTCGCCGCTGCGGTAGAGCACGGCAAACTGCACCAGTAGAACATCCAGTTTTGAGGGATCATCATTGATCGCGGCGAGTGCTGCCTTCACTCGCGGCCCATAGCCGTGGTGGTCA
>Ga0111166_1082_pt1 | contig 10356 bp, 10 predicted proteins | sample DeeMarSeWOR28_12_FD_80267 | JGI IMG/M metagenome (GOLD analysis project Ga0111166, IMG submission 80267) | Thiotrichales bacterium SG8_50
GCATTGTCACTCGCTCCCAGGGGTTGCTCAATCCGAATCACTATCTCGCGGTGGCCATTCACTACCTCCTGAATCATCGGCCCGACTGGTCACCCACCGCGGCCGTCGGCAAGACCCTGGTGAGCAGCGCGTTGATTGATCGTGTGGTGACGGGACTCGGGCGGACACTGCTGGAGGTGCCGGTCGGCTTCAAGTGGTTCGCGCCGGGATTGCTCGACGGCTCGCTCGTGTTCGGCGGCGAAGAGAGCGCCGGCGCCAGTTTTCTGCGCCGCGACGGCTCAGTGTGGACGACCGACAAGGACGGCATCATTCTCGGGTTACTCGCGGCGGAGATCACCGCTGTTACTGGCAAGGACCCCGGCGTCTACTACCAGGAGCTTACGCGCGAGTACGGCGCTCCCTTCTACAAGCGCATCGACGCACCCGCTTCTCCTGAACAAAAGGCCGCGTTCAAGCGTCTCACGCCCGATCGTGTCAGCGCGGCGGGACTCGCCGGCGATGCCATTGTCGCGCGCCTCACGCGCGCGCCGGGCAACGACGCACCCATCGGGGGACTCAAGATCGTGACGGCCAACGGCTGGTTCGCCGCTCGCCCTTCCGGCACCGAGAACATCTACAAACTCTACGCCGAAAGCTTCCAGAGTGCAGCGCATCTCGATGCCATCATCCGCGAGGCACAAGACATCGTCGCGCACGCGCTGGCTGATGGTTAGGCTGACACCGACCGCGACCAGTCGACCGCACACCGACAGGAGACAGCAATGGCAGAGACCCCCGAGGATGCCGGGGTCGTACTGGCGCTCATCGAGCGCATCAAGATGCAGCGCCGCCCGCGCGCCCTTGAAATCAAGGACAGGATCGATCGAGGCAGACTTTTGAAAGAGCTGGACATGGCGTTCCTCAAACAGGTGTTTGAAGATGCCCCGCACGTCAAGGCGCTCGCCCACAAGCACCCTCAATGACAGCCCATGGTGGCGCGCGCCTTCACGCTCTAAAAGGAAATCACGGGCAAGGCCCTGACGAAAGAAAAGGCAGCGGGCGGCGACAAGCGTTAGCCGATTTCCACGAAGCCAATCTCTCAGTAGCGAATCCGGTCCACGCCTACACGTACGGCTGGTAAGCGGGTTCGTACATCTGCGTTCGAATGAAAGCAGCGAGATCGGCCGGACGCTCGCGACCAGCCAGACCGCGCTGATACCCGAGCTCGGCCACGGCGGTGGCAATCCCCGCTGAAATTTCCCGAATGCGCGCCAGCGGCGGATACAGCCGCCCCTCCGCGATTTCGTCCACCGAAACCATATCCGCCAGTGCCCGGGCCGCCACGAGGAACATCTCGTCGGTAAAAGTGCGCGCGCGACAGGCGATCGCGCCGAGCGCCACGCCGGGGAAGATGTAGAGGTTGTTGCCCTGCCCCGGTACGAAAGTGTGGCCCTTCACGTTCACAGGCGGGAACGGACTTCCGCTCGCAAACACCACGCGCCCGTCGGTGGCGTCATAGGCCTCCTGCGCGGTGCACTCGGCCTTGGACGTCGGATTGGACAAGGCAAACACGATCGGGTGCGCGTTCAGGCGTGCCATGGCTTCGAGCACGGATCGGCTGAACGCGCCAGCGGCGGCCGAGACTCCGATGAGCGCCGTCGGGTGGATCGTATCGACGATGGTCACGAGATTCTGCAGCGGCGCGTGTTCATGCGCGTAAGGGCGCTTGTGCGCGGGCAGGTCGGTGCGACTGCTCACGACCAGTCCGTGCGTGTCTGCGAGCCAGACCCGACGGTGTGCCTCGATCTCGTTCAGCCCCTCCTGCATCAACGCCGCAACGATCAGGCCGCTGATACCGAGCGCGGCCTCGCCAGCACCGAGGAACAGGAATCGCTGTTCGGCAAGCCGCCCGCCCGTGATGCGCAGCGCGGCATAGAGTCCAGCCAGCGCCGCTGCCCCCGTACCCTGGATGTCGTCGTTGAAGCAACACATGCGCGCGCGATAGGCCTCGAGCAGGCGGAAGGCGTTGGCGTTGGCGAAGTCCTCGAACTGCAGCAGCGCGTGCGGAAACACCGTGTGCACGGCCGATACGAATTCCTCCATCAATGCGTCGTACTCCGCCCCGCGAATGCGCCGCCGGCGCGTACCGAGGTATAAGGGATCGTCGAGCAGTGCCTCGTTGTTTGTGCCGGCGTCGAACATGACCGGCAGCGTCTGCAGCGGCGGCACGCCGCCACACACCGTGTAGAGCGTGAGTTTGCCCACCGGGATGCCCATACCATTGGCGCCCAGATCGCCCAAACCCAGAATGCGTTCGCCGTCGGTGACGACGATGGCTCGCACCTCCTCCCGGTACGGCCAGTTGCCAAGAATCTCGGCCATTCGGCCACGGTCTTCGGCACTCAGGTAGATCCCGCGCGGGCGCTGGAAGATTCGGCCGAACATCTGGCAGGCGAGCCCGACGGTGGGTGTGTACACGATCGGAATGCATTCCTCGGCGTTGTCCCGCAACACGCGGAAGAATAACGTTTCGTTACGATCGTAGAGAGCCGTGAGGTAGATGAACTTTTCGAGATCGTTGGCCTGCCGCCGGACGTTCTCGAGCACGCGCGTTTCCTGCTGCTCGATCGTCGACACGCCAGGCGGCAACAACCCGTGCAGCCCAAGCGCGTCGCGCTCCTCGATCGTGAACGCGCTGCCCTTGTTTAGCACCGGGTCGCGCAGCAGCTCCAACCCGCGCGGAAAGTGCCCGCCGTAAGTCTTGATCTTGATCTGGACGCTGTCCCGTGCCATTGCACCGTCACGCTATGCCTTGACAGTCGGCCCAACCATGACGCAGATCAATCCTCGCCCGCGAACGCTACGCTGCCCCATGTCGGTCGGGCTCGCTATCGGCGACGCGGGGCCGGGCGCGGCGTTGCCGGCGGTCGGGGTGGCGGCGATGGACGCGACGGCGGCGCTATCGGGTGGGTCGGCCTCGGCGGCCTCTCTATCGGATGCTCTGGCCGTGGCGGCGGTGGCCCAACTCCGCCGGGAGGTGGACCATAACCCGGACCCCAGTACCAGGGATCGTAGTACCCCACGCCAACGTAGACGGACCCGCCCACATGGCCGGAGCCGGAGCCGGCACATCCCGCGAGCGACGCAAGGACCAGTGCCACGGTAAACGTCACGGACGCTAGCGAGGCCAGGGCCGCACGAGAAGGAGGTCGCGATTGCGTATTCCCCGATGGCCACCGAATCTGGGCGCGAGGCTTCGAAGGACTCATCACTTCGACCCCACATCGTTCGATGGCGTCCAATCGACGACGCCGAGCACTCCACCTCTGGGGTCGGCGATCACTGCGAGGTTGCCATCCAGCAAATCCGCGCGCGGCTCCACCAGAACCTTGCCGCCGGCGGCACGCACCTTGTCAAGTGTGCCCGCGACACCGTCCACCAATATATAAGGTAGCCAGCCCGGTTGTTTGACGGGGGCTGGAATGGGAGCGATGCCGGCACGCGAATAGCCGCCGGATGCGAGCACCGCGCGCTTCACGCCCGGACCGATATCGCGCAAGTGAATCTCGTACCCGGCCAGTCCGCCATAGAACTTCGCGGCCTGTTCCGGATCGCGCGCCAGCAGGTCGAGCCAGAAGAAATCACCATCAGCGACCGGCGTGTCGGCTGGATCGCCGGACTCAGACTCGAGCACGCCGAATACGGCGCCCTGCGGATCACGAAACAGGACATGCGTGCCACGACCGGCGATGGCAGCCGGTGGCACGATCACGCTGCCGCCTTGGCTCTCGACGTAGCGCGCGGCCGCAGCGGGATCGCTGACGGAAATCAACGACAGCCAGCGCGCCGCGCGTGTCGCCCCGGCCGGCGGAGCCTTCACGAACATGCCGGCAATATCACGGCCGGCATGTTCGACAACGGTATAGGATGCGGGGGCTCCGTCGACGGGGCGGAATTGCCAGCCAAACACCGCGCCGTAAAACTTGCGCGCGGCCGCGAGATCGTCCGTAACCAGATCGAACCAGATGAACTTGCCGGGATGGTATTGTCCCGGCACGCCGATAGGCGGGAAACTTGGCGCCCCCAAAGCAACGCCCGTCACGCTGACCAGCAGCGCCGCGGCCGCCAAGCACCTCAGTCTCGCCATCAGGAACGACGAGACCGACGGGCACTGCGCATCTTTGCGATCACACACTCGGGCTTCGCCTCTCAACGAGATGAAACGCCAATCCTGGAATGCGAACGTACCGTGTCAGTTGCGATCCGCCGCGACGGATCACCGGCGTCGCCCCTCAGTACGGGAACGGACGAACCTGGAACTCCTCCTTGAGGTCCTTGTTGTACTTCACCACTCTGATCTCGCCAAAGTCCTTGCTGAATAGAGGATAGCCCTTCTCGGCCCAGCCCGCGATACCACCATCGACGAGGTAGACATTCTTGTAGCCATAGCGGTAGAGAAAAGAAGAAAAATACGTGGCGCGATGCTTGGTGCGGCAGAAGACCCAGATTTCAGTGTTGGGATCCGGCCAGGTCTTTGGCACCAGATAGGGGTGACCGGAGTCGATGTTATTGGAACCCAGAACGTGGCCCGCATAGAACTCGGCGCCGGTGCGGATATCGAGAATGACCGCCTGGCTCTTCTTGGCCTGAATGTCCTGCCACTTTCTATACAGCTCATCCACGGTTACAACGCGGTTCTTCGGGATAAGTGCTGACAATTCGGCGAATACCTTCTTCTCTTCGTCCGCGGGTCCCGCCAGGCTGATTGTCGGGACAAGCAGGATGGCAACAGCGGCCAGTCCTCTCAAAACTGATGTGTTCATGGCTGTCTCCTAATTGCCGGGTGTTGAGTGCCCCCAACGTGAAGATGGGCGTTATCGAGGCCAGCGCGGAGTGCTGACTCCCCGAATGGCGGGTTCATGTTCTGCCGGACAATGCCGTCCGACCTTGATTTCTGTCAAACAAACGCCAACCCGCCATCGCGGCCTCTCCAAATCACTCGCCGACCTGCTAACCGACGTGAAGCGACACCAGTCGTGCGAGTATGGTGGCAATGTAGTGTTGGCCGGCCTCGGCACTGGCCGGCAATACGTCCTTGACTCAAGGGATGCCGGAGAGGAAAGCCTAGCGTCTGCGTGCCAATGCTGTTGGGGTTCCCTAGAACAACATGCTGAAAAGCTTTTCCAGCAGCTCTTCGATGGGCATCATGGTGAGCAACAACGGCGCAATCGGAGTGAGTGTCGCAAGTCCGAGCAACAGGCTTGCCTTCCATGCAACAGGGACAAGGTGCATGGTCTGTACGATCTGGTAACTGGTGTCCAAGTCGGCAAGCGACTGAATGTCGTTGCTGCCCACGAGCGCCTCATCCGCTGGCAAACCGCCGCGCAACCACTTCGTATCGAATTCGCGAACATAACGCATGGATAGCGTTCCATACTCGAAAAGGCCCTTCCATCTGGCCGCCACAAGCTGCGGCGCAAAAACCAGCAGCGGGGCAAGGACAACGCACTGCACAAAGACAACCATGATGGCGATCTCGCCTGCGAACTCGGGAAGCGTCTTTTCCAGGACGAAAATCTGATCGGCGATATTACCGGCAACCAATGCGCCGTGTGCGATGCCGATGAGAATGAGGGCATTGACTGTCGTGGAAAGGAATCCGAGCCCACCGAAGCGGTCCGGGTGCGTAGGTACAAGGTCTAGCTGGATGCGCGACACCTGCCACAGCAAGCGCGCCCAGATGAATAGCCGGTAATACCAGCGAACGAGCAAGAACTGGAACATCGGCAGGCTTACGTACCCATACCACATGCCAGCCAGGGAAAGCTTCGCGCCCCCGGCCGAGGGTATCGCGTACCAGGTAGCCGCATCCAGCGCGACATAATGGCGCCAGACAATCAAGACGCCGACGCCATATACCAGCGCGATCAGCAGCGCTTCGGCTAACGTTGAATTTCGCAACCGGGATGCCGATGCGATGGCACCATCGAACCGTGGCATGGCGTTGTCAGGGACAAGATTCCGCTCCAAGAATTGTCGCACCACGTACCGCATGCGTTGGTGCACCAGAAGCTCCGACCCGATCAACAGGGGCATCGCAACGAGGAAACGGACGTGAACTTCCACATCCAGCAGGAAGGGCGCGGCCACCTCCCCACCCAACAACTGGCCTTGCAGCATGGAAAGCAGCAGCAACGGAAGCCAGGCAAACAGCGAGAAGACAATGACGCGTTGGCGCACCAGCAGCATCGCGTCGTCGTAAAGATGCGCCCGACGCAGGAGCCGGAAGAAAGGTCCGCCCACGGCCAGGGAAAAATCCGGCGGGTGCTGGTGTGGTTTCCCGCCAATGGAATCAGGCATGGAGGGTCTCATCCCTGATTAGAAGCGGTAAACCACAGCAACCATGGCGAGCACTCCAAGCAGCAGGACCAAGACAGCGATATAGCGGGTATTGGAGGTTGGCATGGCTGGATACTCTTTTCGCATTGACCGCAGATCCCGCGTATGCTCGATCCCGCCAAGTACAAGCGACAAGATACCGATGCCAATCATCAGGCACCCGAACTCGCGGGCTCCGCCAGGAACTGGCGCGTTCATGCTTCAGCTTGAAGTAAACCCCTTCCAACGCAAGCATCCACTTGCCTTTGTGTGCCTCAAACAGCGCCATGAATCCCGAGTCCAGGTTGTCAAGAATGTCGCCGAAACTCATATCGTCGTCCGCCGAGACATCGCCCAGACCGCTCGAGACTCCGGTCTTGCCGTCTAGTCCGGTATTGAAAAGATAGGGCGTAATCTGGAACTGCCAGGCATTGGTGTCGCTGCTTCCCGCCGACTGCGCGGCGGCGGACACTGGCACAGCAAGAAGGGCGAGCGTCGTGCCGAAAACAATGCCCACGAAGTGGTCGTGACGCGTTGTGCGTTGCTTCGTCATGGGCATTGGCTCTTGCTCCCAGCAAAGCCGCTTTGTCGAAACCGGCACTCTCAGAATACTCTGCCAAGCTTCCGCATGATCCATCGGCCAGCGCACTGCCTGCATTGATCTGCATCAACAAGTGCCGACGTGAGATGGAGGGCCGGGGGACGAATGCGGTGGAGGATCCACCCGTCGCCGCCGTCGCGAGAATGGTCGCGTGTCGTCGCAGGCGTGCCTACAAACCGGCGGGCGAACCTGACGCGCTGGAGAATTCAGTGATGTTTCGGGACACGGGGATCGGCGTGCCGCCAGACGAAGGCGGCGCCGGCAAATCAAAACTCCCGCCCAACGCGAGGTGCAGGTTGACGCGCTGGACGCGCGCCTCGCTGCGAACACGCAACAGCGTAGTCCGGGCGGCGAGCAGGGCCAGTTGTTGCTGTGACACCGCGCGCAGATCGTTCGAGCCAACACGGTAGCGGGCTTCGGCCAGTTCCACCGCGCGGCGGTTGTCGGCAACGGCCTGCGTCAGCACGCGCTCCCGAACCCGCAGCGCCGATTCATTCGACAGGTTGTTCTCCACATCGTTGAAAGCACGCAAACCGATACGCGCGTAGTCGGCGAGTGCCTGCCGCTGTTCCGCGGTACGAACATCGACTTGCGCCGCCAGTGCCCCGCCCTGATAGATCGGCGCGAGCAAGGACGCCCCTGCGCTCCACGCCGGGTTGTCGCGATCCTGCAGCACGAAAAGTTCGCTCGACACTGTGCTGCCGCCCGCGCTAAGCGAAATCTTGGGCAGGCGCGCAGCCTTGGCCTCCGCAATGCGCTGAAAGGCGGCTGCCACGCGCCGCTCGGCTGCTACCACGTCGGGGCGGCGCTCGAGTAGCTCCGAGGGCAAGCCGGCCGGCACCGGTGGCGGCATGGCGGGAAGCTCCGCGGCGGCGTCTAGCGACGCCGCCGGATAGCGACCGAGCAGGATCTCCAGGGCACGGCGCGCCTGCTGGTAACCGAGCTCGAGCTGCTCGCGGGTATCACGAAAATTCCCCAGGCTTGCCTCGGCAACCACGACATCATATTCATCCCCAACACCCACGCGCCGTCGCTCGCGCGCGAGCATCGCCAGACGCTCTGCGGCTGCCACCATTTCATCGGCAATGGCCAGTTGCTGTCGGGCCTCGCTGGCCAAGAACCAGCTCTTCGCCACTGCCGCCGCGAGCGATTGGCGCGCATATACATAGTCCGCCTCAACCGACGCATATTGAGCGGCGCCCGCCGCGCGCGCTGCGCGCACCCTCCCCCAGAGATCGAGTTCCCAGGATGCGTTAAGCCATACCCCTTCGATTCCGGAACCATCCCCCGACAGCGGGCCCCCGCTACGAGCGAACAGGATAACAGCTGGGTAGATCGCTGCGCCCGCGGCACGCGCGTAACCGGCTGCCTGCTCGACGCGAGCGGCCGCGACACGCAGATCTGCGTTGTGTTCCAGCGCCTCGGCAACCAACGCCGGGAGGGCTTCGTCACTGAAACTCGCCAACCACCCATCGACGACCGCACCCGCCGGCGTCTCGCCGGATGTCCACTGACCGGGAATCGACGCATGCGAGAGCGTTTGGCTACGTAGCTCTTCTCCGGAGGGAGGATCCTTGAGCGCGCAGCCGCCAGCGCCAAGCCCGATGACCAGCGCGCAAGCTACCGCGGCTAGCGGGGACAGACGCCGAGCGCAGCGGTTTCCTTGCGCCATGATGACTTAATGTAACTTCAGGATGAGGTAGTTGACGTATGACCCAACACGCACCATCACCTTGCGAATGATATGAAGCACCCCGAGATGATTGGTGTAGATGGCGCAATTGCCGCGGGCACCCGCGGCAAGAAAGAGCGGCCGATCTTTCTCCGCGATCGTGAACTTCACCGCGAATCGCCCAGGCGGTACCGGTGCCGCTCCGGTTTGCGGAACCATGCCACTTACCGCAAGTTGCCCTTGTCCTTGCGCCCACACGATCGAATCCACGGTGGCCTTGATAATTTCGCCAGGATGAGTCACCAGCGCAATTTCCACCTCATTTCCGGGCTCGACCTGATGCAATTCGTTCTGGCTGAACAGCGCAATGACCTGATGCTCGTCCTCGACAAAACTCATGGACGGGGAAAACGGCAACGGCACGGCATAGGAGCCGCGACGCAATTGCACGTTGATCGGTGTGCCGTCAGCCGGCGCGAGAACAGTGGTTTGCTCGAGTTCCCAGCGCGCATTGGCAAGCTTTGCCTGATACTGCGCGGCCTCGGTTTCGTAGCGCTCGACATCGAATCGGTTTCCGGCTCCAACTGAAGCAAGCTCACGCGACTGCTTGAGGCGCGTGCGCGCCAACACCAGCTGCGCCTCGATCTCGTTCACCTGCAACTGATAGGGCGTCGGATCGATCTTGAAGAGCACTTCGCCCTTCTTCATGGGCAGATTGCCCTCGGCTGGCACCTCGACGACTCGTCCGCGCACTTGCGGATTGACCTGCACAACATACTTGATCACCCGCACGTCATTAGACGTCGGCGAGAAGATATTGAGCAGCAGGATGAGGGCGGCGACACCAACGATGGGAATGACGATGACCGTAACCTTGTGTGGCGTCGTCCATGGCAGCAACTTGAACTTGAAGTAAATCAGCCAGACGATCAGCGCGTAGATACCAATAATAATTTCGACCATCAGTCCACCTCTTTGCCGCCCGGGCCGGCAAACTTGTTCTCAAGGCGTCGCAACTCACGCTTCAGATCCTTCAGGTCCTCGGCCTTCACGCCAGAATCCGCGAGTCGCTCGAGATCGGCACGCACGCGCGAAATCTGCTCGACCGGCGATCCCGCACCAGCCGGCAGTTCCTTGTAGAAGTCGTCATGCTTGTCGGTGCCGTAGGCCAACTTGTAGAGGGTTGGCTTCGAGTACGCCCACAACCAGGCAAGCGGCCACAACAGGCCGCCGAAGAAAAGCGACAGGATGCAAAGTGTCTTGATGGCTTCTTTCTGGGGATGATGTCGCTTCTCGGCAATCACTTCCGGCAGGACATGCACCTTCCAGAAAAGATAGATCGCTCCCGCCGGGACAACGATCAGCACGATCACGGCAGCGATGTCGGCAATCGTATCAACCACCGAGCCACCCATCGCGTGCGCTGGAACGGGGCCGGCGAACAAAGCCGCGGCAATACCAAACCCCACCACACGCCATATCCCCCAAGCCCGAAGATTCCCCACCCGTCGCCCCCTTGCAAGTCGAAACCGAACCACGCCGACCATTCAAGCGAGCCACATTGTAACCACGGTTCAACCTCAAACGAAAAGCGATAGCAGCCATCTCCGCGCGCCTATCAACCTTTGCAACGGTCGGTCTATTTGCCGAGCAGCGCGAGAAAAGCCTTTTCGTCCAGCGTTTGTACACCCAGCTCCCTGGCCTTGTCGGCCTTGGAGCCCGGATC
>Ga0111166_1083_pt1 | contig 10343 bp, 8 predicted proteins | sample DeeMarSeWOR28_12_FD_80267 | JGI IMG/M metagenome (GOLD analysis project Ga0111166, IMG submission 80267) | Thiotrichales bacterium SG8_50
GCCTGCGGGCAGCCGGCACCGCCTGTGCGCGGGCGCAGGCGAGTACCTTGCGTGAACGCTTGCTCAAGCTCGGCGTGTGGCTGGAACGCTCGGTACGCCGTGTGATATTGCATCTGCCTGACTCGGCGCCGTGGCGTTCCGAGTGGCGTCACATCGCCCGATCGCTGGGTGCGGTACCCAGTTAACAATCCCCGCTGAATACGGCGCACATCACCGCCGCGCGGCCCTGGCGGGGTTGGCCTCTGCCTTGAATTTGCCCTACAGCACCTGATCAATGACATAATTGATCATTTGCCCCATCAAAGGCCAAATCGCCGCACCGTCCCGGCAACAAAATTGATGGAAACCACCTCAGACTACCGAAGCACCGGCTACACGTTCATGTTCGTGCATAGTGCAGGTTAGTGTACCCGATTGTTGCATAAATTCGCGGTCGTCTGAATCAGGCGCCGAGATCTTGAGCAGCCCGAGGGAATGCAATAGCTCGTTTTCCAGCTTTTCGTTGCTATTCATGGACAGGATCGGTTTGCCGGCAGGACGAATAATGCGGCCGGCGCGTTGGATGAGGGTCCGGCGAAGGGTTTCGATTTCACGGAAACACCAAAGCGCCGCACGTTTGGCCGTGGTTCCACGCGCACGAGGCGTCAGCTGAATCTGTAATTCGCGGGTGAGATTATGCGCGAGAATGCCGGCGAACATATACAGTTGATTGCCGACTCGCGTGGTCACCGGGACGTAATCCATCTGGCAATGCGACTTGAGTTCGGCAAAGATACCCTCTTGCGAGCCACGGCCTTCGTGGAAGGCAACAACCTTGCGTGGGCTACCGCACTTATTGGTCACGATGGCCTTGAATTCGTATCCATATTCAGTGGGCTTGAACAGATCGAGTTGAACAGGCGCTTTGTCCTGGCAGCGGACCTGTTTGCGGATGAAGATAAAGCGGTATGCCGCAGTCCAAGACTTGGGTTTCCATCGAGTTTCGAAGAAGCTGAGCTCGCCGTTCAATTGACGCCATCGTTTCCTGGCCTCGATCATCCCTTTGAGTTCGCTGAAACGCTCGAAGGGAACCGATATGGTGAATTCGACTCCCGTGCTATGCAGTCGCTCAGCAATGGTCTCGTTGAAAAACGCACTGTCGATGCGTGTCTCTGTTTTGACCCGAGGCAGCGCCGAGCGCACGCTATGCAGACAGTGGCCGATGAAGGCATCGGCGCCATTGGAGTCGTGGACATTACCGGGGCGGTGGTGAACATCGAGGACTTGGTCGGTCTGCGCAACGGTACAAAACAGCGGGTAGTAGCTCCGCGCGCCCTTCTTTTTCCTGTTGAAACCCACCGCCGTTCCTTCGGCGTGGCGTCCTGTGCTCAGCACGGAACCGTCGAAGTCAAGTGTCACTCGCGAAAGCCCCTCGGCCGACAAGCGTTCAATGACCAGGTTTCTCGATTCATCCCGGACTTTCTCGACGCTTGCCTCGTCGGCGCTGCCGAGTGAGCGGCTAATGGTGGATACATCTGGCAAACGCTTAAGGCCAAGCAGCCGCTTGACCATCTCGTCATCGCGATAGTAGTCCACATCTCGCAGCCGCCGGTGCCCAATGATCAGATGCACGACCAACAGCATCATAATCGCGTGATGACTGCAAGTCGGGGTCACTTTCAGGTGGCGAAAACATCGCCACAGTCGCTCCTTGATACCGATCAGGGGGAAAAAGTGTTGATAGAGGATAAGCCCCGAGTAGGAAGTCAGGCTCTGCGGTTTGAATCGAACATCCAAAGCGGCCCTGGCTTTACCTCGAACAGCTGTCTTGCTATGTTTCACTTCAGTGGTCTCCGTTTCGATTGGTATGTCGTTTTGGTCGACGATTATTGTACCAATCCGGAGACCACTTTTTTATGCTTGCTGCACCCTCGTCTTACCGCTAGGGCAATACCCTTCGAGGAACGTAGGGACTATTCTCCTATGTGGCTTAACCTCACTGGGAGTGAACTTAAGCTACACGCTGTTTCGCCCTGGAAATACTGCTTTCTACAAGGCGAAAACGCTCCCGGGCGGATAATTTATGCAACTGGCAGGTGTACTCTGACTAACGCTGTACAGTGGGCCCTGCTGGTCAAAGGGAGGAAGCATGCCCCGAGCCCATTTGAGTGCCTTGTATCGATTCCCGCGTCACTTGTACCTACATTGTGTGCACGGGGGCCTGCCATCCATGCGTCAGGATGCCTCACGGCACGTGGCCAGACACCGAATGGGGTGCGCCTTCCACTAAATGCGCCGCCGAATTGACGGCTCCAGGATCTCACTGCAATAATCAAACGAACCTGCTCCGGGGAAAGCACATCGATCGGGATAAATGCCGAGTGCGCACGACAGCTGTCATTGTCGACGATATGTCTCTTTAGAAGGGGCGAGTTATGCTCCCAGATGAGTTAGTCGCTGGGCATCCTGGTTCCCTCGGGCTTGACGTCCTCGAAGGAAGCTGGAATAGGGAGAGTGCGCTATGACCCAACCTCAAGTGTCAGTCATCTTACCCGTCTATAACGGCGTCAAATACTTACAGCAGGCGGTCGACAGTGTGATTGCGCAGACGTTGCAGCCGGCTGAAATTCTGCTGGTCGACGACGGCTCGACGGACGGGTCGCGAGAGCTGATCGAAAGCATTGAAACGCCGTTTGCAAAGCACGTTCTCTTCCAGGAGAACCGCTTCCAATCCGCGGCGCGAAACTTGGCGGCATCAGTCGCGACTGGAAAGTATCTCGCCTTTATCGATCATGACGATATCTGGTACACACACCATCTGGAGCGACTCGTCGCCTTGATGGAAGCGGATCCGCGACTCGGCTGGACCTACACCGATATCGACGAGATGGACGAGGGCGGCGGACTCATTGGCGTACGTATCATAAAGCAGCTTAATCCTTCCGCAGAGCATCCGAAAACCAATCTTATCAATATGCTGAGCGGCGATATGTACATCTTTCCGTCGGTAAGCGTGGTCCGCAGAGACGCTTTCCTGAAAATCGGCGGTTTCGATGAACGCCTGTCCGGCTATGAGGATGACGATCTATATTTGCGCCTGTTCCGCGCCGGCTGGCTTAATGACTTCATCCCAGAGTCAGGCGGGCGTTACCGCCGGTACACCGGCAGCTGTGCCTTCTCGGAACGCATGTGGCTCAGCCGCGAGATTTTCGCCGAGAAGCTCATGGAGACGTACCCGGACGATCGCGAGCTGGTACGATTCTACGTGCGCGATGTGATTGCACCGCGCTTCTTTAGCCATGCCAAGGAAGAGTACTGGCGACATTTCCCGCTGCGCCGCTGGGACCTGTGCCTGAGGTCCCTGGAACTGATGCGCCGGTTCTCAGCCTTGTCGCACCTTCCCGTGGGAACCACCCGGCTGCGGCGATTCATCGGCTTCCAGATACTGGCGCAGCCGCGGCTCTTCGAGTGGATGTACCCGCTCTTACGGCGTGTCACGCCGCTCCCGCGGTTCATCATGCGCCCCGACTAACGTCTCACAAGGATCTCGAGAGAAAGGCAATCCACCGTGAGCGCCATTTCGAGGTGTAGGGTATGCTATCATCCATGTCCTGGTTCCTGGGGGAGCGCTGAAAGGAGACGCTCGGCATTATCCGGCCATTGTAGGCGTTGCACACCCGCAGCCGTCGAATGAGCCCAGCAATGTCCTCGGCAAGCCGGCATCGACCGTTAGAACCCACATCTCCTCTCACGAACGCAAAAACGCAATCGAATCGGAGTCAAATGGTTCCCGAGGATACGAAAGGCGTCCCAAAATCTGGAACTCAGTGCCGTTTTGTCTACGCGCCCGCGCCGGACGGGACGTGCTGCAACCAGCGTGTCAAAGTTGAAAATTCGGGAAACCCCTTGCCCCGGGACGTGCGTATATGTCGTAAATAAATGAATCGGTACACCTCATGATTCGCTACGCCGGGTGGCAACGATGAGCGGTCTGCGACTGGATCTGGGTTGTGGTGCCACCAAGAAAGAAGGCACCATCGGGCTGGACGTGGTGCCCGGGCCAGTGGTCGATCAAGTCCTTAATTTTGAGACCGATCCCCTGCCGTTCCCCGACGGCAGCGTTGAGTACGTTTTCTCCTCCCATTGCCTGGAGCACCTGCCAGGGCCATTTCCGCTCTTCACCGAGATAAGCAGGGTCTGCCAGGAGGGTGCGGGGCTCGAGTTCTGGACGCCCTACGCGTGGGAGAATTCAGCCTTCATCTTCGGTCACCGTACTTTTTACAACGAGGATCATTACCTTCATGCTTGTCTTTGGTTCGCAGACTATTGGCAGAAGCTCCTGGGTAAGCGATGGGTGCTCCGCGAGATTGTCTACGTCATCGAGCCTTCCGTTCTCGCCGAACTCTTTAGAGAGCAGGTCAACCTGGACTTCGCCCTCCGCTACTACAAGGGTATCGTCAGGGAGTTCGGGGTGATGATCGACGTCTGGGGTAATTACCCGGGGCCGGAGATCCAGCCCGAGCGCCGTTTTGCGGCCAACCGCGAAGCGGAGCGACACCCCCTTCCGCCGATTGCGTATCCGCCCGCTGAGATCCCGCCGGATGAACTTGCGAAGGCCACCGCCTGGCTCAGCGCGTCCTCAGTGGAGAGGCCGCTCGCGCGGCGCGAGCCCGTGGCACCCCCAGGGCAGCGTCCCCGGTTGGCCCTGGCACGTCACCTCGCGAGTCGGTTTCGAGTCGTGGCCCGCGAGGAGGGCTTGCTTGCAGTGGCCCGAAGGACAGGTGGCTACTTGCGAGGATGGGTCAAGCCACTGTTCTAAGCGCGGATGAGTATTAACCAAGGACAGGGAAACTAACTATTGCGAACTCGCCCTTCAAGAGGGCAGCAAGTAACGTCGGCGAGCCCTGGCGCAGGCGGCGAACATCTGCCGGATACAGATCGCGAAAAACCGTATCTTACGGTACCTCAGAGGTAAAGCCAGGCCAGACACCGAAACGCCAGGCACGCTAAGTGATGGGTTTATTGGAGCTGGCGAGAGGAGTCGAACCCCCGACCGGCTGATTACAAATCAGCTGCTCTACCAACTGAGCTACGCCAGCTTGGTGGTTTGGTCTGCAATTGTAGGCAGTTGGCGGTAGTATGGCAATTCACTCGCAGTCCGCGGGCTGACGCGCAATATTGGGATGATTGACCAGATACTCGGCCCATTCCGCGTCGGACAGCACCGCCGGCTCTGTCTCCCTCAGATCCACCCAAAACTGTTGGCGATTGCGAAAGCGAGGCGCTAACACCGGCTCATAACCGAGCGCCACAATCTGCTCGCGACGCCGCTCGGCGACATCCTCCTTTGAATAGATGCCCAAGGAGATCTCGTTCCTTCGACCCCGGTAGTAATCCTTGACACCCTTCGCCTCGAAATCTTCCGTCGCCCGCTGCGCTAGCTCAGGCGCCATAGCCGGCAGGTACACCCAGTATCCCGTCTGTTCCTTCACCTTTTCGGAACGTACCTGCCCCTGCCTGCCGCGCTCCTTCAGCCACGCGACACCTTCATTCAGTACCTCATCGCTCGCGAACGGGCCAATCGTCTGGCAGACCTCGACAGGCGCTGGGGGTTCGGGCGGATCAACCTTCGCCAGTCGGGTTTCGGTCGAGACGGGTTGCGGCGCCGGTTTGGCCTCAGCGCCGACATCGGCCTCAGCCTCGATCCCGCTCTCAGCGGCGACCTCAGGCTGGGCATCCGCCTCAGGCTCAGCCTCAGCGTCGCTGTCATGCCTCTTCGCCCCCTGGGAGGTGCCGCCGCCCTCTGGCTCGGTCGCAGCAAGGTGAACGTCCGCTTCAGCCTCACGTTCGCTCAGCAGCTGTAATGGCTGGACACCCGACGGAATCGCGGTGAATGCGGGTTGGACATCACCGGCTTCTGAACGATCATGCTGGCGGATCCATGCAAACGCCAGCAGGTTTGCCACAACCAATAAAACCACCAACACCTTCATAAGACTTTCTGTTCCCTGTCAGAGTCCCCGGTTGATTCACTCTGGCCGGCCATGACCGCCACACCCCGCAAGACCAGGTCGGGTTCGTAACGGACACGACTGGCGAGCAACGGTTTGATACGTGGCGCATCGCCGCCCGTGATGACTGTTCGCAGACCCTTGCCGAGCTCGCTGCCCAGATCGAGCACAACGCGATCAATCATGGCGACGGCGGCGTACAGGCATCCACCGATAATGGCGTTGCCTGTATCGCTCGCCAGCAAGGACGATTCGCCATTACCTGCGATAACCCGCTCTTGCTGTATCTCTTCCGCCCGCTGGATGAGGCTGTCGCGCATCAGGCCCAAACCGGGCGTAATCAGGCCTCCCAAGTGCCGGCCGTCAGCGGCCAGGGCATCGATTACAATGGCGGTACCGCAATCGACGATACAGGTTGGCACCGCAGCCGAGGCGCGCGCTGCGACCAGTGCCGCCCAGCGGTCCACACCCAGACGGAGCGGTTCCTCGTACGCATTGCGTACCTCAAAGGCATTGGCCTGCGCGACCAGAAACTCGGGAGCGACCCGCCACTGCTTTGAGACCCAGCTGGTTAGCGATTTGCGAAAGGCTGGCCCGGCCACGCTTGCCACCAGCACCCGAGTCGGGTGCGCGTCCAGGCTACTCCAGGCTTTTCTGGCGAGCGCCGCGGTCTGCTTGCCTTTGCGCTCGAGGGAACCGCCGGACTCAAAGCGGCCGTCACGCAGAAATGCCCATTTCAGACGCGAGTTTCCCGCGTCGACCAGAAGAATCATAGCGGAATAATCATCACGCCGGCCGCAAACTCACGTCGCCAGAGGTGAAACGCTGGATCTCTCCCTGCACCTCCACCAGTAACGCACCCTGCATATCGATACCCCCGGCATTGCCCCGCACGATCTTATGCGGAAATCGCAATTCGACCAACCTCCCTGCGAGCAGATCGTGATCCTGCCAGGTATCGATAAAGGCAGCCAGCCCCCCGGCCTCGTACCTGCCAAACGTGCTGACCAGTTCATCCAGCAGATCGACTGCCAGGCGGTTACGCGAAACCTTAGTATCCACAAGCCGCTGAACATCGATCCACGGCTGGTCGAGCATTGGCCCGGCCCCGTCGGGCATCTCGATGTTGATGCCAATACCGACGATGGCCTGGCAGGGTCCGGCCGCCTCACCAGACAACTCCACCAGCACGCCGGCAAGCTTTGCGTCCTTGCTGTAGATATCGTTCGGCCACTTGAGTCCAGCCTGCCTGACCCCCGCGCGCTGCACGGTCTTCAGCACCGCCACCCCCGCCGCGAGGCTGAGTCCGCCCAGCGCGGCAGGGCCACAATCGAAACGCCAGAGCATGGAAAGATAGAGGTTAGCACCAAAGGGTGAAAACCAGCGGCGCCCGCGCCGCCCGCGACCGGCCGACTGGGTCTCCGCGATACACACATGGCCTGACTCGGCGCCGTCATCGAGCTGGCGACGCAGCACGCTGCTGGTGGAGTCGACCTCGGGATGTACATCAAGCCGCGAAATGCGGGCACGCGTGCCCGCAGAGACCTCTGCTGCGATGCGCGACTTGTCGAGCAGTTCCAGTGGCCGGGCAAGGCGGTAACCCCGTCCGCGAACCGCCTGAACTTCGAGACCGACGCTGGCGAGCTTGCGCAGCTGTTTCCAGACGCCGGCGCGACTCAAACCCAGTTCGGCACCCAGCACCTCGCCGGACTGGAAGCGGCCGTCGGCAAGCATTTCGATCAGACGGTAGCGATGCGGCATGACGGCGGGAGTGTATCACAGGCCTGGCCGCCTGCCGCGCTGCGTGCGGCAACCCGCTTGCAGCAAAGACCGCACCGCGCAGCCAGCGAAAGCAGACACGACACTGATCTGCCGGGGAGTCAGCTCCCTTCTGTCTTCTGTCTTCTGTCTTCTGTCTTCTGGCTTCTGGCTTCTGGCTTCTGGGTTCTGGGTTCAGGATACCTACCAGACGACACCCCAGCCATGGTCACCCTAGGGCGCGTCCGGTCGACATCTCACCGATGCCAGGCTCAATGCGCCAAGGCGGCTCCGACCTCGGCAAAGGTGCTGGCAACCTCGACAGTTTCGATGGCAACCCCAAGTTGATTGCCGATCAGGGTCGCGGAAAAGATGCCACGAATCGCCGGCCGCCCCGCGCGGGTATCGGTGTCCACAACCAGTGCGTGGCGCCTGCCGGACTGGCGCAGCGTCTCGACAATGTCCCCCACGCGCGCCTTCATGACATCCGCAAGCTCTATCACCTCCAGCCCGTCTGCCGGCGTCATGATATCCCGGACCAGAACCTCGTCATGAGACATGTGCAGCTCTTTCAGCAACTGCAGCGGCTTTTCACCCTGGATGTCCGTCGAGGTTATGAGCCCCAGCACCTCCTCCTGCGGGTTGGTAACGAACAACAACCGCACCCCGCCTTCCTTCATCCGCGTCAAGGCACGGTTGATGGACACATTGGGCTCGACCGTCAGTGCCGAGACTTGGCGCAGATCGGTCATACTCATGACGGCCGCGCTTTCCAGCTTGACCCGTTCCGGCAATTCCTGATGCGGCCGGAAAAGGCCGGCGGCACCCGACAGTGAGCGGAATGCTACCCGTGTGTATTGCGTCGCCATGTCGTCCTCCTTCGCTCGCAGCACCCGCTCTGCGTGTGACTGGGCCATAACCCTTCATATAGACCATGCAACGGCGAACCGCAAAGCAGCAAGGAGATAAGCAGGTATAAATCAGCTCACTTTCCACCACCTGATACCGCATCTGGGAAGGCAATCCTGGCGGTGCATCGCTGGCGAGCAACCGCGCCGCCGCGTGAAGCACGGCAGGTTTCGTGCGGTGGACGGTCCTGGATCCGATGCGAAATACGCGCGCAAGCCGCGTCGCGAGAAAAAAGGTCAACAAAAACGGGGCGCGAAGCCCCGTCCCTGTTCTGCCTCAGAGAATGCTGAGACTAGAATTTGTGGCGGACACCCAGGCTGAAGAAGTCCTGCGAGCCGTCGCGGTCGGCCGCCGGGTCACCGTTCACCACGCTGCCACACACCGAACCGGCGTAGTTGTCACAGTTCAGGTGGTTGTAACCACCGTAGACATCCGTCCGCTTGCTGAGGTGATGGTCGATTGCCAGCGTCCAGCTCGTATAACCTGTGTCGAGCGGGTTGCCCGGGTTGATATCCTGGATATCGTTACCCTTTGCATCATCCGCCGACCCATAGCCACCGAAGACCAGCGTGTTGCCGAAGGTGAAGGAGGCACCCAGGAACCAGGTATTCTGCCCGTCGCCATCGAACCCGTTTGCGGCTGAGCTGTCAGGGTCAGCGTTACTGAGACCCGCACCGCCGGCGCCGCCGCCATTGGCTATCAGCCCCCCGTCGTTCTCATACTGAGCGTAGACGCCGAAGCTGCCCAAGGTGTAGCTGCCGCCGACCTTCCAGGCATTGTCGTCGCCACCGGCATCACTGGTCAGGTAATCCGCAAACACCAGGATGCCGCCGTTCTTGTACTTGGCACCGGCGCCGTAAGCGTTGTCGTCGGACTGATCGTTGGCATCGTTGTCGAGGCTGTAATCGAGCGTGAAGTCGAATCCCGCCCAGCTTGGGCTGTCATAGCGGACATGCCGGGTCATGCGGCCTTGCCCGTTCTCACCCTTGCCGGCGTGCAGCCGGGACTGCAGACCGAAAGAACGGTCTTCCAGCGAGGTCCGGTATAGCGGGTCGATCATGGCACCGTGTGACTTGTAGCTGGTACTGATGGTACCGAAGCGCAGCTGGCCCAGGCTGTTGGTCTTCAGCCCCACCCACTGGTCACGGCCGGAGAAGCCAGTTCCCTCCGCTGGATCAAACTGGAACTCGGCCTGGTAGATGGCGGAAAGCCCGCTACCCAGATCTTCACTGCCTTTGATGCCGATCGCAGAGGTGTTGCTCTTCAGGTTAACATCGTCACCACCCGCATCGGTGTCGTACGAATTAATCGACTCATTAAGGTTGCCGTAGAGCGTGGTCTCCGCCCGGGCGGCCGTCATGGCAGTCGCCAGCGCAGTCGCAACGGCGAGTGTAAAAAGTATCCTCTCCATTATCGAAATCCCCTTTCCCGATCATTCAGATGGCGATAGAAAAACAAGCCCGAATTTAGCCTAGTTTCGGCACGAATGCAACGCTTTTTATCAAAAAAGAGACAAGCCTTTCGGCTTTTGTAGCCTTTTTGCAACGCAGCATACTGCAGTAATTTAAGTAGCTTAGCAGCTGGCAACCGAAGACGCCGGACGCGTTTGCGAGGCGGAGTCATGCACCAACACAAACGACATCGGCACACAGCGCCGGTCTCGCGCCCTCAAGAACCGGGCTGGCC
>Ga0111166_1116_pt1 | contig 10341 bp, 11 predicted proteins | sample DeeMarSeWOR28_12_FD_80267 | JGI IMG/M metagenome (GOLD analysis project Ga0111166, IMG submission 80267) | Thiotrichales bacterium SG8_50
TGCGAGCGCTTGTGGCCGTTGCCCGCGGCGCGCTCCAGCCAAACTGCCGCCTGCCCCTGGTCCTTGAACCAACCGCCGAGACCGTAGGCGTGTGCCATCGCCACCCGATATTGGCTTTCGGAGTGATTCTGCTCGGCAGCCTCTCGATACCAACGCAAGGCCTCGCCGAGGTCAGGCGTAGCGCCTTCGCCACGCTCGCACATGCGCGCGAGCGATACCTGCGCACGTCGCTGGCCCTGCATGGCGAGCGGTGTCCAGAGCAAACGGGCGCGCTGATAGTCGCGTGCCCGGTAGGCCGCCATGCCGTCCTCGTAGTCACCCGCATGGGCGTTCACTTGTTGTCTCCACTATCATCTACCCTCGCCTGCACCTCACGATCAAGCGCGCGTAGACGCGTCAGCTTTTCGGCAATCTTCGCTTCCAGGCCACGATCTGTGGGATGGTAGTAGCGCCTGCCTTCCAGCTCGTCGGGAAGATACTGTTCGCCCGCGGCGTAGGCGTCGGGCTCATCATGTGCGTACCGATAGCGCTTGCCGTACCCCAGTTCTTTCATGAGCCGCGTGGGCGCATTGCGAAGATGCAACGGCACCTCGAGTGAACCATGTTGCTTGGCGTCTTCCCGCGCCGCACCGAACGCCGTGTACACGGCGTTGCTCTTGGCGGCACACGCCAGATAGACAATCGCCTGCGCGATCGCGAGCTCCCCTTCCGGGCTGCCGAGCCGCTCCTGCACATCCCAGGCATTGAGCGCCAAGGCCAGCCCGCGCGGGTCGGCGTTGCCAATGTCTTCCGAGGCCATGCGCACCACGCGTCGCGCGATGTAAAGCGGATCGCAACCACCGTCGACCATACGCGCAAACCAGTACAGCGAGGCGTCCGGATCGCTGCCGCGCACCGATTTGTGCAAAGCGGAAATCTGATCGTAGAAAGCCTCGCCCTGCTTGTCGAAGCGCCGCACGCCCTGGCTCACCACGTCGCGCACGAGCTCGATGCCGATGCGCTCGCGGTCGTCGCTCGTTTCGGCGAGATCGGCCGCCATCTCGAGCAGGTTCAAGGCGCGGCGCGCGTCACCGTCGGCCGCACGCGCGAGCAGCTCACGCGCCTCTTCCGCCATCTCGATTTTGCGCGCCCCGATCCCGACCGCGGTATCGGTCAGAGCCCGATCGATCACCTGCCGAATTTCCTGCTCCCCGAGCGCCTTCAGCACGTACACACGGGCTCGCGAGAGCAGCGCGTTGTTCAATTCGAACGAGGGGTTCTCGGTAGTCGCGCCGATGAACGTGAACGTGCCATCCTCGATATAGGGAAGAAACGCATCCTGTTGTGCCTTGTTGAAGCGGTGCACCTCGTCAACGAACAATACCGTTGGCCGCCCCTGCGCGCGCGCCTGCTGCGCCTCTTCAATCGCGGCGCGGATTTCCTTGACCCCGGAGAGGACTGCCGATATCGCGATGAAGTGTGCCTGGCTGCGCGTCGCAATGAGCCGCGCCAGCGTCGTTTTGCCAGTCCCGGGTGGGCCCCAGAAGATCATGGAATGTAGCGCGCCCGCCTCGATGGCCTGGCGCAGGGGTTTGTCCGAAGCGAACAGGTGCGACTGCCCGAAGAAGTCTTCCAGGCGACGCGGACGCATGCGGTCCGCGAGCGGTTGCCAGGCGGGGTTGCCGGGTGCTTCGAACAGGTCGCTGGTCTTCGGGACTGGCATGACCCGGCGACGCCGGTTACTGTCCAACAACGTCCACGCCCTTGGGCGGCGTGAACCGGAATCGGGCAGGATCAATCCGGACGTTTTCCCGTGCATTGCGCAGCGTCACGCGCGTGGTCTGGCCAAAGCCGTCGACCATCTCAAGCGTCTTGAGCTTTCCTTTCTCGAAGCCGATGCGGATGTTTTCGAAACCGCCGTCCTTGTTCTTCGGTATCAACTGTGCCCACGTGAGATTGCCCTGCTCACCCATGGACTGTCGTAGACCCAAATCTGCTTTCCGTCCGCGACAATTTCCTGTTTGAAGGGCGCGTCGTAATCCCAGCGAAACTTATTCGGCCGCTCGATGTAAAGCGTGCCCGCTGATTCCTGGATGGTGTTGAGTGCCTCGTCAAGCACGACCTGACTGAATTGCGCCTGCACGCTGTTCACCGTGGTGAAGAAGCGGTGCAGGTACTCGGCGCCGCCCGGCGCCTGTTTGGCCGCGTGGGCGAGCGTCATCGCGGCCAACGTTGTCCCAGCCAACAGGAAGCGTCGCAACATTCTCAGTCAACCGTCGCCGGCGGTGGCGCGATCACCTCGCGCGATCCGTTGGGCTGCAACGGACCGACCACACCCGCGCGCTCCATTTCCTCTATCAGGCGCGCGGCACGGTTGTAACCGATGCGCAGTCGGCGCTGCACGCCCGAAATCGAAGCGCGGCGCGACTCGGTAACGATTTTCAGCGCCTCGTCGTACAGGGGATCGGACTCGCCTCCAGTTTCGCCGCCCTCAACGCCGTCCTGAACGAATCCCTGATCGTTTACGCCGGCGTTATCACGGAGGATCTGCTGGTCGTACACCGGAGTTCCGCTCTTCTTCAGTCCAGCAGCCACCTTGTGTACCTCATGGTCGGCCACGAATGCCCCGTGCACGCGCGTCGGGTGGCCCTGGCCGGGCTGGAGGAACAGCATGTCCCCTTGTCCGAGCAGCTGTTCGGCGCCCATTTGATCAAGCACGGTGCGCGAGTCGACACGCGATGACATCTGAAAGGCGATGCGGGTCGGTATGTTGGCCTTGATGAGACCGGTAATGACATCGACCGACGGACGCTGGGTTGCGAGCAGCAGGTGGATTCCCGATGCCCGCGCCTTCTGCGCCAGTCGCGCGATGAGTTCCTCGACCTTCTTTCCGACCACCATCATGAGATCGGCGAGCTCATCGACCACGATCACCACCAGCGGTAGCGGGTTAAGCGTCGGCGCTTCCTCATCCGGCGCGGTGCGGATGAACAGCGGATCGTAAATTGGCTTCTTGGCGTCCCTGGCATCGCTTACCTTGCGGTTGTACCCCGCCAGGTTTCGTACGCCGAGCGCCGCCATGAGACGGTAACGCCGCTCCATCTCGGCGATCGCCCATTTGAAGGCGTTGGCCGCCTGCTTCATGTCGGTAACGACCGGCGCGAGCAAATGCGGGATGCCCTCATAGACCGATAACTCCAGCATTTTCGGGTCGATCATAATGAAGCGCACCTGCTCGGGCGTGGACTTGTATACCAGCGACAGGATGAGCGCGTTGATACACACCGATTTGCCCGAACCGGTAGTGCCGGCAATCAGCATGTGCGGCATCTTCTGCAGATCGACAACCATTGGACTGCCCGAAATGTCCTTGCCAAGCGCGAGTGTGAGCGGCGATTGGGATTCGTCGTAGGCCTGCGAGGCAAGAACTTCCGAAAGCCGGATGGTCTCGCGAACCTCGTTGGGGATCTCGAGCCCTACCGAGGTCTTGCCAGGGATATTCTCCACCACGCGCAGACTCACCACTGAAAGCGCGCGCGCCAGATCGCGTTGCAGGTTGGTGATCTGGGATGCCTTGATGCCGGGTGCCGGTTCAATCTCAAACAGCGTGATCACCGGTCCCGGGTGGACGGCCACTACCTGGGCCTCGATGCCGAAATCGAGCAGCTTCTTTTCGAGCAGCTTTGCCATGCTCTCCAGCGACTGCTTCGAGAATTGCTGACCATCCTTGCGCTTGGGCGCGGTATCAAGCAGCCCCAAAGACGGTAGTTCGCCGGGCGAAGGCAGATCGAAAAGCGGAACCTGCTTCTCCTGTTCGGCGCGCTTGCTGGTGGGCACCTTGCTGACCACGGGTTCGATGCGTGGCGGCGTGTGTTTCTCGAGAATCTTCTTCTCGACTGCCACGGTCTCACGACGCTGCTTCTTGGCGCGCATGCCGATGATGCGATCGATGGTGGCTGCACCCAGTTCGCGAAGCTTTACAACCACGAGAATGCTGATCCGGCCAATTTCATCCATCAACCGCAGCCAGGAGAGCCCCGCGAACAGCGTGACGCCGGCGAGAAACAGGGCGAGGAGAAACAGCGTGGCGCCGGTGAAACTGAAGGCCGATACGAGCCCCGCGCCCACGATGTTGCCGAGCCAACCACCGCTCGGCGGAACCGCGGCCTTGGCGGCCCCGAAATGTAGGCTGGCGAGTCCGCAGGCGCCGATGAGTGCCAGCAGGAAGCCGGTCCACACCACGGCGCGCTGACGGGCGTTGGCTATCTCCGGGTCGCGGCGATGCAGATAGATCCGCCAACCCGACATCCAGGCGCCGAAGCGTCCGCCGAGGTTAGCGACGCTGACGGTCGGGCCGCGATGCGACCACGCCGGATCCGTTGGCTGGTAGGTCCAAAGCGCGATCAGCAGGTAGGCTGCCAGTGCGGCGAGGAGATACAGCGCGGCTTCACGCAGAAGCCTGAGGAGTCTCGGAGTGAGCGGATTGGACGTCTTTTTCCAGGTCGCCTGGGACACGTACTTCCTTGCGCTAAGGCCTTGAACAGGCGCATTTTCGCCTTTTCCCCTGCACGTTGATGCCTGAGGCCAGTGCCGGATCCTTTAGACCGTCCGGTTCGGCCAGTCGCAGAACATAAGCCGCAAGCGACGTGGAGAGCGCCTGTGAAGACGTTCGCGGGACGGCGCCCGGCATGTTCGTGACACCGAAATGCACCACCCCTTCCTCAATGAAGGTCGGCTGCTCGTAGGTGGTCGGCCGTGTGGTTTCGATGCAGCCGCCCTGATCGACGGAAATGTCGATGATGACGCTGCCCGGTCGCATGCGCTTCACCATGGTTCGGGTCACGATCTTCGGCGCCTTGGCGCCCGGAATCAGCACGGCGCCGATCAGGAGATCCGCCGTTGCAACCGCCTGCTCGATCAATGGCTGGTAAGACGGCAGAGCCGTCACGTTCGGGCCAAGGGCATGCATGCGCTCGAGACTCTCGCGGTGCGGCGCAAACACCGTCACCTGCGCGCCAACGGCGGCTGCGACGGCAGCCGCGTTCCCACCGGCAACGCCGGCGCCCAGAATGACGACGTGACCACGTTCGGCGGTGGGCAGGCCGCCCAGCAAAATCCCTCGGCCCCCGTGGTGGGCATGCAACAGATTCATCCCGATCTGAATCGAGAGGCGCCCGGCAATGTCGCTCATTGGCGCCAGAAGCGGCAGCCGCCCATGTTCCTCGACCGTCTCGAACGCGACTGCCGTAAGGCCCTTCTGCCGCAGCTCTGCGGCAAGCTCGGGGGCCGCCGCGAGATGCAGGTACTCGGGGGCCGCCGCGAGATGCAGGTAGGAAAACAGCAGGTGCTCCTCGCGCAGCAGGGAGTACTCCGACGGTTGCGGCTCCTTGACCTTGACGATCAATTCCGCGCCCGCGTATAGCGTCGCCGCATCTCGGACGAGGCGCACTCCGATCCGCTCGTACTCGCTGTCGGCGTAGCCACTGCCGAGGCCCGCGCCCGTCTCGACAAGTACTTCGTGGCCGTGGCGCACCAACTCCGCCGCGGCCGACGGAACTAGTGCCACCCGCCCCTCACGGACCTTGATCTCTTTTGGAATGCCGATGCGCACTGCGTCTCCTTTTCCGGCCGCAAGCCTTCGCGTAACATAGCGCACGAATTCGGACGTTCCTACCAGGTCAGAACGGCTTCCGGTATTTCAATCCCGGCGTATCCCTTTCCACGGAGTGACCGCATGAGTAATACGGCCAAACACGCTCGTTTATTGATTCTTGGTTCCGGCCCGGCCGGCTACACCGCGGCCATCTATGCCGCGCGCGCCAACCTGAACCCTGTGCTGGTTACCGGCCTCGAGCAGGGCGGGCAGCTTATGACGACGACAGAGGTCGACAACTGGCCAGCTGATGCGGACGGCGTGCAAGGACCGGAATTGATGGAGCGCATGCGCCGCCACGCGGAACGCTTCAAGACCGAGATCATCTTCGACCACATTCACACCGCCGACCTGAAAAGCCGGCCTTTCAAGCTCGTGGGCGACGCCGGAACCTATACCTGCGATGCATTGATCATCGCCACCGGTGCCTCGGCGAAGTACCTTGGCATCCCCTCGGAGGAAAAGCTGCGTGGCAAAGGCGTGTCGGCTTGCGCGACCTGCGACGGGTTCTTCTACAAGAGCCAGAAGGTGGCCGTCATCGGTGGCGGCAATACCGCTGTCGAGGAGGCGCTCTATCTGTCCAACATTGCCTCGCACGTGACGGTCATCCACCGGCGCGACCGGTTTCGCGCCGAAGCCATCATGGTCGACAAGCTGGTAGAGAAGGCGAAAGGCGGCAATGTTTCGATTGAATGGAACCAGGAAACCGACGAGATTCTGGGTGACGCCAGCGGTGTGACCGGGATTCGCATCAAGGGCAAGGACGGCAAGACAAAGGACATCGCGCTGCAAGGGGTGTTCGTCGCTATCGGGCACAGCCCGAACACAAGCCTTTTCGCGGGGCAGCTTGAGATGGCCAACGGCTATATCAAGACCAAGAGCGGAACCGACGGAAACGCCACCGCCACCAGCGTGCCGGGCGTGTTCGCGGCAGGCGACGTCCAGGACCATGTGTATCGCCAGGCCGTGACCTCCGCCGGAACCGGCTGCATGGCAGCCCTCGACGCCGAACGCTACCTGGAACAACTGACGGCCTGATCGTCAGCCACCACTGCAATGGGCGCCCGAGCGCGCCCTCCGCATTTCTGAGGCACCTGCCGTGCCCGTTGAGACCGCCCTGCTCGCCGCACTGGTACTGCTCTTTGCCTACCTTATTCGCGGCATCTCCGGCTTCGGCTCCGGACTGATAGCCGTACCGCTGCTCGCGCTGCTGCTGCCACTCACCTTCGTCGTGCCGCTCATTCTGCTGACCGATTTCGTGGCCTCGGCGATTCTTGGACAGAGCACACGCAAGCATATTCGCTGGAGCGAGATTCGAATCCTGCTGCCAACCAGTGCGTTGGGGGTTATTGTTGGCGCCACCCTGCTGGTTGGTTTGCCGGAGCGACCGTTGCTCGTCGCACTCGGTGTGTTTGTACTCGTTTTCGGACTACGCAACGCACTAAATCTTCACAGCGAGCGGCCGATCGCGCGCGGCTGGGCGCTGCCCGCCGGGCTTGTCGGCGGGACGGTAAGCGGGTTGTTTGGCACCGGTGGACCGCCCTACGTTATCTACCTTTCGCACCGCATACGCGACAAGTCCGAGCTACGGGCCACGTTCTCTGGCCTGTTCCTGATTGAAGGCGGCCTGCGAGTCGCCGTGTTTCTGCTTGCCGGCTTGCTGTGGCAGCCCCTGTTGATGTGGGCGGTTCCCGCCTCGCTGCCGCTGCTCGCCGCCGGGCTCTATCTCGGGAACCGCGTGCATCTCGGTTTGACCCCGACGCAAATGGTGCGCATCATCGGGGTCCTGCTGCTCGTGAGCGGAACGTCGCTTCTCTGGAAGGCCTGGAGCTGACGAGCGCGGCACGACACCGGACCACGAGCGTTTCGCACCATGAGCAAGCACGAGCACGATCCTGACGCACGAACCCTGTTTCGCAAAGCGGCAGCCGGCGCGAAGCCGATTGTCCAGGACCGTGCCCATCCACATCGATCCCGACCCAAGCCGGTTCCGGCCCAACGCCTGCGCGATGATCGCGACTGCAGCACGGCGTGCTGCGCAAGCTGCGCCGCGGGCACTACGCTGTGGAAGCCCACCTCGATCTGCACGGCCAGACGGTCGCGCAGGCGCGCGAGCAGGTGAGCCGGTTCCTGCGTGAGGCACGCAGCATGGGCAAACGCTGCGTACGGATCGTGCACGGCAAGGGCAAGAGCTCCACGGGCAAGCTTCCGGTGCTCAAAGGCAAGGTCAATTCCTGGCTGCGCCAGCGTGATGAAGTACTGGCGTTTTCGTCCTGTCCGCCGACCGACGGCGGCACCGGGGCAGTCTACGTGTTACTGCGCCGGCGCGATTAACCGGGTCCTGCGCTAGCGCGCAGAGAATCGCTCCACCCACACGAGCTCACAGGCGCCGGCCCCGCTGTCGGTTCGGGTGAGTGAGCTGGTCCAGTACCAACCATCGCGCGAATCTACCCGCACCAAATATCCGCCCACCCTTGCTATTTGCCCTACCCGGACGCGACCAATGGCATCGCCGATGCTCTTGTTGGCGGGGATCAGGTGCATATTCGCGCTGCTAACAATAATTTCCTGCTCGGGTATGGGCAGTACACTTGCGGACCAGATGTAAAAACGATTGGTTTGTCGAATCGAGAGATGCTTGAGCACCCTCTCGTCCGACATGCGGCCCCATCCTAGCGCCAGATCAACCGGCGCAAGTTCGGCCTCTCGCCCGAGCCGGTATGGCTCCTTCCCGAGCACTCGCGCTTCGACCTCGAACCGTGCGAGCGGCGTTAACTGATATCCGGCATGCTGGAACGGTCGTGCACCGGAAGCGGGCTCCTGAATCGGCGCCTGTCCAGCAACCACGCCGGGACCATGCAAGAGCGGGCGCGCCGTCCACCAGTTAAAGATCCCGAAGGCGACCAATGCGGCCGCGAGCAACCCCCAACGCGACATGTTCAAGCGACCGGAGTGAAGTTGAACTAGTCTTTTCGCGCTACGACCAGTGGCTCGAGCAGCGCCACGGCATGCGCGGCGATGCCCTCCTCGCGCCCGGCAAATCCAAGTCGTTCCGTAGTCGTCGCCTTGACGTTGACCTGTGAGACGACAATGCCGAGATCGGCCGCGATGTTGGCAACCATTTGCGGGAGATGCGTTGCGAAGCGCGGCGCCTGGGCGATGATCGTGCTATCCACGTTTGCCACCTGCCAATCGTTCGCAGTCAGCAGCTCACGCACCTCGCGCAGCAGCAGCCGGCTGTCGACGTTGCGGAAACGTGGGTCGCTATCCGGAAAGTGGCGACCAATATCACCGAGCGCGGCAGCGCCAAGACAGGCATCGCAGATGGCGTGGATCAGGACGTCAGCGTCAGAATGCCCGAGCAGGCCTTTTTCGTGAGGAATGCGCACGCCGCCGATTACGAGATTGCGCCCGGCCACGAGTTGGTGGACGTCATAACCGTGCCCGATACGTAGACTCATGCCGACTCCTGCTGGCGAAGGTACAAGTCTGCCAGCGCGAGGTCGCTTGGCAGCGTGATCTTGATATTGTCGGGATGCCCGGCAACCAGCCGGGGTCGCAGTCCGATATGCTCGACCGCAGCCGCCTCGTCAGTTACCTCAACACCTTGCGCGAGGGCCTGTTCCAACGCCCGGGCAAGCAGGCCGACGGGAAACAGCTGAGGGGTGAGCGCGCGCCACAGTCCGGTCCGCGGGACAGTCTCGGTCACGAAATCGGCGCCATCCCCGCGCTTTACGGTATCGGCCATGGGCAGGGCGAGCAATGCTCCTGCATCGCCCGCTTGATCTAGCAGGCAATCAATATCCTCGTGGCGTACGCACGGACGGACCGCATCGTGCACGAGCGCCCAGTCATCCGCACCGGCCCGTGCGGAAACAGCTTGCAGGCCGTATAGGACCGTTTCGGCGCGCGATGCGCCGCCGGTATAGGTTCCCATGAATTTTGCCAGCGTAGGCCGTGTGACGCTGTCCGAATGCTTGTCTCCGGCGGCAATGCCCAGAAACACGCCCTGGATACGAGGATGTGAAGTAAGCCGCTCAAGCGTGTGGCGCAGCACAAGCTTGCCACGCAAAGGAAGATACTGTTTGGGAATTCGGGCCTGCATGCGCGTCCCCACGCCGGCTGCGGGAACGATCGCCCAGATTGCGCCGGAGACCGCCAAGCGCAAGTAGACTGCGGATCAGTTCTCGATGCCGACGTAGCTGCGGATGCGATCGCGCGCAATATTCGTGGGCACGCCCTGCACCGCCGCCACCTCACGCACGAGGACTCCTTCTTCCAGCGCATGAGATCTCGCACTACCTCGCCGAGCTCCAGGCAGGAACCCGAGTTGATCTTGCGCTCAATCTCCTTGCAACGCTCGGTCCAGTTGCCACCAGTCACGCGGCGTTTGCCTTTGGCGGAGAGTACCTTGAACAGCTCTCGCAGCTTGCGGCTGTTGAGCAACGGACGCACGCCATTCTTCGCGATATTGGAACGCGGCATCTTGATGACCATACGCGTTTCCGGAATCGAGATGACGAAGCATGGTTCTGCCCGTCCCTCGACATAGACGTCTTCGATGGACTCGATGACACCGACACCCGCGGACGGATAAAAAACTGTGTCGCCTACTTTGAATCGTGCAGCCTGCTTTGCCATGTAGCCACCCCTATCGGCTCATCCTTGCGGGAGTCGACCAGCAAGTTAGTGCATTGTTTTACGGCGAT
>Ga0111166_1086_pt1 | contig 10053 bp, 9 predicted proteins | sample DeeMarSeWOR28_12_FD_80267 | JGI IMG/M metagenome (GOLD analysis project Ga0111166, IMG submission 80267) | Thiotrichales bacterium SG8_50
TTCCCTCCTGCACGTGTAGCTTTTCGGCTACGCCGCGAATAGCGAGCTCGCCGGCGCGCGCCGTAAGGATTACCTCTACCTCGTACTCCATGGCCGCCGCCACGGTGGCCTGAAAGAACGGTGCGCCCAGCTCGGCGGGATCAGAGGGATCCGTGTTGACCATCACAATCATCAGCTTCTCGGCCATTACAATTCTCCCGCATCCATCTGTCCGGATTCACACGTCGAAAGCGCGGCTATTATATCTGCGACCGGCTCGATTACCACCCAAGTCCTGCCACAAGAGCACTCGCCCATGACATGCGCTAGCGTCACGGATCAAGCGACTTCAGATATGCGCGAAACCGGTCCTTGAGCTCCGGGTGGGCCAAGGCGTGTTCCACGGTGGCCTTAAGGTATCCAAGCTTGCCGCCGCAGTCATAACGCTTGCCCTCGAACTCGTAGGCCAGCACCTGTTCGTGCTCCAGCAGCGCGGCGATCGCGTCAGTCAGCTGGATTTCTCCCCCAGCTCCCGCCTGCACCTGCTCCAGCAGACTGAATATCCTGGGAGTCAGGATATATCGCCCGACCACCGCGAGCGTGGATGGCGCCTTGTCGGGATGCGGCTTCTCGACCATACCATCCAGTTTGTACAGGCGCGATCCAATCGACTTGCCGCTCACGATGCCATAACTACCCGTATGCTCTCGCGGCACGTTCTGAACTCCGATGACCGAGCACTGGTGCTGTTCGTAGAGCGCCACCATCTGCTGCATCGGGCTGGGGTTACCACTTATGAGGTCATCGGCCAGGATCACAGCGAAGGGATCGTTACCGACGATCTGTTTTGCGCATAGCACGGCGTGACCGAGCCCAAGCGCTTCCGCCTGTCGGATATACACGCAGGTGACGTTGGCGGGCACGACATTGCGCACGATATCGAGCATCTGGGTTTTGCCGCGCGCCACCAGCTCGGTTTCGAGCTCGTACGCCTTGTCGAAGTGATCCTCGATCGAACGCTTGTTGCGACCGGTCACGAAGATCAGCTCATCGGCACCTGCCCCCATCGCCTCTTCCGCCGCATACTGAATCAGCGGCTTGTCGACGATCGGCAGCATCTCTTTCGGGCTCGCTTTCGTCGCCGGCAGGAAGCGGGTGCCCATGCCGGCGACGGGAAATACTGCCTTTGTTACTCGTGACATCCCGAATCCCTGGTAGTGGTTACGTTGGGCGATTACGCCTAACCATCACAACTATAGTGGCGAAACCATATAACACTTCCCTCCCCTTTTAGAAGGGAGGATAGAGGTCCGCATACAGTGCCGTAATGTCAACACGAACGATGCGCCAGCGCCATCCCACATTTCCCGTCCCGGTCGCTCCTGCAGCAGGGCTATAAAATCCTTCCACTTTTGGGATGGTTATCCAGACGGTATCACTGCTCTTGTCGGCGCGCCCTAGAATCTGTATCGCAATCCCCAGGCCATGAAATTCGATCCCACCTTGGGTGGCGCAATCAGTCCGTAGCCGCCGCTGCGGTGGTGCACCTTGTACACTAGCGTGACAGCCGGGTAATCGCGTAGCCCCCATTCGGTTTCATACATACCGTAGAGCTGAAATTTGTAGCGCTTTTCCGGATTTTCCTCGGAACCATCTTCGTAACTGGGCGTGCCGTGCGCGATTGATGGACCATATCCGATGGTCAACCGGAGCGTCACCCCCCAGAACTCGAGTTGCGTTAATTCGAGCACATAGGCGAGATCCGTCTCGAAATTGTCCTGCAAACCGCTGTGCTTGACCTCGATGAGCTCAAGGCCGGTCTTGATGTTCGAGAGTCCAAGCCAGCGTCCGGACGCTGCCAGCCACTCGGGTGTTTTGGTGTGCCAGCGATAACTCAGCCCCCAGAAATAAGTTGGCTCCCAGGCAAGATCGCCACTCAGAATATCCCCAGGTATCTCCAGCAGATTGGCGTCTACACCCTGGCCGCGATAGACACTAATGGCATCGGCGTAAGCGCCCCTTAATGTGGCCGCGAACAACAGCGCGCACACAAGCAGACGGCGCCCGATGTCTCTTGTGCGCATAAAAAAGCCCTTATTGTTGAACGCAGCCGATTGATTGCACTTCAGTGTCTCTTCCCAAGGAATACTAAGGACACACCAGCAAACAACCGGAAACGACCGGACCGGCAGGCCACCGATTTCGCCTCAGACGGACGTCGTCTGCCTCACGGACACGACGATATGGAGCTGAACCGGTTGAGGTAACTCTGCCACTGCAACATCGTTCTTCGCGATGTCCTCAAGGACCACGGTACGACTGTCGTCCGCATACGCCAGGCGTGGTACAGCCCCCAAAGTGAAGCTGTCCTGAGCAGCCAAAAGCTGCGCAGGATGAAGCTCACGCCCCGGCTCGAAGCCGCCGAGCAGACAGTAGTTGCCGTTGACCTGAGTCCGTTCAATCACGAAACTGCGGAAGCGCTGGAACAAGCTATGATCAATCGGCTCCGGCTGTTGCCAAAACTTGGCAAGGGGGCCTTGATGGGCCAATCCCGGCATATCGTAGATCGCCTGGCCGAGCACCTTGACCGGCGTTCCGTGCAACAGCGACGACATGCCAACTGTACTGTTGATCAGCACGGTTCCGCGCGCATGATCCAGCAGCGAGGGAAGATGGACATCATGCACATAGCGCACGCGCGCCGCGATGCCGTGCTCGGCCGCCAGCCTGGCAATCAGCTCACCGTAGTCGCAGAAGCCCCGGTCCATAGGATGGTGCTTGAAAACAAGGTAGGTGTCCGCCGGCGCATGCGCCGCAAACGACCCAATCACTTCGGCAACGAACGGTACGATCGAACGGTACGGGCTGTGGAACAGCACCTGCGCATCCTTGTGCACCTGGAGCGGCACGAGGAAGAAGCGCTTGGACAGCTGACCGCCAAGCAGCGCCAGCGTGTTGCGCTCGCGCACGCGATACAGGTACTTGCGCAACCATCCCCGTACCCAACAAAGCCCGTGACGCATACTGAAATACTGGCGGTGATGACGGTAGTGCGGAAAACGCGACCGGCCGAGGCGGCCTGCCAGTCCGTAAAGAGCGGCAAACAGCACGCCCGAGTAGACGGCCCGCTGATTCATCGACTGAGGACGTGCAACTGGCCGGTCGGGTAGCACCTGATAGAAATTCGGCTTATGCGACAGCCCTGAGTGACCATTCGCGCCGCCACGCGTGAGCGTGATGTAGTCGGGGCGGATGTAGCCTTCTTCAAAGACGAACACCTCAATACCCAGACGTCGCGCCAGACGCACCGCAACGCGGTGGTAGAAACGACAGTCGCCGAACAGCACGAGCACGTCGATCGAATGTCGCCCGACCACCTCCCTCAGGAAGGGCCGCCATTTCGTAGCGCTGGCTTTGAACGTGTAGACAGTGCCGCGAGATGCCCAGGCCGGGAAGAAAAATGCATCGCCGCCGTTCAGGTTCACCTTGACGACTTCGCTACCCCGTGACTGCAGAAAGTCCGCGAGTCGCCAGAAGAAGGGCCCGATAGGCCCTTGCAGCAGCAGGACTCGCCGATACGCAGTCAGTTCGTCGAGATACATGCCTTGACCCATCCCATGAGAAGGCGCCCCGCCTTTCTGGCCTGGCGCACGGCATACGACGGTTGCAGGAGGTGTGCGCTTTGGTCCGCATTGAGGCGATCAATTCGCGCGCGCGTGTCAGCAATCAGGCGCACAACCGACTCCGCGCTCACGAACGCGCCGAGATCGGGCCGCCAATAACGCGGATAGTGCAGCAGGGTCGCGGCCACAAGCTCCTCGAGAGATAGGCGCCGAGTCCGCCGTGGAAAGTCGAGCCGGTCCTCGGTGAGCCCCCATCCGGCGTAGAACGGGCGGCCATAGGTCGCGACGGTGCGTCCACGCAGCAGGGCATCGAAACCCACGAGCGACGTCATCGTATGAACCTCCGCAGCCGCTTCAATGCATCCAATCACATCCACCTCGGTTTCAACGTGATCGCAAAGCCGCTTGAGTCGGTCGCCACCAATATGGCCCTCGCGATTTCGCGCCAGCGTATCGGGGTGGGGCTTGAACAGGATAAAGGCGTTTGGGTGTGCTTCTCGCACCGCTTGAAGCAGCCCCTCGTTGGTCCTCACCCCGTCGCATCCCATGCGAATTGATGCATCATTCTCCACCTGCCCCGGCACAAAAATAACCGGGCGATCCGGTGGGACATCGAGCCTAATGGAATGATGCGCTTCCGTGTTGTACTTGGTAACTCTCAAGCAAAGTATAAGGTCAGCCAGATCCCGGGCTCTGCGCCGCACATCGGGGCCAAAGGGAAAAGTGTTAAGCAGGGTTTCCAGATCGCAGGGCCGCCCTGGGTCGAAATAGACCCCGTGCCGGTCCACCACCAGGGAAAGGGGGCGGACGAGGTCTGATCCCAGTCCCACCGAGCGGATGAAGCCGTCCTCGACCCGCCAGATGGGAACCTGCTCTCGGTGGGCCCAGTCCTGTACCGCGGGCGGCTCGTCCATCCCCCAGGCCAGCACCCGGGAATCCCGGGACATCCCCTTGCGCAGGGCCGCGGCCAGGCTGCGGGCAAACACCACCCTGTTCCCACGAGTCTTGAGAAACGGCCGGACATAGTGCCGTTTCCATACCTGAAACCCGAAGCAAAACAGCTCGCCTGCATTTTCGCGCGCCATGCGCCGCTGCAGGGCGAGGTGCTCGATCAAATCGAAAATCGTTCCCCGACGGCCCTGCTCCGGATGCACGTATCGGGCGTACAGCAGATAGGCGGCGGCGAAGATCTCGCGCGCGTTGCGCCGTCCCACTCGCCGCTCGCATACAACGCGGTCATCGGTTGCGCCCCACCCGGCGTAGAACGGCATGCCAAAACACACGACCGGCTTGCCGCACAACATCGCCTCAAGACCAAGCTGCGAGCTCACCACGTAGACCCGGTCCATCGCCTCGATCAGCGACAGCGGGTTCACATCCTGCGCAAGCACCACGGTATCCGCATCTGCGCGAACATGCTCGAGGTACCCGCGCTTCTTCCCGGCAAGCACGTCGGGATGGAGCTTCACATAGATGCGCGCGCCCGGGTTCTCGGCTCGTGCTGCCGCAAGCATGCGCGCGAAGGATGTCTCGTCAGCCATTCCCAGCACGACGGAAATGTCGCCCCGCGTCTGGTCGACCACCAATACTTTCCGTCGGGCGTCCTCAGGCAACGGCGCTGCATCCGGCGCGATGTTGTATTTGGAAAGCCGATGTTCGCGGATGAGGGCTATGGCGCGATCAGCATCCGCCATCGCGGCAGCAAGCGCATCACCTCCGTGGTTAAGGAGCCGCTCGAGCCGTGAAGACCGCGTGGCATCGTAATAGACGCCGACTTCGTCGATCACCACTGACAGCGGAGGCGCCCCGCGCACCCCAAGATCGAATGAGCGGAGAAAACCATCCTCAAGTGCCACATAGGGAAGCTTGTGACGCGCGGCAAAGCGGCGCGCGCGCTCGGCGGTAGGCTTGCTACCCCAGCCCACCACTTTCGTCAATTCAGGACTTGCGCGGCGCGGTCGGTACACGACGGGCTCGCCGAGCAATGCTTCGAGATGGGGGATGCGTCGGATCCCGCGCGAGAAGACGGCGATCATATGAAAATTTGCATCCGCAGGAACAACTCGCGGACGCCTAGAGGTTGTATTGCTGTCGCAGCCAATCCCGGTAGCTGCCATCGATCACTGCGCGCCACCAGATTTCGTTATCGAGATACCAACGAACGGTCTTGCGCAGACCCGACTCGAGGCCTTCGCGCGGCGCGTATCCAAGCTCGTTTGAGACCTTGCGCGCATCGATCGCATAGCGGCGGTCATGTCCGGGACGGTCCTTCACGAACGTCACAAGTGACTTGCTCGCGGCCCCTTGCCCTGCCGGCGCGCGCGGGAAGCGTTTCGCCAACGAAGCGTCGCTCCGGAAGGCGTCATCCAGCAGCGCGCAAACCACCTCGACAATACCAAGATTGGTGTGCTCGTTGTTGCCGCCGATATTGTAGGTCTCCCCCAGTCGCCCGCGTTCAATCACCAGCTCAACGCCCCGACAGTGGTCTTCCACGTACAACCAGTCGCGCACGTTCTTGCCGTCGCCGTAAACAGGCAGCGGCTTACCCTCCAACGCGTTGACAATCATGAGCGGAATCAGCTTTTCCGGGAAATGGTACGGTCCGTAGTTATTCGAGCAATTGCTGGTCGTCACCGGCAAGCCGTACGTGTGGTGGTACGCCCGCACCAGATGATCGCTCGCAGCCTTACTCGCCGCGTAGGGGGAGTTCGGAGCGTAGGGCGTCAGCTCACTGAATGGCGGATCGCTCGGCCCGAGCGAACCGTACACTTCGTCGGTGGAAACATGGTGAAACCGGTACCGGCCCGCATCGATACCGGCCGCATCCGCAAGCCACACGGCGCGCGCGGCCTTGAGCAAGCTGTGCGTGCCAATGACATTCGTTTCGATGAAGGAATCGGGCCCCAGTATCGAGCGATCGACGTGCGACTCGGCGGCAAAGTGCACGATCGTGTCTATGCCCTCCTCGCGCAACAGCGTTTCGAGTAGTCTCTGATCGCGGATGTCACCCTGGACAAACCGGAACCGGTTGTCGCCCTGAAGGGACTGAAGGCTCGCGAGATTGCCCGCGTACGTGAGCGCATCGAGCACCACCAGCCGATCCGCCGCATGCTGCGCGTGCCAGTACCGAGCGAAATTGGCACCGATGAAGCCGGCACCGCCTGTGACCAGCAGTCTCTTCATTGTCTATTCGGCCAACGACTGAATCATCTCGCGCAAGGCAACACGCCAATGCGGCGGCGTGATTCCCAGCTCGCCCCACGTGGCGGTCTTGTCCAGAACGCTGTAGGCGGGTCGCCGCGCAGGGGTCGGAAAGTCCTGCGTGCGAATCGGGCGAATGGGAATGGCCCTGTCCAGCAGACCCCAGGCCTGCGCCTCTTCCTGGATCGCCACGGCAAAGTCATACCAGCTCGCGACCCCGGCGTCAGTCCAGTGGTGGATACCCTGCATCTGCGGCAAATCTACGGCACGCCACAACGCCCGCGCCAGACCCCTCGCCCAGGTTGGCGTGCCGACCTGATCCGCAACCACGCCAACGGAGCTGCGCTCGCGCATCAGCCGCAGCATGGTGTTCACGAAATTCTGACCGTGGCCGGAATATAACCACGCGGTGCGCACGACCAGAACGCCTGAATCGGCCGCCATCGCGGCACGTTCGCCAGCCAGCTTGGTCTCGCCATAAACGCCGAGCGGATTGGGAGAGTCATCCGGCAGGTATGGGCTTCCCTTCTTGCCGTCGAAAACAAAATCGGTGGAGACATGAATCAAGCGGATGCCGCGCGCGACCGAGGCCTGCGCGAGCAGCCCCGGCCCCTCGCCGTTCACAGCCTGCGCGCGCTCCCGCTCAGTCTCCGCTCTGTCCACAGCGGTATAGCCGGCAGCATTGAGCACGACGGCGGGCTCGTGGATGGCGAGGGCGCGATCGATCTGCACCGCATCGGTCACGTTGAGCTCCGTGCTCGAGAGCGCAATCAGCTCATGCGCTTCCGGCACCGTGCGGTGCATCTCTCGCCCAAGTTGCCCGCCCGCCCCGGTCAGGAGGATCTTCACGGGAAACACTCCGCGGCGTCGAGCGGAATGCCCGCGACGTCCTTGGCTGCAAGTGTAGGCGCCTTGCCTTCGATCAACGGCCACTCAATCCCGATAGCGGGATCATTCCATAGCAACACCCGCTCGTCTTCCGGCATGTAGTAGTCCGTGCACTTGTACTGGAACTCCGCGCCCTGCGGACTCAGCACATAGAAGCCGTGCGCGAATCCTGCTGGCACCCAAAGCATGTGGAAGTTGTCGGCCGCGAGATGCGTACCAACCCACTTCCCGAAAGTCGGCGAGCTGCGGCGCAAATCCACCGCCACGTCGAACACCTCGCCGGCCGTTACGCGAACGAGCTTGCCCTGTGGTCGGCGGATCTGGTAGTGCAATCCGCGTAACACGCCCTGCCCCGATTTGCTGTGATTGTCCTGAACAAAGTCGGCATCAATCCCCGCTGAGGCGAACCGGTGCTTCACATATGTCTCGACAAAGAACCCGCGATGATCCCCGAGCACCCGCGGCTTGACGAGAATGACCTCCGGGATCGCAAGTGGTGTGAATTCCATACAGTAAGACTGAGCGACTACAGTGCGCGAGCTGATCGCTAGAAGACCTTGTGCTCGAGGATGCTCATGAGATACTCACCGTAGCCGTTCTTCATGAGCGGCGCAGCAAGTCGCCGCAACTGCTCCGCATCGATGTACCCGCGACGATAGGCAATCTCCTCGGGACAAGCGATCTTCAGGCCCTGGCGGTGCTCGACGGTCTGCACGAACTGGCTCGCTTCGAGCAGCGAATCATGCGTGCCGGTATCCAGCCACGCGGTGCCGCGGCCTAGAATCTCGACGCGCAACTTGCCGGCCTTCAGATAGCGCGCATTGACGTCACTGATCTCGAGCTCACCGCGCGCCGATGGGCGAATCTCGCGCGCGATGTCGAGTACCGCGTTATCGTAAAAATAGAGACCGGTGACTGCGTAGTTCGAGCGCGGCTGCTTTGGCTTTTCTTCGATGCTGAGCGCCCTGCCCTTTTCGTCGAACTCCACCACACCATAGGCCTGTGGATTCTTCACGTGATAGGCATATATGGTCGCGCCATCGGTCTGGCTCGCAGCAACGCCGAGCGTCTGCGCGAGATCGTGCCCATAAAGCACGTTGTCACCCAGAACAAGGGTCACAGGATCGCGACCGACGAAATCGCGGCCAATAAGGAAGGCCTGTGCCAGCCCCTCGGGGCGCGGCTGCTCCGCGTAGTCGAAATTCAGACCCCAGCCAGAGCCACTCCCCAGCAAGTCGCGAAAACGCGGCGAATCATCCGGCGTGGATATGACCAGGATGTCGCGAATGCCGGCCAACATCAGCATCGATAGTGGGTAGTAGACCATCGGCTTGTCGTAGATCGGCATGAGCTGCTTGCTCACGACACGAGTCGCGGGGTGCAGGCGCGTGCCCGTCCCACCCGCGAGAATGATCCCCTTGCGCTTCATTCGAGTCTCGTGCTTTCCCTTACGCCGATGGCCAGTTTGTGGATAGCAATATTCTTGTACAATTCGACAGTCTTCAGAATTGTAGCGACGAACCGATTCCCTTCAATGAGCGATGCACCCGGCAAGCTGGCCACACCGAACGTCGTCTGGCACCACGCCACCGTCACCCGCGCCCGGCGCGAGACACTGAATTGCCACAAAGGCGCGGTAATTTGGTTCACCGGCCTGTCTGGGGCGGGGAAATCGACCCTTGCCCATACCGTGGAGGAGAAGCTCCACCAGATGGGTTGCCGCACCTTCGTTTTCGATGGCGATAACGTTCGCCACGGCCTTTGCGGGGATCTCAGTTTCTCGCCCGAGGACCGCCGCGAGAATATCCGGCGCATCGGCGAGATGACCAGGCTTTTCCTTGATGCCGGCATCATCGCAATGACCGCGTTTATCTCCCCTTACCGCGCCGACCGCGCGCGGGTGCGTGCCATCGTCGGCCCGGCGGATTTCATCGAAATCCACTGTGACTGTCCCATCGAGGTGTGCGAGCAGCGGGACGTGAAAGGGATGTACAAGAAAGCGCGACAAGGCCTCATTAAAGACTTCACGGGAATCTCGGCGCCTTACGAAGCGCCAACTTCACCAGACCTACGACTTGATACGGGCACGGATCCGCTCGACGACTGCGCCGAGCGCGTGATCGCACTGCTTGCAGATCGCGGCGTGATTCCGCGCACGTAATGTCACGTTTATGGACACTCGTTTGATCCCCGAGTAAGCGGGGATCCAGAGTGTCCGGACGATACCGAGTGACAACCGGAACGTCTCCCAGCCGTGCTATTGCCCCGCGCGCGCCCGCTCCGCGGCTATTTCCGCCATCTTCGTGCGCGTCTTGCTGTCCCGTACCAGTCGCAGAATCGCCTCTACCCACGCGTCCGGCTC
>Ga0111166_1177_pt1 | contig 9799 bp, 8 predicted proteins | sample DeeMarSeWOR28_12_FD_80267 | JGI IMG/M metagenome (GOLD analysis project Ga0111166, IMG submission 80267) | Thiotrichales bacterium SG8_50
ATCATATCGGCCACCAGCCTTGCCGTAATCGCAACACGATTGGTGCGCGGGCGACGGTCCTGGCGCGCATAACCATAATATGGCATCACCGCCGTGATCCGGTTCGCCGAAGAGCGCCGGGCCGCGTCGCACATCACCAGCAGCTCCATCAAATTGTCATTACTCGGAGCGCAGGTGGGCTGGAGTATAAACACGTCCTTGCCGCGGACATGCTCCATGATCTCCACCATGACTTCACCGTCACTGAAACGACCAATGACCACCTTGCCCAACGGCATGCCGAGGTGATTTGCGACCAGTGCAGCCAGCTCCGGATTGGCATTCCCGGCAAAAACGACAACGTTATCCAGTGACACCTGCATCTCCCCAGAGTGTGGGCAATTTACGTTGAATCATGATCACAATCTTGCAACTGGTTGGGGCGCCAGGATTCGAACCTGGGAATGCTGGAATCAAAATCCAGTGCCTTACCACTTGGCGACGCCCCAAAATGAACCCGAGTAGCCAAACCGTATCCGGCATCACACCTCAAGCTCGAGCCTTTCGACGAGCGGCGACTGATTGAGCCCCTGGGCGACAAATCCGTCACATCCGTCAGGTCGCTGCCCCAGTATCGTTTTCCCTGACGCGCGATCTGCCACCGGTAAAAACAGACAGCTGCCGGAGCCAGTCATCCTCGGTCTGCCGAAAGCAGCCAACCAACTCAGCGCATTATCTACGGACGGGTAAAGCCTTCTGACGACAGGCTCAAGATCATTTCTGCCTTGCCCCTCGCGAAAGGCGCGTATTGTGATGGGAGGGCTATCACGTGTCAATTCAGGACGGGAGAAAATTTCCGCTGTAGAGACATGAACTTGCGGGCAAATCACCACGTACCAGGGCTCGTCGATGGTGACCGGCGTCAGGTCCTCTCCAATCCCTTCGGCCCAGGATGCCTGACCGCGGACAAATACCGGCACATCCGCCCCCAGCCGCAATGCCAGCCCCGCCAGTTGCTCAACCGATAGTCCCGCCCCCCACAACCGATTCAGCGCAACCAGCGTGGTCGCGGCGTCCGAGCTACCACCGCCCAGACCGCCGCCAGCGGGCAACTGTTTGCGCAGCGTAATGTCGACGCCCTGCGAAATTCCGCAATGCTGCTGCAGCAGTCTTGCCGCAGACTGGCAGAGCTCTTCGTCATCGGGCACTCCAGGGATCGGCTGCGAGAGACTGATAGCGCCGTTATCGGTTAGGTCGAAATTGAGCTCGTCACCGATGTCCAGAAACTGAAAAAGAGTCTGCAATTCATGATAGCCGTCGCTACGCCGGCCAGTGACATGGAGAAAGAGATTGAGCTTTGCCGGGGCCGGCCAGGGCTTGGCAATCATGGCTCTAGCTTCCAGCCATTGACTGCCAGACGCACCTCCAGCGAGTTTCCGTCGTCGTCGGCGATACGTCGCAAAACAATTCGCCGAGGCAACAGCAACCCATCATAGTCGCCATACTGCTGATAGGTAATTCGCCACTGGTGTTGAGACAGATGCTTCATCTTTCCCTGGTCATCCAGCTCCAGTTCTTTTGGCAAATCGGGGATCGCCTGACCACGCACCCAATACCGCAGGGCGTTTACCGGTAGCCGCCATCCGGTTACCTGCTCCAGCAATTGTTCTGCGTTAGTGTCGTAATACTCGTCGCCGCGGTTATCGCGCAGCACAGCACCGGTCGCATCCTGCCTGAGCAGGACAACCCCGCCACCGAACGGGCCGGTCAACTGAATCTCCTCCAGCGTCGGTTGTTTGGACCAGCGTATACCGGCCTGCCAGCCTTGCTCCCCGGCTCGTACGGCGACGCGGCCATTCAGGCTCCAGTGCTGGAGCCGTGCAAGTTCAATGTTGTGTTGTTGCCAAACGGTCTGGCGCTGCTCCGGTGACAGGCGTACACCTTGTGTCGCGCATGCTGCCAGCAGCAGTGCCGATAGCAGAACAGGGAGGAATCTCACTGCTTGAATTTCTTGATCGTATTTTTGACCGATTCGTTTTCCGGCGCCTGTTTTAGCGCCTGGTCCCAGACTCGCTGCGCCTGCCGCTGTTTTCCGGAGACCCACAAAACCTCGCCCAGATGTGCCGAAATTTCCGCGTCAAAACGTATCTCCAGCGCGCGGCGCAGGTATCGAATCGCCTCCGAGCTGTTACCGAGACGGTATTGCACCCAGCCCATGCTGTCGAGAATGAACGGGTCGTCCGGCCTCAATTCCAGCGCCTGCTTGATCAGGGTATAAGCCTCCTGATGACGATCAGTACGATCCGCCAGCGTGTACCCCAATGCGTTCAACGCATGGGCATTCTGCGGGTCCAGTTTTAGCACCAGACGCAAATCGCGCTCGTGCAAACTCAGATCATCCAGTTTCTCTGCCACCAGTGCGCGCGCATAGAGCAGGTCTTTGTGCTTGGGTAGTGCTTTCAACGCGTCGCTCAACACCTTTAGCGCAGCGTTGTATTGCTTGGCGTCGCGCAGCACCTGTTCTTCGGCCAGTGCCAGCTGCACCCGCTCCTCATCGTTACCCGGTTTGATACTTCCGAGTATCGCCCGACCCTTGGCCAGATCACCCTGTTTGGCGGTCACCACACCGAGGCGGGTGCGCGCCTCAAACAGATGCTTGTTATTGCTGACCGATTTATACCAGCTAATCGCCGTATCGAGCTTATCGCGGCGTTCGGCAGTCTGGCCAAGATAGATTCGTACCTGGTCATTGGCTGGATTGATATCGATAGCGCGACGGAAATAGATGTCAGCGTCGTCAAGCCGTTCGGTCTGCAGAGACAGCAAACCCAATGCATAAAGTACGTCGATATTGTCAGGACTGGATTCGAGCACCAGCTTGAACTGGCCCCGCGCACCTTCCCAGTTTTTCTGGTCCACCAGGTAGCGTGCGTAATTCATGCGCACCTTGGATGACTTGGGGTAACGCGCCAGGTACTGATTGTAAAACTGGACTGTCCGCTTTTGATCGTTGGTGGCACCGAGGATTCGTGCCTTGAGCAAGGCAGCGTCTTCCCAACCGGCCCGGATTATCAGCGCACGGTCGATGGCGGCACTGGCCACCGACAGATCACCGGCGCGCATGGCCATATGCGCCAGCGCAAACTGGGCCTCCGCGTTTCCAGGATTTTTTATCGTCAGCGCGGTCATCAACGACAGCGCATCACCCCGGTTATCGTGCCGCCCCAGCACCGCCGCGATGCGCAAATAGGTATGCCCGAGTTGATCGTTTTGCTTCGACAACTCCAGCATTTTTTCAAAATGTTCTTTGGCCTCGTCAGGCTTGTCGAGAGCCAGCATGATAGTGGCCATTGGCATAAATGGCGGCCACAGTAGCGCGCGCGGCCAGTCGCGGATCCCCCGTCTCACGCGCGGCATTCGACAAGGCGCGAACGGAGAGGCCGTACTCCCCACGGCGACCGGCGATTTCGCCGAGTAGCACGTTGTACAGCACCTCCGGGGTGAGCTCGACGTTGGGCAGTTCCGGCGACGCCTAGGCCGCTTCCACAGGCGCGTCGGGTTTATCGACAACCGCTGTTGTGCCGCAGGCGGAAACCATTAGCGCCAGTAGCAGGCTGAATGGCAGCAGGCGAAAACGGTTAAAATGTGAGAAATGGCTCATAAATTGTATCTGGGGGAATATACCGGCCTACGCAAGCCATGTTGGAAGGAGCAGTGTTATACAATCGAGGATTCCTTTCAACTTCCCTGCTCCTCGGCCTGACTTTAGAATACACTGGCCTGCAGGCCGGATAATTGAATGAACTCCCTGTTTCTCCTGATCACTGCCGCGATTGCCTTTATTTTCGGCTATCGCTTCTACTCGAAGCTAATCGCTAGCGTCGTTTTCCGCCTTGACCCTAAATATAGTATAGCAGGGCCGAAATCCACCACGGACACGACCAACGGTAGCACCAACCGCTACCTGTTAATGTTCCAGCACTTTGGCCTGGTGGCGACCGCGGCGACACTCAGCACGGCGGCGCTGGCCACATACTGGGGATGGGTGCCAGCCTTTCTGTGGGCGGTGGTGGGCACCGCACTGGCGGCAGGCATTTACGGCATCGGCGTCTTGTGGCTGTCGGCACACCACCCCAATGAATCGCTGGCCGAGGTGGTGCAGCACTATTTTCGGCCGCGACTGTGGAATGGTTTGCTGGCACTGCTGCTGCTATTGCTCATTGTTACCGCGGCGCTGCTGGCATTGCTCGCTACGCGCTTGCTGGTAAACCATCCGTCCATAGTTGCACCCTTCTGGATCCAGGTTCTGTTGGCCAGCGGCCTGGGAATATTCCTGAGTCATCGCAGTGACAAGGCCATCGCGCCTGCGTATGGAGCTGGCCTGGTTGCAGTCGTAATACTGCTACTGATATTCAGCTCGTACTCCGTCGGTTTTTCCGGTGCGATTTACCTTGATCTCGTCGGTCGCTCCCGCATAACACTTGACGCCGATCTTGCGTGGATAGTTCTGCTCGCTGTCTATCTTTATTACTCGCAACGAGAGAGTTTTGCGTCCCTGCTTCGCCCTCGCGCCGGATTCGCGGCTGCCCTGTTTATACTGCTTTTACTCGTGTTTTTTGTCGGCGTCATCGTGGCCCATCCGGTACTGATCGCCCCGGGATTTAATCCCGCCGGCACCTCGCCGACTGCGCTGCCCTGGCTAGTGGTGACGATTAGTGGTGGTGCGCTGGCGGGAATATACCTGTTATTTGCCCACCAATTTACCGCGCCCGCGCTTCGAACCGAGTCCGACTGCAGACCAGTCGGCTATGGCACCGCGGTACTGGAAGGATTGGCGGCAATTTCATCGGTGCTGATTTGCTCCGCCGGTTTCGCCTCCATGGCGGAATGGGATGAGTTTTACTCATCGTGGTCAGCCCTACAGGATCCGACCTATCTGCTTGAGCTCTACATTAACGGCTTTGCCTACTTTGCGAGCTACCTTGGCATAGGTGTCGATTTCGCCACGAATCTTGCCGCCGTTGCTTTATTAGCTCTGACCGTAACCAGCCTGGAGGCGGTGCTGCGTCTCCTGCGCACGATTTTCGGGGAGGCCGGAACTCGCCTCGGCTTGCCGATTGGGCCCAATAGTCGCCGATCGCTGGTTTTTCTACTGGTTGTCGTCGTGCTGATAACGGCCAGCGCAACGAATGCCGAGGTCTCGGCACTGGTACCGCTCTACGGTGGCAGCAATTTACTGCTGGCCGCATTCGGCATGCTATTGCTGGTAGTGGCGCTCGAAAGGCGCCAACGCCCGGGGCAACTGCTACTGGGGATCACCCTGATCGTGTTGCCGGCGATTTTGTGGGCGATCGGACTGCAGCTTGGGGACTGGTGGAGTCAGGAAGCCTGGAGCCTTGTGTTATTGTCGCTGCTATTATTCGCCTTCGGCCTATGGATATTGGTCGAGACCGTACAGATATTATGGAAACCAGGTAATACCGGCGGTGAGGCTTGACTCTCGTTAACGAGTGAGCAAAATCCCTCGCCCAGGAAACATCAAGTGAATATGCAACTACTGGCACTCGGCATTAACCACAAGACTGCTCCCGTGGAATTACGGGAACAGGCTGCGTTTGCGCCCGAAATTCTCGCCGAGGCCCTGACCGATATCACTTCCTGCGGCGTCGCCAATGAGGCAGCCATTGTCTCCACCTGTAATCGCACCGAGGTGTATTGCGGGATCTCGCCTTCGAAGGAGTTGGCCGCGATTGAATGGTTTTGTCGCTACCTGAATCTCGATGCCGACGCGGTCCGGCCGTACCTGTACGAACATCCGGATGCGCTGGCTGTGCAACATGCGTTTCGCGTGGCGTCCGGACTCGACTCGATGGTGCTGGGCGAGCCCCAGATACTGGGACAAATGAAAGACGCATTTGCCATGGCTCACAAGGCCGGCACCACCGGCAAGATCCTGAATCGATTATTTCAGCAAACTTTTTCCGTGGCGAAAGTGGTTAGAACCGATACCGCGATCGGCGCCAGCGCTGTGTCGGTCGCCTCGGCAGCCGTCACGCTAGCCAAGCAAATATTTAATGACCTGTCAGAGAAGACCGTGTTACTGATCGGCGCTGGCGAAATGATTGAGCTGTGTGCGCGCCACCTGGCGGAAAACCAGATCGGTCACATGATCGTGGCGAATCGCACCGTTGAACGTGCCGAGTTGCTGGCCCGTGAATTCAAGGCTGACGCTATCTCGCTGACGGAAATGCCCATGCGCCTGAGGGATGCAGATATCGTCATCTCATCTACCGCAAGCCAGTTACCCATCCTCGGCAAGGGCGCGGTAGAGCGCGCACTGAAGGAGCGGAAACACCGCCCGATGTTCATGGTCGATATTGCCGTTCCGAGAGATATTGAAAAGGAAGTCGGTGATTTGCGCGACATCTACCTGTATACCGTCGATGACCTGAAAGATGTGGTTCAGGAAAACATGAAATCGCGCCAGCAGGCCGCGGAAGAAGCTGAGAAGATCATTGATGTAAAAGTGCTCGAGTTTATGCGCTGGGCGCACTCACTGGATGCCGTTCCCACCATACGTGCGTTGCGCGATACGGCTACCGCCATCCGTGAGACCGAACTGTCTCGTGCAGAACGTCTGCTCGAAAAAGGTGAAGACCCGAAAAAGGTGCTGGAACATCTAGCCAGAACACTTACCAACAAACTGACTCACGATCCCACCGCTGTTCTACGGCAGGCGGATCACGACGGAGATGCCAAGCTACTCGACGCCGCTCGCCGTCTGTTCAACCTCAGCGACGATTAACCCATGAATCCGTCCATCCAGGCCAAACTGGACAACCTGGTCCAGCGGGCAGAGGAGTTGAATGCCCTGCTCAGCGATCCCGATACAATTAACGATCAGAACCAGTTTCGCAAATTGTCCCGCGAATATGCCGAGATCTCACCAGTCGTGAACGAATATGACGAGTATCGTCTGGCCAGTGAAGAGCAGACCTCGCTCGAAGCCATGCTCAAGGACAGCGACAGCGATATGCGAGACATGGCGCAGGAAGAATTGCCGCGGGTGCAGGAAAACATTGCCAAACATGAACAGAATTTGCAGCGTCTGCTGCTTCCCAAGGACCCCAACGACAACCGGAATATTTATCTCGAAATCCGCGCGGGCACCGGTGGCGACGAGGCCTCGCTATTTGCAGCAGATCTGTTTCGCATGTACAGCGCCTATGCCGAGCAACGCGGCTGGAAAGTGGAAGTCATCAGCAGCAGCCAGAGTGATGTCGGCGGCTACAAGGAAATCATCTCACGGGTCATCGGCCATGGTGCCTACTCCCGACTCAAATTCGAGTCTGGCGCGCATCGTGTGCAACGTGTCCCGGAGACCGAGACCCAGGGTCGTATTCATACCTCCGCCTGCACTGTCGCGGTCATGCCGGAAGCGGAAGAGATTGATGAAATCGATATCAATCCGGCAGATCTGCGTATTGACACCTATCGCGCGTCAGGCGCCGGGGGGCAACACGTCAACAAAACCGACTCGGCGGTCCGAATTACTCACCTGCCAACCGGAATCGTGGTCGAGTGCCAGGACGAACGCTCACAACACAAAAATCGCGCGCGCGCCATGGGATTGCTACAAACAAAAATTCTTAGCGGCGAACAGGAGAGACAACGCTCGGCCGAAGCCGCAACCCGAAAGCTGCTTGTCGGTAGCGGTGATCGGTCCGAGCGTATTCGGACCTACAATTTTCCGCAGGGCCGTATTACCGATCATCGTATCAACCTCACCTTGTACAAACTCGATCAGGTAATGGCCGGCGAACTAGACGAGGTAATCGAACCGCTCGTGAGTGCGGATCAGGCAGACAAGCTTGCCGCCCTGAGCGCTTGAACTCGTCCAACGACTCAACACCTGTGACCATCGGCGCTGCTTTAAAAGCCGCCGAGAAACGCCTGAGTGACAGCAGTGACAGCGCGGCGATCGACGCGCGCGCGTTGATGGAGCACGTTACCGGTTACGATCACGCGGACTTAATTAGAAAAGACAAGCAACCACTGAGCGATTCACAGCAATCCCTCTTTGATGAACTGGTGGCCATGCGCGAGTCTGGTGCACCGATTGCCTACATCACCGGCCAGCGCGAGTTCTGGTCGATGAATTTTCTCGTCACACCGGACACGTTGATTCCAAGACCCGAGACCGAGATCCTGGTCGAGCAGGCATTGCTGCGAATACCGGAGAGTAGCGATGCCACTATCGCGGACCTGGGAACCGGCAGTGGCGCCATCGCATTGGCCATCGCTTACGATCGACCGCACGCCAGCGTAATCGCAACCGACGCCTCACACCTGGCACTGGAGACCGCGCGCGTCAACGAAGAACGTCTCGGCATCGGCAATATTGAACTCCGCCTTGGTCATTGGCTTAACGCGCTTGGGCAGGATCAGTGTGACGTCATTGTCAGCAACCCCCCTTACATTCAGGAAGGCGACCCACACCTCGCGCAAGGCGACGTGCGTTACGAACCGGTCAGCGCACTGGTAAGTGGCGGCGATGGCCTTGATGCCATTCGTGAGATTATCAGCGAGGCGACGACTCACCTCAACCCCGGCGGTTGGCTACTACTGGAACATGGTTATAACCAGGGCGAGGCCGTGCAGGGCTTGATGCAATCGCTGGGCTTTGGGGGTGTGGAAACAGTCGGGGATCTTGCCGGGCAGGATCGAGTGACCCTGGGGCAATGGAACGTTCGCTAACCGCGGCTTTCCGTTGCTTCGTCGTATTGCTTAATCTGCAATCCGGTATCACTAAATTCGAAGACAGCATATGAGGCCGAAGCATTGTCCTCGCGCTCGCGGCGCAGTATTGTTTTCGGCGACGATACATAGCTAACGACGTTCGAATCGGCCGCAACGAGCATGGCGAGGTCCGCCAGGTCTGCCAGCTGAGCTTCATTCAGCACGCCGCCAACCACAGTCGCTACCTTTCCTGCAACAAGGTTCTGCCAGTGTTCCGGCTTAGTGATCATTGCCAGCGCCGCTTCGGCAATCTCGTAGGCACGCCAGAGAAAGTCGTACTTCGCTTCATGGTAGTCGGACTTGGCGGCGCCCCGGAGGCCCAGGCGGTTTAATTCGACAACCGAGATATCCACTTCTTCTGCCGTCTCGACCAGACTCTTCATCGCCAGCCGCACGCCGGTAACTGACCGGTCCATGCGAGACAGCCAGCGCTCAACCCAGTGGCTGAAGGCATGCTCGGGCGCGAGCTGGCGTACCACATACATCGCGAAAGCCAGTTTCTGTTCGGGTGAAACTGCTGGCATTTCGTCTTCGTTAATAGTTAGTTCGCGGGTCCGCGAGGCGCCTACATATTTCTCGCGTAGCGAAACCTTGAATAGCCGTGGCTTCACGCTCTCTGCATGGAGCGGATTCTTCATCACAGCCAGCTCCGGTGTGGAGCCGCATTCCCAGATATTCTGCGAAATCACATCCAACCCGTCATCGGCGTACTGCCAGCACGTACCTGCAAGCAACATGCTCGCACGGAAACAGCGTCCGTCTTCGTCAGTCAGCAGGTAATGGGTGGTTCTAATCACAGCTCTGGCCTTATCAGCTCGATACCTTAGCTAGTTTGTAGCTCATGCAATTGCCCTGTATCAACCAAACCCCGACCAAAAACCTGTCTTTCTCGACGGGCGGTTCAATTGAGAAAAATTCTGTATTCCATCGGCAAGGGCTAGGGTTTTTCTGTGCATAGAGGTAAAAGTACTAACTGGCTGGAAGTTCCTAATAAAGATAAGGTATAAATTGATAAGGCAGG
>Ga0111166_1235_pt1 | contig 9769 bp, 8 predicted proteins | sample DeeMarSeWOR28_12_FD_80267 | JGI IMG/M metagenome (GOLD analysis project Ga0111166, IMG submission 80267) | Thiotrichales bacterium SG8_50
TGATTTACGAGGTAAAAAACAAGATTGTCGAACCACGAGCCAGTATCCGCGCTGGTACCGTGTTTCCACTGGAACGCGAACGATGCCCATTCATTCTGGTAGTTCCAGATGACGACGGGTGAAAAACACAACAACGCAACGACACCGGCTGCCCACGGCCATGGTTTTTTCAACTCGCCGCGGGCACCGGGGTTGAGCAGCAGTGCAATAAATATTGCCGCGGGCACCAGTACCATATTGTATTTTGATAACATCCCCAGGCCGGTCATCACGCCGGCGACGAGCCAGAGCCGGGTGGAGGACTCGTTCACCGCACGTGTGGCGAAGTAATACGCCAGCGCAGAAAAAAGCATTAACCCTGAATCCGGTCCGACGATATGAAAACCGGCCTGGTAAATCGGCAGGCTGGCGAATACCATCAGTGCAATCCAGCCTGCCTTGCGGCTATCGGCAAGCTCCGTCGACAGCCGGAAGACTACCCAGGCCGCCGTTGACCAGGCCGCAACCGCGGGCAGGCGAACCGCCCACTCTGCGTTACCAAAAACGCTGGTAAATACCCGTATCATCCACGGTACCAGCGGCGGGTGGTCAAAATAGCTGAGCCCAAGACGTTCGGACAACATCCAGTAGTAGGCCTCGTCAGTGTGCGGTGGAAATAGAACCAGTCCAAACACGTTGCCAACTACAAAGGCCACCAGTAAGACGAGTATCCAGCGAGGGGGTTCGGAAAATGAGGCGATCACAAACGGTTTACCATTCTGTTGCGCAGACACGAATCATACCTGCATTGGTGATAATTTGCGGATCAAAAGCGGATTCGCCTGCCAACTGACTGATTCTCAATAGGTTTGACGTGGGCCCAGACCGGGCGGGCGTTGGCCGGTAAACTTTTATTAGAAAAAACTGATATACTTCCACATCGGTTCGATCCTGATAGTCCGCCGCTGGCGGGCGATGTGCCCGATTTATATTCCGGGTTTTTACTCCGAACCAGTTACCGCCGCATTCCGCGTATCAATACATGACGCGATCGCGTTTTTTCCGCGAATCCGAGCGGCGAACTATACACTCAACACAATGAGGTTCAGGAAGTGAAAGAACTGTTTTCAGTCCAACGGATAAAGCGACTCACTGCGGCCGCGGTTTTTGTCATAGTTGGCGTGATTGTGATCAATGCGGTTCCATCAATACAGATCGCATGGGTCAGCGTTATTCTCCTGCTGACAATCTATTTATTTGCCTTCGAAATTGTTGGCGTCGATGTTGCCGCCATCACAATCATGGTTGTGCTGGGCCTGACAACATTGCTCGCGCCATTGATGGGCCTGGAAAAGGGCCTGGTGCCAAGCGAGCACCTGTTCGACGGTTTTTCTAGCAACGCAGTGATGTCGATTATTGCGGTGATGATCATCGGGGCGGGGCTCGATAAAACCGGCATCATGGGAACGGTCGCGGCCATAATCTTGCGTCGTGGCGGATCGACCGAGAAGCGCATTATCCCAATCATCTCCGGCACCGTCGGCCTGATCTCCTCATTTATGCAGAACGTTGGCGCTGCCGCTCTTTTCCTGCCGGTAGTGAGTCGCATCTCCGCCCGAACCGGGTTGCCGATGTCTCGTCTTCTTATGCCGATGGGTTTTTGCGCCATTCTCGGCGGCACGGTGACCATGGTCGGCTCCAGCCCGTTGATTTTGCTTAATGATCTGATTCTGACATCGAACAAGGCATTACCGGCGGCCCAACATATGGAGGCCTGGTCCCTGTTTTCCGTCACGCCCATCGGTTTGGCGCTGCTGGCCACGGGCATTCTGTATTTTGTTCTGGCCGGTCGCTTCGTCTTGCCGGTGAGCGCGAAGACCGAGGGCGCGACTGGTAGCAGCTCCATGAGTTACTTTAAAGAGGTCTACGGCGTCGAATACGACCTGTTCGAGGTTGTGGTGCCTTCAGAAAGTCCCCTGGTCGACAAAACTCTTGATGAATTTGAGCCTGAGAGTCGCGTCCGGGTGATTGCCGCCATGCGCGGCTCGGACGATCTGCGAATTGGTCCCGGTGGTCTCGCGCGCGACGTTGGTATTACCGGCGGTACTGTACTTGGCATATTGGCATCACCATGGAATCTCAAGGCGTTTACAGAGAAGTATGATTTAAAACTGCGAAAAGATCTGAAAACCTTCGCCGAGTCACTGGCGGCAACGCGAGCCGGTATCGCCGAAGTGGTAATTCCCCCGGGTTCTCAGTTGATCGGCAGATCGGCGCGCGATATCTGGATGCGCAAGACCTATGGCGTTGCCATGGTAGCTTTACACCGCGGTGGCGAGACCCTGCAGGAGGGCGATGGTATTCGCGACCTGCCGTTTGCAGCCGGCGATACGCTGGTGATACATACCCCGTGGGCAGCGCTTGCGCGCCTTAAAAACGACCGCAATTTCGTTGTTGTTACCACGGAGTATCCGCACGAGGAACTGAGACCAAACAAGGTTGGATGGGCGGCGTTTTTCTTTTTGGTAACGCTTGGGATGGTCTTGTTTACCGACATGCGTCTATCCGTCGCATTGCTGACCGGGGCAATGGGAATGGTGTTGTCAGGCGTCCTCAAGATAGAAGAGGCCTACAACGCTGTCAGCTGGAAGACCGTGTTCCTGCTCGCCAGCCTGATTCCACTCGGGCTCGCCGTAGAAACTACCGGCACCGCCGCCTGGATTGCGGATCAGACCCTGTTATTGCTGGATGGCGTGTCAATCTGGGTATTGCAGCTAGCGGTAGCGCTGCTCGCAACATTCTTTACGCTGGTGATGTCGAATGTTGGTGCGACCGTATTGCTGGTGCCGTTGGCGGTAAATATTGCTATTGGCGCGGGTGCCAATCCTGCCGTGTTTGCCCTGACCGTAGCGATCGCGACATCGAACTCATTCCTGATACCAACGCACCAGGTCAACGCCCTGATTATGGGTCCGGGTGGCTATCGGGTGCCGGACTTCATGCGTGCCGGCGGAATCATGACCGTCCTGTTCTTGTTGGTATCCATGATCGCGCTCAATCTGTTTTATTGAGCCAGTCTGAGCAATTCCGCCCGGAGCGTCTATAATTGAGCCAGAAGCGGAATCATGAGGCGAATTATGCTGGTCAGGGTATTACTTGTTTCGTTGTTGGTTGCAGTGGCGGCCTTTTTGACTTTCCCCTACTGGGCCAGCTGCAATATGAAATATGAGGCCTGTCTCGCCATTTGTGACGTGAGGCATTTCAATGCCAATATCGATAAAGCTGCGTGTAAAGGCGGCTGTACCAGCAAGAAAATCGCCTGCCTGACCAAACAAGTGCTTGAGCCCTCGTCGCCCGAAAAATAGACTTGCCTGGAACGAGGCATCGCTTCGTTCAGGATAGGGTGACATGACAAAAATCTCGATCACTGCGCTTCGACATTCCGCATTCTATACCCCCTTACTCATTACCATCGCTGGCGGATATCTAAAACGGGCAGGGCTGGATCCGGTGTATCAGCCGGCAACACCGGAACGACCGGTTAGTGATTGCCTTCGAAGTGGTGAATGCCATGTATCGCAATCCGCCGTCGCAACCAGTTTCGCCACACTGGAGCAGGGCGAGTCGCCCGATATTGTCCATTTCGCCCAAATCAACGGTCGGGACGGTTTTTTTATCGCGGGTCGCCACGCCGAACCGGATTTCTCCTGGAAACAGCTCAAGGGCAAGCGCGTGTTGGTAGATCATTTTTTCCAGCCATTGGCGATGTTTCGCTACGCGTTGCACTTGCAGGGCATGTCGCTGGACGACCTGGAGGTAATCGATGCCGGTGATGTCATCGCTATCGAGCAGGCTTTTCGCGATGGTGTCGCAGATTACGTACACCTTCAGGGGCCGGCGCCGCAACAACTGGAGCACGACGGTCTGGCGCATGTGGTCGCCAGTGTCGGCGAGGCCGTTGGCCCGGTCGCCTTCAGCAGTCTGTGTGCAACCAGGGAATGGCTTGATACGGAAATGGCGTTGGCGTTCATGCAGGCGTACCAGGATGCACTGGCATTTGTTGCGAGCGCACCCGCCGATGAGCTGGCAGCAATGGAACAGTCCGCAGGATATTTCGCCGAAGTCGACCGGCAGGTGCTCTCAAAAACCATCGCAACCTACCAATCGCTGGGTTGCTGGCATACGAATCCCGTTATCGATAATACCGGGTACGAACGACTTCGTTGCGCCGCCAGGCTACTCAGCCAGGAAATAGACAGAAATCAACCACTGCCTTGATTTGCGCCGGCTTCCTTCGGCGCTTCGGTTTTTGTGTTCGGTTTAGCAGTAAGCAACTCGCCAGTATAAAATGGTTCACAATTGCCACCCACCAGGCGCTTGGCTGATTTTGCCAAAGCGTCAAGTACCGGTTGGGTTAATGCCAGCAGGAAATTGAGTTTGCCAACGCGCGGCGATTTCATTGGCCCATCAAGCTGCTGCTTGACGATAGCGCAACCACGATCATCAACGACCGCGATTTTGATTCCGTCAAAGGTGCTTTTAATCAGGTTGAGTCGACCCTTCAACGCGATACGGTAACGTTTGGTTTCCAGTGCTACGTCTTGTGCGGTGGCGATACCGTCTGAAACCGCCCATATCGACTTGATTCTGAGCACCTTGCTGGAGGCGGTACCAGTTCGAGTTGCGGTCTTCAAAACATCTGCGTAATCGAGTCCTTTGGTGGCCTGCATGCCCAAAGGTCCCATAAAAAAGTATGCCCCGGCGTCCACCAGGTTGTAGTTCTGTGACTTGATGATCTTTTCTATGATCTGGTCAAGATCCACCGACAGCAAATCTAGATCCTTACCGGAGAGCTCGACTATACCGGTTGCGGTACGCATAAAGGTGTCTGTATTTAATACATTTCCTTTAAGATTGAATCCCATGTTGAGCTTGCCATTGGCGATGGGTTTTCGCTGGAACAACGCGGCAGACCGGCTGGGTTCATAGCCGGTTAAAGAAAACTCTGCATCAACAGAAGGGGCGTTTTTGTAAGGCAGCCAAACGATTCTGCCTTTCGCTTTTCCACCAAGCAACTCTGATTTTAAAATATCAACGGTGACGCGGCCCGACTCGTATTCGCCTGCCATATTTGTTGGTCCGATCTCCAGTCTCGCAGACCTGGCGTGCTTGAAATCAAGGGAAGCTGATACTACGAGATTTTTTATATTACCGTTTTTGATCAGGACAGAAAGATCGGCAGGATGCAAAGTCAGGTTCGCGCCCTTGATGGAATGTACTATATCGCCATTAGCTGAAAGCAGGGCAATCTCACTTTGGCGCAGTTCAAACTTCCCAAATGAATCGAGTACTAGTTTGATGCTGGACGCCTGTTTCTTTGCCTGCCCGGAACTAACCTGTGGTATGACAGGCACTCCCTTTTCATTCACTGGAAGACGAAGCTGCAATTCGTTAACAATAATTGAGTGCAATCTGAACTCGCGATCCAGCAAAGGGAGCAACTCAAAACTAAAGTCAATTTCCTTGGCGGAAAGCAGCGCTGGATGATCCTTCTTGCCTAGCGTGACACCGCGGACGCTGACGGCGGGTACCGGGAAGAGTTTCGCTGTAATTCCCCCTTCAATCCGGGTGTTGAGGCCGGTTGCTTCAGTAACGGCCTGTTCCAGTTGCGGGGTATAGCGATTCAGCCAGTAGGAGAGGTTGAATTTGACCAGTACCACCGCAACAACGAGCAAAACCAGCGCTGCAGCGGCAATTGTTTTCCATGGAAGAGTGGATCTGAGTTGATGGTATATAGGCATTTTTTTGTAAGTCCAAAATCGTCGGAGTACGCTCGATAGTTGTGCGATATGGGCCAGTCCCCAATTGCTCCAGTTTATGCCAAATTCAACACCGTTTTGGCAATAAATTGCTTTGTCCGAAATCAAAAAACCAAGTTCAATACAGGCCGGTGTTATGATCGTCACCCTGCGATCTGGCATATATCTGCCCTTCGTTGACAAGCGAAAGTCCGAAAAGGCGCCCACCGAAATCCCGGCTCGATTCATTGACACTACTCGCAATTGCACCGGCCCGAGTGATGGGGTCAAATAGCATTATCGAAATAACACACCAGACGAAACAGCAATGATACGCATCAAGAAAATCGTCTTTGACGTGCTCAAACCACATCGACCTACCGGTCTCGAGTTTGCCAGTGCTGTCGCACAGAAATGTCCCGGCAGCGTGGTCAATCTCAATGTAGAGGCCGTGGACCAGAATACCGAATCGGTATTGCTACGGATCGAAGGGGAGGGTCTGGACTTTGACACCATCTCCAATACGATTCTGGAGCTGGGCGGGTCCATACACAGTGTCGATGAGGTAGAGGTGGTTCACCTGCCTGATTCGAGTGCCACTGGATAGTCTGTAGCGAGATGTTCGACAGGGCTCGTACTTTTCTGGGGGTAACCGGGGCCCACGGTATACTTCGTCGATACCTGGTGGTAAACGGGTTTGATGGCGGGTTGACCATGCTCGGTCTGATCGTTGGTTTCTACCTGAGTGGCACGACTGATTTGCGGGTAATCATCGGTGCCTGTGTCGGCGCGGCGGTCGCGTTGGCAGTTAGCGGATTCAGCAGCGCATATATCAGCGAAGCCGCCGAAAAACAAAAAGAATTGCGCGAACTGGAGCAGGCCATGATCAAGGACATGGCCGAATCGATTCATGGCCGCGCATCAAGATGGCTACCCGTTCTAGTCGCTTTTGTTAACGGCATGTCGCCGTTCGTGATTTCACTGGTAATCATTTCGCCTATCTGGGCGGCGTACATGTCATTCGAATTGCCGCTGCCACCACTGGAGTCCTCGTTCCTGGTGGCTCTCGCTGTGTTATTTATGCTCGGAATCTATATCGGGACCGTAAGTGGCTTCAACTGGTTCTGGGCGGGAATACGGGCACTGATTATTGCACTGGTCACCAGTGCAATAATTGTCGGCCTGAACTATTTATAACCAGCGCTAGAACCAGTGTTTGATGCGGAAGTAGATTAACAATCCCGCGGCGAGCGTAAACATTCCACCGAGCGCAAAAAAATAGCCGTACTCGGTCTTCAGCTCCGGCATGTTCTGAAAGTTCATGCCGAAGATCCCGGCAACCAATGTTAGCGGCAGGAAAATTGCCGAGATTAGTGTCAACACCCGGACAATTTCGTTGGTGCGATGGGCAACGGCAGAGAAATGGAGCTGCACCAGTGAGTCAATTTCCCGTTGCTGATTCACCGAAAATTCGGAAACCCGTCTGATATGTTCAAGCAGGTCAGTTAGTCGTACGGAAAGATGGTCATCAATTTCGCTATCGGTATTGTCTCTCCACAAGGTTATGGCGTCACCCTGGGTGTCACTCAGCAACTCAAGAGTCAGCACCTGTCTCTGGTGGCTAAGCAATGCGCGCCAGTCGTCGAAAGGATTTTTCGGATCCAGCAAAGCGTCACGATATTCGTTCAGTTGCGCGATCAGGATCTCGCGCATCGATAGAAACCGGTCGACCATGTTGCTGGTTACCAGATACATAATCGCCGCTGGGTGAACCGCAAAGCGTACCTTGCCGTGCATCAGTCGCTTAGACGCCGCTTCGATCGATCGACTGTCGCCGGGGCTGACCGTCACCAAAATACGGTCAATCAGAAAAAATGCAGTTGACCGTGTGGAAAACTGATTCTCGGTGACTGACGGCGAAAGGCTTCGAAAAATAACCATTTCGTAATTGTCGGTGCTGTCAGTAAAGGACGGGTGAGCATCGTTGTTTGCATCCTTGATATGGCGCTCGTCGATCGAGATGCCGGTCAACTGCGCGACCCTGACTGGCCAGTCAGGGTCGCTGTCGCGATGAAAATCGAGCCAGACCGCGCCTGATTCCGGCAGCGCATCCAGGGGTTCGAGTCGAGAGCAGGCGTTGCGGTCACTGAAGTGGAAAATATCCATCGTCTGGCCTCATTATCTGATTTCCAACAGAATAATTGGAAAATAACGAATTAGGCTTGGCAATATCGATCGTATTTTTTACGGTCAGGAGCGAAAAGAGTATAAGGTATTGTAGAGAATTGGTGCGAGAAAGTCTGTAGTGATTGCTTGCCAACTGACAATTACCGTTCGGTGACCCATCAGGAGCATTGTCAATGAGAAGTATCCTAGCTTGTCTGGTAGCCACGGCATCTGTGCTAATACTTACCTTGCCTGCCGATGCCAAGGAGGTGGTTGGTTGGGTAGAGAATGCCAGGATCTATCCGGGCGGTATTGCGATCAAATCCAAAATAGATTCAGGGGCCAAAACTTCGTCGCTGAATTGTCAGTGCATCACGCCGGTTAAGCGAAATGGAAAGGAGTGGGTCAGTTTCTCGGTCAAGAATCATAAAGGCGAGACCTCCATGATAGAGAAGCCAATCGAACGAATAGCCAGGATTAAACGTCATTACGGCGAGCAACAGGAGCGTTATGTCGTAAAGCTCGGCATTTGTCTGGGCAGCGTCTATAGAGAAGAAGATGTAACCCTGGTAGACAGGAGCGGATTCAATTACCAGTTGCTGGTTGGCAGAAACTTCCTTCAGGGTGATTTCCTGATTGATACCGGGGGCACCTTTATTAGCGAGCCGTCTTGCAAGGACGCACCGAATAATTAGTCGATCGAGCTACCAGGATTATGAGTAATCGACCTGTATACGTTATTGCCGCATTCCTTGCACTAATTGGCTTTGCGCTGTTTCTTTACAAATGGCGGGTTCTGGAATATCCACTGCTTCCCAGCGCTCATGCCGAGATCTGGAACATAGAAGCCCATGTGGTTTTTCAGGGCAAGGGGGTCCCGGCTAAACTGGAATTTCTCATCCCGAAAGAAACGCGGCGCTATGTGATTGTTGACGAGGCGTTCATCTCCCGGGGTTACGGGCTGAATACACGAATCAGGGATAACAACCGGGAAGCAGTCTGGACCTCTCGCAAGGCGAGTGGTCGTCAGGATATTTACTACCGGGCTAGTGCAAGGTTTGTCAAAAGATCGGACAGTGCTGAAAGCACACGTGAGCAGTCTGTTTCCGACAAGCCAGAATTTGACGACGCCACTGCCCATGCGGCGACTGTCCTGATTGATAAAATTCGAGCCCATTCTTCCGACGTTTCAAGTTTTGTAATCCAGTTATTCCAGAATCTGAATAGCGAAAATCCCGATCATAACGTCGTCCTGCTGTTGGGCAGGAATCCGGGACAGGTAACACGAGTCAGGACCGCAGTGGATATTCTGCAGGTCGCAGGCATTCCTGCGCGCCTGGTGCACGGTGTGGTACTGGGCGAATATCGAAAAAACACACCTTTGGTCCAATGGTTACAGGTTTATGATCGTGGTGTCTGGCGCTCCATTGATCCGGTAGCAGGTGAGGTCGGCATACCCGATAACTATTTTACCTGGTGGCGTGGAACCAACCCGTTGATGCGACTTTCGGGGGCGGACGATTCAGCAGTCGCAATATCCGTCAGTCGCAGTGAACTTCCGGCGCTCAAATCCTTTGCAGAAGGGAATGCAGCGAATAAAGAGAGCGTACCGCGTTTCTCATTGCTATCTCTGCCAATTGAAACACAGCTGGTTTATCGGATTCTGCTGACGATACCGGTTGGTGCTTTGTTGCTCGTTATTCTACGGAACGTCATTGGCGTAAAAACCTTCGGCACCTTTATGCCAATTCTGATAGCGCTCGCTTTTCGCGAAACCCAGCTGGCGTGGGGAATCGTGTTGTTTAGTCTGGTGGTGGCGCTGGGCT
>Ga0111166_1152_pt1 | contig 9727 bp, 10 predicted proteins | sample DeeMarSeWOR28_12_FD_80267 | JGI IMG/M metagenome (GOLD analysis project Ga0111166, IMG submission 80267) | Thiotrichales bacterium SG8_50
TCGATTTCGGTCCGCCGCACCCGAACCAGCTGTTCACGGCCCTGATCTGGGGTGAGTACCGCGACAAGTTCGACTACGCCCCCGAAAGCCTGCTGGGCAGAACGATTTGCGTGTCGAGCACGATCACGGAATACAAGGGCAAGGCCGAAATCAAGGTCAGCGACCCCTCCCAGATTCGAATACTGAATGACTAGCGCCTGCCGCGCTGATCATCAGTCGATGAGCGCCGATCCTTATGACAATCGGGTGTGCGGGTCGCTTCCTGTTCTGGGCAGTTTGCCGATATTCGCTGAATGCGCGCGCCATCGGCATGGACTGGACAACTGTTACGACGGCGGTTGCCACAGCCTGATGCGTCGTCAACTTGTTATGATTTTCCCACGTTTGGCTAGATACTTGTATTTCGAGATTGCGAACTGCGACTGAGAAGATATTGACCTCGTGCTACTCGATGTCGGGATCCGCTTCTTTGGTATCTTCATCAAGAACATCTTCAACTGGAGGCGTCTCCACTTCTTCGCGGCGCAGGATCGGGTCAACTGGCGCGAACCGCCTCGCCAGGTCTTCCATCGTAACGGGACGAAAACGGCCAAGGCTACATGATCTGCCTAAAGGTTCCGAAAAGCTGCCGCCCTCGATCACGGTTATCCGATTGAGCTCGCAGAGGCTCCTTGAATTGATTTTGTAGACGAATCTCCCGCGTCTCGCAAGTCCCGAGCATCGACTGCGCAGTGTGTTTAGAAGCATCTCATCATTGCGCATAAAAAAGACAACATTGCTGTCGTCAACAACTTTGGTTCGCAAAATTTGACCGATATTTATGCAACGCATAGAAGTATCGTCATCAAAAGTATCTTCTTCGCCGGCAGCAATCAAAGGTGTACATAGAAAACCGGCGACCAATGTTGTGCAAAATCCACGTTTCATAACACCCTCCCTCGGCTTGATAACTCATCTGTTTGTTCAGAACGAGAACGATCGACTGCCATTTACCAGCTTTGACCGCGAGGGCCGCAGAAGTTTCCGACGATATTGATGGAAAGTATCGATGTATGGAGCTACAGGTGACCGTAAAGGGTTTGCCGAATTGCCGTACCTCCGAAAACCTTAATTACGATGAGACTGATTCTTTTATTCCTCCTTGGTGCCTGAATCCGAGTCGGTTGATCGCCGACCCACTGAGAGCGGAAAGAGACAGGTCTGAAATCGATGATCAGGCTATTCGTAGGTAACATTGAAGGCAATCGCTACTCTGTCGCCTTCGACAGTAGGGCGATCGACGGCATGCGGTATGTGACTTTGAAACATCACCATGCGGCCTGCTACAGGATCGAGAGAAATCTCATTTACGTTGAGCACGGAATCTTTGACCGTTTTAAATTCGTAAAACTGCAGCGCGCGGGAGGGATTGATAAATCGGAATCTTCCTGCTCCAGGATACGTCTTGACGAAGTAAGAGCCACTGAACATTGACCCCGGATGCGTATGCGCATCGTGCCGATGGTAGAGTTTTTCGTGAATGTTGGCGAATAATGTAGTAACGCGCGGCTTTCGCGCGCCGAAATCGAGCTGCAGTTGCCGGACGAATTGCTCTGTATTCGAAACTATTAATTGTTGCAAGTCACTGGTCCAAGGCTCGTCTATTAACCCAATACCGGGATGAGAGAAGTAGGTGCTCCACACTTCGTTCTCGAACACGCTGAGCAGCTTTGGATCTGTGATTTTGGCCTTGTCTTCGTCTCGCAGTCGATATATATGCGGTAATATTGCCTCATTGAGCTGTGCAGCGTTGTCTATGTCCGCAACATACAGACAGACGGGGAATAGGGAGTGGACTTGAAAGGAACCGCTCATTGAAAACGACCTAAGTAAAATTCAATCAGTATATCGACGTTCTCATTAACGATATCATTCTGTGATCGGTAAAACACACCAGGGGTTGCTTATGGCACGAGTTTTTTCAGTAATCATTGGGGGCACGTTTCTATTCTTGGCCGCACCGGTATATGCACAAAGCGATGACAATGTGACAGGACGTGTTGACCAGTGTCGAGAACTTGTCGATGCAGAGGCTCGCCTTGCCTGCTATGACCGGATAGGTGAAACGGCTGTCGAGGGCCGAGACGATCCGGATCGCATGCCGGACGCACGCCGGCAGAGGCGGATTCGGAATATGGTGTGCTTACAGATGATACGGGTTTGCCCAAGGCGGCCGACGCCAGTAAGCCGATGCCTGTGACGATATCAAGATGTGGCGAAGCCACTAACCTCAAGTTCTATTTCTACCTGGACAACGGTCAAGTCTGGAGATACATCGGTGGGAAGAAGCTGCGATACAGAAGTTGTGCCGGCACCGCTGTTCTAGTTGAGGATGGGTTAGGGTTCGCGCTACAGATGGACGGGGACGGTGCTCGGCTGCGCGTGAAACGGGTGAAATAGATGTTTCGGTCGTCATGGGCGGTTTTGGCGATAGCCGTGTTGTTTGTCCTGCAGACCTCCAAAGGTCAGCAGTACGAACCCCTTGCCCCGCTGTTTGCCAGCGACGATGTTCTCGAGCTGCGAATCACCGCGGCACTGGACACGATAATTAGTGATCGCCCGATTGACGAGTACCTGCGCGGTGACTTGTCCTACCTGGCCGACGATGACGAGATCATAGAGTTGGATATTGGCATAAGGGCTCGAGGCAATTTTCGACGCAGGCCCGACGTCTGCAGCTTTCCACCGCTCCGTCTGAACTTCAAGAAGTCTCAGACCAAGGCGACATTGTTTGCCAACCAGAACAAGCTGAAGCTCGTCAGTCACTGCGCGACAAATTCCCATAACTCAAGTCAGGCAGTTATCTCTGAGTATCTCGCTTATCGGATCTTCAACCTGTTGACAGATCGGAGCTTTCAAGTGAGGTTGCTTCAGATTGAGTACACGAACAAAAGCAACGGCGAAACGTTTGAGGGCCCCGGTATACTCATCGAGCACAAGAACCGTCTTGCGGAACGGCTCAGTGTGTTGCCACTGCGAATTGAAAAAACCGCGGTTTCCAGTCTGGACCCCGACCATCTCAGCCTTGCTTCCGTCTTTCAGTATCTGATCGGCAACACAGATTTTTCGGTAATTTCGGCTGCGCCGGGCGAAGAGTGCTGTCACAACTTCAAGCTCTTTGAAAAACCGGGCAAGCCCTACTTGGCTATACCTTATGACTTTGACATGTCGGGGTTTGTGTCTGCGCCTTACGCGGTTCCGAATTCGAAGCTACGCCTGGATTCGGTTCAAGATCGCTTGTACCGAGGCTGGTGTATTAATAACGACAGGCTGCCAATGACCTTCGCGAGGTTTCTGGCTGTGCGCCAGGAAATCGAGACACTCATCCAGAAACAAGCGGGGTTATCTCGAAGAAAGCGTTACGAGCTGCTCAAGTACGTTGACCAATTCTACCGGACGATTTCCAGCCCGAGGTCTGTAAAGCGACAATTCACTAATCGGTGTAGGTAGTAACACCTGCAAAAAGAAAGCGGCCAGCCGCATTACGCGACTGGCCGCTGGTCTTACCATGCTCTCGTCAAAGCGCCTGGCTGATCAGAAGAAGCTGTGTGACAGGTTCATGTACCAACGCGTGCCACGTGGATCATACAGCGACTGGTCAAACCAAGGCCACCCACCGCTGGCAATCTCAGAGAACGGCGGTTCTTCGTCCGTCAGGTTAATCACACCAATTGCAATGGTTGTCTTCTCATTGAAGGTGTAGGTACCACGGAGTCCGAACTCGAGGTAACTATCAACATCACGAAGACGACCGCCAGTAGCGACCCCGCACTGGCCGTCTTCGCGACCTCCGACGAGGTCCTCGGTCTCGCCCAGGTAACGCATGGTCATCGTTGTCGACCAGTTTGAGGCCTGCCAACCGAGCTGGCCGTTCACACGCCACTCCGGTTCGCTCGTCGTGCCCTTGTCTTCGCACAAAGGCTGAACAGCAGAAGACTGCCGCTCATGCGACAACAAGTACGCGACTCGCACATCAGCGACCAGTGCACCGGTAGCGAACTCCCAGTTATACAACGTGGAAAAGTCGATTCCGGAACCATTTTCCTGATTCAGGTTCTGAAGGTTCGACGATACGAATGCCCGCGGATCGCTTAGCTGACCGCCAACTCGGTTCACGAGTTCAGGATACTGAGCCTCATTGTTGAGAATTTCCTGAACGGACAGTGACCCGATTTTTCCGTCGACTTCGATCGAGTAATAATCAAGCGCCATTGACCAGCTGTCGGTCGGCTCGAATACTAGACCTACGCTGTAATTTTCCGACTCCTCAGTTTCGAGCAGCGGGTTGCCACCTGATACAGAGCGAATTTCCCGGGTACGGCAAGCATTGTCAATTTCTTCCTGCGTCGCGCCGGGGTTAGCAATCGTCGCATTACAGAAGGTCGTATCTACGGCTCGCGTAACACCAAACGATCCACCCAGGTAGAGCTCACCAAGAGTCGGGGCCTTGAAGCCAGTGCCGTAGGAAGCACGAAGCAAAAGGTTGTCGATTGGCCGCCATGATGCGCCCAACATGTAGCTGGTTGCGTCATCTCCGCTTTTTACGATTTCCTGCAGGGCAGGATCCTGACCTTGCCAAGTGTAGTCGTCATACCTGGCCGCTGCCGACAGCTCAATAGAGTCAATTGGGCTATAGGACAGCTCGCCGAAAAATGACGTAGACTCTCGATCGCCAGACCCTGCAGATCCTGCGCCACCAGAAACGTCTCGGTCGATCTGCACGGCGTCAGAGGTATCGGCGAAATCATCTTCTCTGTACTGAGCACCAACTGCATAGCCGAGCCCGAAATCGCCAACCTCGCCGGTCAGCTGGATGTCGAAGCGCCTATCGGTACCCGTTCCTTGACGCTGTATAGCAACAGCGATGCCGTTGTTGATGAAAAACGCTGGGTCATATTCCTGCAGAGGGTCGAAAAGACCCGACTGGACCGCGTTTTCCACTCGGCTTGTCGAAAGATTGCCGCCAACGCCGACAAAGTTCTGCTCCGACTCGATATTCGTAACACTAACATCCAAAAGAGTGTTCATGCCGATTTCGAACCGACCGCCGAGAACGGCCGAATAAGCCGTATTGGTGTTGTCGGTTGCGCGAGGGCCTGCATCCGTCGCACGACGAAGAATATACGTCGATGATCCGTTCAACAGGTCCGTGCCAAGCTGAGCATCAACGTCGGCAAGCGAAGCTGCGCCAGTGACATTGAAGAAAGCCGGCGCCGCACCATTTCGCACCTTGCTAAACACTCGGCTCATACGGAACTCGGCGTAGCCGGTCAGACGCTCGTCCAGATTGTATTCTGCACTACCAAGGAAATTCATGCGTTCCATTTCCGGGATAGCGTCATAGAGCGGCGCAAAATCGTAAGCACAGTTCGAACCGTTCGTAGTAAAGAACGCCGGGACGATACTCTCCTGCGGGCAACCGGCCGCCGGGTACGATATGTCGTTTTCGAAATCAATGAACGTCATGTCGTTTGGCACGGCACCCGTGGGGCTGCGCCCGTCTGTACCATCAGGGGCTACTGCGGACCCGATTAAGGGCAGACCTTTAGCGTCAACATCGGCTTGCTTGAGATATTCGAACGACATGGAGGCCCAGCCGTTATCACTAACGATACCGCCCGCCATGGAGAAGCCTGTCTTCGCACCGCCATTGTCCATGTCATTATGGTATTGCAGCTGTACATCGAAGCCTTCCCATTCTTGCCTGGTTATGATGTTGAGAACGCCCTGCACAGCGTCTGCACCATAGACCGCCGACGCACCAGTTGACAGGTACTCAACCCTTTCAACCGCAGCGATGGGGATCAGGTTCAGGTTAGTCGCACCGTCACCGAAGACCGGGTCACCCGGCAGACGACGGCCATTCAATAGGATGACGATATAGTCGTCACCAAATCCACGACTGTCGAAATTGGCGGTGCCGGCTGTCTGGCTGAGCGTCTGATTCTCATTGAACAGGTTTGGCCCTGCGAAACTCGCCTGGAACAAGAAATCCTGCATCGTTGCCGCGCCGGTATTCTTGATAAATTCAGCGTCGTAGACCTGAACTGGGTTCACCATCTGCGGATCGAGACGCGGAATACGTGAGCCGGTCACCGTGATTGTCTCTATTGCTTCATCACGGGGTTCAGATCCTGTTGCCTGGGCCATTACAAGCCCGGGAGCAAGGCTGAGACACAAAGCATTCCTTACGGCTACGGACAATGCCTTTGGCCTGCCCTGCCTTAGTTTACCCTTATGCTTCATCGCTTATTTCCTCTTGACTGTTAGAAGATCAACTAGCCCGAAGATCCAACCATTATTGATTTTTGTCTGGTTGTCCTGCGGTACGCCAGTCCGACCGTGAACCAAAGATGCTCGTCGGCCGAAAAGTCCGACAAGTTTAACAGATGGCTGATGCACGAAGCCAACATAAGTGTTATAAGCGGCAAAGCGAGTGAGAATTATTCTTGTTCCCATCGGATGCCGGTCAGCGTGTATTTAACTAACTGTTTTATAATTAATTATTATGCATCCGACAATATTTCAGACGTAGCGCAAAGCCCGGCTGACATTGGTTTCGACAGACTCAGGCTCTTTTCCACGGCAATCGTTGCAATTTAGCAACATAAATTCGAGTGAATTTACCGACCTTTTCCGTGGAAGTGTGTCGCAAGCTTGTCGATATCCTTCAGCGTCCCCTGCTCAGCCCCCAGTGCTGTCGGCGTGCGGTCCTAGCTCGAGATCGCCGAGCAACGGCTTATAGTTGCGCCAGCGATCCTTTGATCGATGATAAAGGCCTTCTCGAACCTGCCAGACACTGTATGTCCTGACGAGGCCGGGGCTCTTTTGGAAATTGAGCACACCGGAGTCCCACTCCAGCCCGAGGAATTCTAGAATCCGACGGAGAACGGCTTCCGGCTGCTCGACCAGGCTCTCATATTCAACGGTGCAGATGTTCTCTGGGCAGCATTCTCGCCAGTGGGCAAACAGGCGTTCCTGCTGCTGGTAATAATGAGCGATATGCCTCAAATCATTCGCATAATTCGCGGCACGACTGAATTGCTGAAAGTAGATTGACAAGCTGTTGTCGCTAATATTCCGTCGGGTCTGGATGACTGTCGCCCTTGGGAATATCGCCTTTATCAGCCCCACGCGAAGAAAGTTGTCGGGACGTTTGTCGGTAGTAAAAGGAAAATCCAATACGAGACTCCTGACTTCTTTCTCATACTCGTCTGCTATTTGCTGGAGCTGTTCCTTCGACGCACGTGCAGCCTCATTCGGAAAGGGCCCTACGATCCTGGCGACTAGCCATGCCAGTGTTTGTAGTTCACCACCTGCTGCAATAGCCGGGTGTCCCGCAAGCATTCGTTCCAGAAGTGTCGAGCCTGAACGATACATTCCGCAGATAAAGATCGGTGCGAACTCAGAGTCCGTGGCTCTGTCTTTTATCCAGTTCGAATCGAAAACGTCGATCAACCGGTCAAATGCACGCTCAGTCTGATCGGGGGAATAGGGCAGCACACGTTGACGGCTGATTTGATTTGCGGCGACGAACGATGCTGCCGCCTCGTCATACGATTCCAGATCGTCGTACGCCTTTCCGAGTGCAAAATACAAAACCTCTTGTGCAGATCTGTCGTCTTTCGTCCGGTCAATGCATGTTTTGAGTCGCTCGACCAAATTTTGGTCATCAACGGTAACTTTTCTGGGATATGCCAGGCGAGCCAGCGCCTTCCAGTGATCGGGTTCGATCGACAAGATCTTTTCATACAGTTCGATTGCACGATCCTTCTCTCCTGATTCCTCGCAAAGGCCGGCAAGATTGAACAAAGCAGGTATGTGATCCGGTGCGATCTCCAGGGCGCGCTCGAACATTTCGCGCGCTTCATCTGCATTCAGCATCTCGGAGTGCACAGTGCCCATCTCTGAATAGGCATCCTGAAGTTGCTCAAGGCCCGTGCGTGCAGCTTCCTGATATGCTGAAAGCGCTTCCGTATAGCGGCGCTGCTTCTTGTATAGTAAGGCAACGTTAAAATGTGCTATCGCATCATCCGGTTGTCGCCGCAGCAGACGCAAGTATTCATCGATCGCGGCATCCGTTTTGCCGAGTGAGCTCAGAAGATTCGAAAGCTTTGCAGCGTAATGCACGCTATCAGGGTCAATCTGCGTAAGCTCTTTAAGAATGTCGAGACACTCGTCGAAACGCTGCTGCAGAAAAAAAAGGTCCGCAAGAGCCTCGAGTGGGAAATGTCTGTGGTCTTTAGATTCGGCGAGATGTCGGAAGATCCTTTCGGCATCGAGGAAACGCCCGGCAGCCTGATGCTGCCGTGCCTCCTCAAAGGCCGCCTGAAAATCAACTGGTAGTTGCATTTGCTCACCTCGTGGCCGTTTCGGGCTGCGATTCTAAATGATGAGCATGTTACCTTAGCAACTGCCGCGACAGTACTTGCATGCGCAGCAAACCGACGCCGAAGACTGAGCAATGTACATTCCGTGTACCTCACTACAGCGAACGAAACAGCCCGGCGGCGTATTCTGTATTACCTGGAATCTCTGCTTCGCATGCGATATGAGTAGGATGTACACTGCCTCGCCATGATTGTTGTAACGGGTACCCGCCGTTCGGGAACATCGGTCTGGATGCAGATCCTCGACAAGGGCGGATTTCGAATCCTGGGTGACGCATTTCCTGCAAAATGGCGGGATCTGGTTGAGGCTGCCAATCCGCGGGGGTTCTACGAGAGCACGTTAGTACAAGGTATCAACTACAAGACAAACCCTGATCCGAAGTCAGGCGTATGGTTGCCTCCGGACAAGGTGTCGCACGTTGCCGTAAAGATTTTTGCGGACGGACTTGTCAAGACGGACTTCGCCTACATCGACAGAGTAGTCTTCACAATACGGCGCTGGCAAGACTGTGAAGCTTCGCAGCAACGTCTCGACGAGATAAAGTCCAAGCATCCGGAGATCGACGGCTTCGATATAAACGTTCATCGGGCCGCACGCTTGCCCAAGGGATATTTGTGGTGGAAGGCGAATTTCTCGCTTGTGAAAGACATGCGTACGCGCGGTTACCCTGTGGCGGCGGTTTCATACGAAGCGTTATTGGCCGACCCGGAAAAGATCGTTGATTCTGTGTTTAGGTGGTTTGGCGCAGGCGACGCGATTGCTGCGGCAAGTGCTGTCGAGAAATCGCTGCAGACGCAGTCGCAAGTGGAGTATGCAGATATCGACCACCATCTTGGTGACGTATTTGACGAGCTTTATGACACGCTTGATCGTAATAAGAAGATCACGGCCGGTTTGTATCAGCAGTGGCTCGATGTAGATGGCCGTATTGATGCGGATATTGATCGACGCCTGTCATCCCCTTGAGCATTGCTGGCGCGCAGTTGTTCATCGCGTACTTGGTGGGCACACTCGATCGCCTTTGTCGGCCGCTCGTCGTTTATCGGCTGAAGGAGGTGATCGAGTGCTTTGGCTTCGAGCCTTGAGCGCAAACTGTCGTATGCGGCGCCAAGAATGATGATCGGCATGTCGCTGCCCGACGGTCGCCTAAGCGCCTCGAAACCGTCGATGCCCGGCATCTGCACATCCAGGAAGACGATGTCAGGGGACTTCTCCCGCACCGCGTCGATCGCCTCGCGGCCCTTCCTGCATTGACCACACATTTCGACGTCGTCGAACTTATGCGGGGGGATGTAAA
>Ga0111166_1119_pt1 | contig 9602 bp, 8 predicted proteins | sample DeeMarSeWOR28_12_FD_80267 | JGI IMG/M metagenome (GOLD analysis project Ga0111166, IMG submission 80267) | Thiotrichales bacterium SG8_50
TCCTGTTCCTGCCGCCACTGTCTTTCTACCGGGATGTCGGTCTGACCGGCATTGCGCAAAAGATGCGCATTCGCAACCTGTTCGGGATTTTCCGCAAGGTCTGGAACTAGCCGGTTTCGTTGCTTCAGCACACTCGAACGGGTTCGCGCGCGGCACTCCCCCGATGTGGTCGGCCACACCTCGAGCCGGTCAAGAGACCCCGTCGAATGGCCGGAGAGGGCCTGTTATTGGTGGCTCGTCCGGGGGCCCCCGCGGGCGCTTCACTCCACGCCGTTGGCCGGTCATGGCACGGCGCCAGGCGGGATTTCGATCAGGTAGGTGTCGACGTTTGTCAGGCCCGGCCGATCCCAGTTCGAATTGAAGACAAATTTCGTCAGGTCCCGATTTGGCGATGCATGGACCTGCGAGAAATAGTCATCGTCGCCGGAGCCGTTCTGGGCAAAGACCGTGTGATGATGCGCGAGATAGAAGATCCGCGGATTGGGCACCAGTTCGACAAGGTATACCTTGTTGTTGAACCAGTCGTTCTGACCATAGAACTCTCCGCCAAACTCCGAGACCACGACCCAGCCGGGTCTTTGAAACGCCTTGCCGGAGATATGGCCGGCAAAGTAGCTCGATGGGTTGGTCCAAAAGGAAAAGAGATTGGTGGTTTGGCCGGTGTCCAGGTCGACCATGTAGAGGTTGCCCGAGTCGGGCGCATCGCCTTCATCGTCTCCAACAAATGAATCATGACCGTTCGCACCAATCGCGACGTCAGTGTGCGCAGTTTGCCCATTGGGGCGCAGGTGTCGGTACGACTGAAAGTCGGCAGTAAACGAAATTGGGCCGCCCGGCAGGTTGGCACCGAGTGGCCGATCGTTAATCGCATACTGGGCGACAATATACTTGCCGCTCGGGCTCATCGTGACGTTGTTTGGGGCGTACGCGCTGCTAAATCCGGCGAGACCATTGGTCGTGCCGAGAATGGTGTCGGTGCAAAGGTTGTAGGTCATCAGTCCAAGAAAGTTGAAACTGGAATCCTGGACAAGGAATCCCCAGTAGCATCCATCGGCCGACGGAGACCCCTCCGACTCCGTCCACACGCGCGCCGCGCTCGCCCAGGGGAGGCGCCCGGCAAAGTTGGCGACGACGCTCGACACCCCGGTTTGGACATTGACCTTGCTGATCGTCAGACCGCCGTTGTTGGGCAAGTAATACAGGGTGTTCGGGTCGGTAGGGTCCCACTGTGGCTCCGCATCCCCGCCCGGTCCTGGCACCTTCTTGACGTACTGAAGAGTTCTCGCATCGTAGACATGCCATGTTCCATCATAGGCGTAGACAAGAATAAGCGAGTCGTCGGCATTGAATGCCTGGCGTCGAGAGTAATCCACGCGTGCAAAATACAGATAAGGAGGGATCTCGGCATGTGCATCGCTCACTCTTACGACGCATGTTCCGTAGGTTGGGTCCGCGAACGGGATGCCCTTGGCGGGAACCGAGACCCCGGGCTTCAGCGTAAGATCAATTCCGCTGACCAACTGAAAGGCCGGTTGGTAAAATCCATCGCAAGGGGTACTGGCTGACGTGGAGCCGGTGGTGAACGACCATGTCTTGTCACTCGCAAGGGCGTTGCCGACCAGATCCTTTACTCCGTTCGTTCCCCCACGAATAGTCACTGAATAGGTCGTGTTGGGCGCCAGCGGAGCGGGATTGGTGGGCGTGAGCCATGCCATCGCACCGGACAGGGAAACAGCACTCACGACGCCGGCAATAGAGAAGGTGGCGGCGTTCACGCTTGCCGACTGCAACGGCTCACTGAAGATGACCACGGGCCGAACATTGGTGGGGACATTCGTCGCATTGTTAGTTGGATAGAACGAAGACACCGTCGGCGGCACCGTATCCGGCGTGCCCGGCGGAGTCGTACCACCCCCGGGCGGTGCGGTCGTGGGGGCCGTAGATTTTGAGCAGCCGGTCCCCATGAACGCGAGGGCGGCGATCGCGATAAGGGCCGCGACTGCAACGCGACTCGGCAAGCGACCGGGAATATGCATGGTCCCCCCTTTCAACAAGACGAATGGCTAGTCGACGGGCAGAAGTAGCCTGTTGGAACGAGACCGGCAACGACAAATGCCATCCCACGAAGCGTGGTCATGCTCACGCATTGCCCTCGCTCCGGACCAATTGTCTGCCACAAGTCTTGCACCAATGTGACCGGGCAATTCTGGCGACGCACCGCAGTCCGGATTCTTCTCAGTCCCCAAAAACCGACTGACCAGGTAGCGGGCACCAGTATGCGCCTGTTGCCAGCGATTTGCAGGCGCAGGCGATCTCGCACGAAGACAGTTGGACCTGAGCGGCCGATACAAGGAAGGGGACGATACGGTGGGCGTATCAGAAATGAAACACTACAGTCGATTCAGGCTGGTTAAGGATTCCGTGACGACCAGTTCGACCCCGTCAGCCCTCAGTCGACAGCACGCCAGTCACGAAACGAATAGGCGGCATTGCCGAGCACCTCGTGAAGCGCGAGCTCAAAATCGGCTGGCCCATTGTTGTGAGGAAACCACGCGCGCCACCCCATTGCCGTATTGTGGCGAAAGTCGCATGGAAACTGTTGAACGTGCAGTCCCATCCTCGTCGCCACGTTGACAGCGCGAGGCATGTGAATGGCGCTGGTGACGAGCCAGATCTCCGGCCGATCCGTGCCGAGCGAGTCCCGCAACGTTGTAATGTTCTGGTAGGTGTTGCTAGCCGCGCGCACCACCACAATCTCTGACTTGGGGACACCGTAGGACCTGGCGACCTCCGCCATTCGATCGGCAACTGCCTTTCCATCTGAGGCGATCGGGCCGCCATTGAACATCAGGCGCCCGCCGATGCGTTGCCAAAGATCGATGGCGGCGATCGTCCGGTTCCATCCATGTTCATCGAGATAGGCGCGCTCGCCTTCCACCGTATTGCGAACCCGTCCGGATGCGAGCGCGACGATCAACCGCGCTCGGGATTGTGCTTCATGGCGTTCGGGTAGCACCGGCGCCGGTCCGTCCTCGAGACGACCAATCAGCCAATTCGAAAAGATCGGCGCGCTCGCGATGTAGGTGCAAACTGCCAGCGCAACCAATAGAAAACGCAGCCGGCGTAATAGCGATCGATCGGGGGCCCTGAAGCCCGCGATTGCCAGAATAAGCAGTAGCGCGAAAAGATAGACCGCCGATGGAAGCAGAACCTGAGCGACGTCAGAGAATAGGAGCATCGTTCAAAGGCCTCAATCCAGCTGGGCGTTCACGGCGCCAGTTGAGCCCGCCCGGTTGGCACCGCGGCACGGCCGCGAGTCGGCAAGTACCGCTATTCACGGGCGGCCCGATTGCGATGCCACGCCCAAGCGGTTTCGACAATGGAATCGAGCGTACCGAATTCCGGACGCCAGCCCAAAATAGTCTGGGCCTTCGTTGAGGATGCGACCAGAACTGGCGGGTCTCCCGGGCGACGCGGCATGACCTGGTAGTCGATTCGCTTCCCCGTCACCCTCCTTGCGGTGTCAATGACCTGCAACACGGAGAACCCTGCGCCGTTTCCGAGATTCATCACCTGGCTGGTCCCACCGCGCGCCAGGTGATCCATTGCCAGCATATGTGCACTCGCAATGTCGTTGACGTGGATGTAGTCGCGCACACAGCTTCCGTCCGGCGTATCGTAGTCGTCACCAAATACCTGTAAAGATCCGGAGCGCTTGTCGACGACAGAGCGCAGCACGTTCGGAATCAGGTGGGTTTCGGGTTCATGATCCTCGCCGATCAGGCCGTCTGGCGCAGCGCCGGCTGCATTGAAATATCGGAGCGCCACGCTTCGAATGCCAAATTCGGTATCGTAGGCAGGCAGGAGCTGTTCCACGAGCAGCTTCGTTCGCCCGTAAGGGTTTATTGGGGCGGTGGGATGGCCTTCCGCGATAGGGAGATCATGCGGCATCCCGTAGACGGCCGCGGATGACGAGAATATGAAATTGCGCGTACCGTGACGTACCATCGCATCCAGCAGGTTCACAGTACCAGTCACGTTGTTGCGGAAATACCCTCCCGGATCGCGCATCGACTCGCCTACCAGAGACTTCGCGCAGAAGTGCATGACCACATCGTACGAGCGCGCGGAGAAGATCCTCTCCAGATCGTCCGGCCGTAACAAGTCACCCTGAACCAGCGGGCCCCACTGCACGGCGTAGGCATGCCCGGTAGTCAGATTGTCGAACACGAAGACCTCATGTCCCGCGGAGGCCAGCATTCGGCACATATGTGCGCCGATGTAGCCGGCGCCACCGCAAACAAGCACTTTCACGCAGTCCCCCTGGCGCGCGCCGGGACTATCGACGGCGGCGGCGATCGTCCGCCTGCCTCGACAATTCACCCAGGCAATAGCGCACGAATGCTATAGCCTCCATACACAGGTACCGGTCTCCCGCAGCGCGGCGGAATCGAATTTCGATTTCACATCGACAAAGCAGCCGTTTGGTGTCAGTTTGCTGGCGAGCTCGCGGATTGGCATTTGCAGGTACTGCGTGTGAGCGACTGCCGCGATCATGGCATCGGCTTTCGGCAACTGATCCCACGATACCAGATCGATGGCGTACTCATGACGGGCTTCCGCAGGATCTGACACCGGGTCATGGACGAACACCTCCATGCCGTACGCCTTCAGTTCGTTGATGACGTCGATGACGCGAGAGTTGCGAAGGTCGGGCACATCCTCCTTGAAAGTGAGCCCGAGCACGATCGCCTTGGCTCCCTTTACGGGACTTCCGCCGCGGATGAGCTCCTTGACAGTTTGCTCCGCAATGAACTTGCCCATGTTGTCGTTAATGCGTCTGCCGGCAAGGATCACTTCCGGATGGTATCCCAGCATCTCTGCCTTGTGCGTCAGGTAGTAGGGATCGACGCCAATGCAGTGTCCGCCAACGAGGCCTGGACGGAACGGGAGAAAGTTCCATTTCGTGCCGGCCGCTTCCAGCACCTCAAGCGTATCGATCCCGAGCTTTTTGAATATGACGGCGAGTTCGTTCATCAACGCGATATTAAGGTCGCGCTGGGTGTTCTCTATGACTTTCGCGGCCTCGGCGACCTTGATGCTGGATGCGCGGTGGACACCCGCCGCGATCACGGAGCTGTACAGCTTCGCGACGGCCTCGAGCGTCGGTTCATCGTCGCCCGAGACGACTTTGACGATTCTCGTGAGTGTGTGTTCCTTGTCGCCCGGGTTGATGCGCTCCGGCGAATAGCCAACGTGGAAATCACGTTTCCATTTTAGGCCGGACTCCTGCTCCAGAATCGGCACGCACACTTCTTCGGTGGCGCCGGGATAGACGGTGGACTCGTATACGACGGTTACGCCCTTTTTCATATGCCGGCCAGTGATCCGGCTCGCGCCGACGAGTGGAGAGAAGTCCGGCCGACGGGCAACATCAATCGGCGTCGGTACGGCAACAACCACAAAATCCGCCGCAGCTATCGCCTTGGGATCAGTGGTCACTTGCAGCTGTGTCGCCGCGCGTAGCTCCTCGGATGACACCTCGCCCGTCGGATCGACGAACGAGCGATAGCTTTGCACCTTGGCCTCGTTCAGGTCGAACCCGATCGTCTTCATTTGCTTGCCAAACTGGACTGCAAGCGGGAGTCCCACGTAGCCCAAACCGACGACTGCAACGGTAGTCATGCAAACACTCCAATTCTCAGGGGATAGTGCGTTGATGCGCGGGCGCCAGTGTACCGTAGCGAAAGATGGCCCCCAAAAGCCCCGTTTGGCAGTTGGCGATAATGGTGATATGTGTTTCAACCATGTTACACGCTTGGGGCGCAGGGTTCCGATCCTTGCACTGGTGGGGCAGTATTGGGGCGTGAGGGCCGATCGTCCCGACCATCACTGATCATAAGAGGAGAACGACCATGGCAGAGATTCGCATAGCCAAGGGGACTGGCATTGTCTGATCCGAGGGCGCCTAGAACCGCTCGGAGTGCAATTGAAGTGCAGGTGCGAGTGGCTGATCCTGCACAACTTGATTCAGCGACTCTGGCGGAGTGGGCACGACTCGAAGAACGTTCCTTTGAGGCGAATGTCTACCTGTCGCCACATTTCGTGTTGCCCGCAATCCGTCACCTCGACCCGTCACATCCGCCGTTCATGTTGCTCGCCGAGCGTGCTGACCGGTCACGTGAGCGCTTGTGCGGTGTCGGACTTTTTCGCAAGGAGGGGCCGACCTGGCGTTTTCCGCTGCCCCACCTAAGTGCCTACCGCTCCCGTCACTCGTACCTTACCGGGATACTGGCAGATCGCGACTTGGCCCCACGCGTCGTCGACGGCTTTTTGGGGTACCTCTGCCAACAGGGGCTCGGCTGGCACGGTGTGGAATTCGGGGATTTGGCGATTGACAGCGGCATCGGACCGCTTTTGCTCGCCCGGGCACAGATGCGCGGCGTGCCCTGGTACGAGTATTCGCGTTGCCAGCGCGCGGCGCTGAAACCGGCCGAAGCGGGCGAGAATTATCTCGAGCAACAACTTTCTGCAGGGCGGCGCAAGGACCTTCGTCGGCGTGAGCGACGACTCTCAGAACAGGGGCCGGTAGAATGGCAAGCCGCGCATGGAACTGACCTGTCGAACGAGCATATCGAGCGATTTCTTGCGCTTGAGCACACCGGATGGAAGGGTAACTACGGCACATCTCTGCGCTCGCAGTCGGCCGACGCGGCGTTTTTCCGGGAGTTGATACGGCGCATGGCGCGGGCGGGCCGCGCCGTGATTACCGAGCTTCGTGTCGCAGACGAGGTAATTGCGTCCACCAGCAATCTGGTATCGGGCAATGCGGCCTTCGCGTTCAAGTTGGGTTGGCATGCTGACTACAAAAAGATGGCCCCGGGAATTATTAATGAGATTGAGCTGGTCCGGCACGCACCGACCCTGTTTGGCGACTGCGAGTACATCGACAGCGGTAGTCTACCCGGTTCATTCATGGAGGAACTGTGGGCTGGGCGCCGCACGTTGGCATTCGGTGCCTTGGCCACCACAACTCTCGGGCGACGGGCCCTCGGTGCCTTTAATTGGTTGCACCGGCTCAGGCGCACGCTCGTCCCGGCGAGAAGGCGGGAATGCTCCAAGTGAAAAGGTCCGGCACGGATGCCCGATGATCTCGATGGTTAGCGAGCGTGCTGTCCCGAAACACTGCGTCCCTACTGCCTACCGACCCGACGATCCAATGACGACGGACATTTTTAATTCGACTAGGGCCGAGATTTCAGGCGCTGTCTGGCAGCGAAGATCTTGGGCAACGCGCAGTCATGTGCGGGACAAACGACGGGGAGATGGATGAAACTCTTGGTGACGGGCGGGGCTGGATTTATTGGCTCGCATCTGGTCGAGCGGTTGCTGATCGATGGGAGTGGCGTGCGAGTACTCGACAATCTTTCAACGGGCAAGCGCTCCAACTTGCCCGCGCACGGCGCGATCGAGTTCATGGAGGGCGACATTCGGGATCAGCAGACGGTCGACGCTGCCGTGGCTGGCGTCGATGCCATCGTGCACCTCGCCGCCGTAGCGTCTGTGCAGGCGAGTGTGGATGATCCGGTTGGGACGCACGCTGCGAATTTCGATGGTACTCTTAATCTTCTGGAAGCTGCGCGCCGCACAGGCGTCACGCGCTTCCTTTATGCGAGTTCTGCAGCGGTGTATGGCGACAACGCCCGACTACCGGTGACCGAGGACTTGGCGCTCAACCCCCTCACACCTTACGCGGCAGACAAGCTGGCCGGCGAGTACTACCTTGGTTTCTATCATCGCAAGTTCGGATTGCGGACCACGGCTTTCCGGTTCTTCAACATTTATGGTCCGAGGCAGGATCCGTCTTCACCGTACTCCGGCGTAATCAGTATTTTCGTCGATCGGCTGCGCACCAGTGCGCCAGTGACAATTTTCGGCGACGGTCGGCAGACGCGTGATTTCGTCTTTGTGGGTGATCTTGCCGAATTATTGGCACGGGCCATCGAGGTGCCCGCGACCGTCGGCAAGGTAATGAACGTTGGGCGTGGCGTCGAGTGTTCGCTGCTTGAACTGCTTGCTACCCTCGAGCGACTGTGCGGACGCAGGCTCGAATGCCGCCACGAGGCGGCGCGGGTCGGCGATATCCTGCGCTCTTGTGCCGATACCGCCCGCCTCACTGCGGTCCTGGGTAGTGCGCCGGGGACGAGCATGGAGGCGGGACTCGCCGAGTTGCTGCGCTATAGTGGCATCGCGCGCGCGGCCTGAATCGTCAATGCGGTAGAACCGGGAGTTGCGCGCGCACGTTGAAGCTGCGCGCACCATCGGGGCGCGGTGGGCCGATCATTCGCAACAGCGGTTCGAGTTCCTGTTGGCGTCCGCGCGCGCTGGCGGTTCCCTGCACATGCAATGAGCCATCACCAAAGGCCTTCCAGACGCCTTCGGCGGTTATGTCGAGGTCTCCACTCTCGGTATTGGCGCGAATGCGGATTTCGGGTCCGCGGCCTTCCAAGGCAACGCGATATTGCCCGAGTACTTGCAGGTTCATCATCTGTGTGCCGGCATTCGCCCATACGACCTCGGCCGTACCATTGACCGTGCCCGGTTCGAATCGCAGCGTGTCGGCGGTCACCCGGATATCGCCTTGTGGGGAGAGTAAACGTGCCGCGGGGAGAAGGGTCGGGACAAGTTCGGCCGGCAAAGCCGCCCTCAGGTCATGTGCGGACCAACCTCCCAAGTCACGCCGCAATTCGGTCTGCAATCGTGTGTGGTCGTTTTGGGCTTCGATATGCACGGCTAGAGCGGCGCGCAGCAGCCGCGACGGCAGAATCTCCCAACGCACTGTCGGCGCCATGGGAGGCGAGGCGAGGCGGAGCACCCCAGTTCCAGACCAAACAGTTCCCCGTGGTTGTTCGAGGACGATGGTGCCGGTCGAAAAGCGCGCCAGCGTCCAAGACAACACCGAGGCCGGGAGTGTGACGAGCAAGAATCCCAGGTAGACGGACAACGCGAGCAGGGCATAAGCAGCCCCGCGCTTGGCGCTGGCTGTCATCCCGCTGTGCGCAACCGGATGCGCGCGTTTACCAATCCGGCCGTGGTGTGGGCATCGATTTGCGCATCATCGACCAACAGCCCGTTATTCTTCTGTAGGCCCGCAAGCCAAGTGATCACCGCGTTGAAAGGCACGGCCTCGAGCTTGACACGCACCCCGTGGGTACCGTCGAGCTCTATACTGGCGGGCTTCAGTCCCTGCGCGGAGGCGGTTTGCTCGATCGTCGTTGTAAGGTTGGTGTTGCTTGGCACCGAGCGACCGCGAAACTCGCGCGCAAGCGGTGCCTGTGCCCGCATCCAGAGAAGCTGCTGCTGTGCCCTCGGGGCGGCATCGCGCAAATTTGCGAGGTCGCGCTGCATCGGTATCCAGAGTAGCGTGTACAGCACCATGATCGTCACCACGCCCGCGCCCACGCTGACTAGCCAGCGTTCACGCGGTGCCAGCTGTGCCCAGATGTTTTTTACTGCGGTTGGCAACTCCACCTTTACTTTCATGACGGGCCCTTCGACGGCGTCTTGGTGTCGGTATAGAGGCGTACACGCCCATCCACTTC
>Ga0111166_1334_pt1 | contig 9504 bp, 7 predicted proteins | sample DeeMarSeWOR28_12_FD_80267 | JGI IMG/M metagenome (GOLD analysis project Ga0111166, IMG submission 80267) | Thiotrichales bacterium SG8_50
GCCGGTGGCGATACACCCACGCGACCATGCCCTGATAGTCCTGCACGAGCCGCTGCAAGGTGGGATGCTGGCGCTTGCACAACGGGCACTCCGTATCGCTGAACTCGACGATCTTGACCGGCGCCTGCGGGTCGCCGCGGACATGGTCACGGTCCGTCACCGGCCGGATCACACCAGCCCGTTCGGCAGCCCCGGCCGCGCCAGCCGCCAGCGCGCCGGCCACGAGCAACGTGGCGATGACCCGGAGAATCACGGCAGTAGTCGAGTTGTTGTTCATATCGGGCCACCTCCCTCGGGGTTCGAGCGCAGGTGTGGCGCGCAACAACCAGACGAAAGATTCTCCTCTTCTTAACCGAATTTTCTGCGTCGTGGAAACCGACGCATTGATATTGCGCAAGAACGCTGCGGCTTGCTTGTACCAGCTAGAAGCATCTCTCGCGTGACGATGCGGCGTTGCTGCCATTTTTCTGCCACTCTCGAGTGGGCTGTCTCGTTCGCGACACCCAAAGGTACTAATACCTAGGACTGATTCCGCAAGATCCACTTGGTGATGACAATAGTTGGGTAACCGGAGCGATTCGGTAACACCACAACGCCATCGGGAGGTGGACTATGCGACCCATATTCAGGTTACTGGTTGGCTTACTGTTGACGTTACCGCTTGCGCCGCTGCACGCCGCCGTGCAAGGCAAAGACGTTACGTACAGCGCGGGCGGTACAGTGCTAAAGGGTTATCTTGCCTACGACGACGCGGTTCAGGGCAAGCGCCCGGGCGTGCTCGTCATTCACGAGTGGTGGGGCCAGGACGGTTATGCGCGCGATCGCGCGCGAGCCTTGGCGAAGCTTGGCTACGCCGCGTTCGCAGCGGATATGTATGGCAATGGCATGACCGTTGACCATCCGGACAAGGCCCGTGCCGCCATGAAGGAACTGTTGGGCGATGCGAACACAAGACAACAGATGCCCGACACGTCGCCGCGGTTGGATACAGCATGGGCGGAAGGACGGTGTTGGAAATGGCGAGGGACGGTGTCGAAATTGCCGGCGTCGTGGACTTCTATGGCGGCCTCAACACCGACAACCCGGCCAAACCGGGAATGGTGAAGAGCAGGATTCTGGTACTCATCGGCGCCGATGATCCGGTTGTTCCGCCTGCCATGATCGATGCCTTCAAGAAAGAAATGGACGCAGCCAAGGCGAATTACAGGATCGTGAGCAATCCGGGCGCCAAGCATTGCTTCACGAACCCGAGCTCGGATGATTTGGCAGCGAAGTTCAAGCTGCCTTTTGCATATAGCGCCGAGGCTGATCGGAAATCCTGGGCCGAACTGCAGACTTTCTTGACGCGCGTTTTCAGGTAGCCGCAGTGCCATGACAGGTGCCCGGGCTGCACGGAAGTGGGAGCTTGCCCGGGTGCCGTGACACCGGCCTTACCGCAGCTAGGGCCAAGGAGGAAACCCGCATCTCATTGGTGGTGCCGCGGTTGTGGAAGACCAACCAGCACGACCGAAGAAAATAGAGATCCGCTCAGCGCAGTGCTCGCGGTGGGAGGAACGATCCTGGGGTCGCCGACTGGAACATTACGAGACACCGGTTCTCACTGCCGAGCAAAACGATGTCGACGCGGCCATCGCCGTCGAGGTCGCCGGCGGCCACTCGACTGACCGAGATAGGCGTCGCGAACACGTCGGAGAGCACAAATCCCCCGACGCCATTGTTGATGAGCAAGTTGGCGCGTGAGTCCCAGTCTGAGCCGACCGGGAAGTATCCCACCACCGCGGCGTCGGGGGCGCCATCCTGGTTGAAGTCCACGAGCACGGCATCGTCGAGTCCATGAATACCGGCAAGCGAGGTGTAGATGGGCGCGTCAAATAGGCGCGCGGTTGCGGTCTGCGGTACTACGAGAAGTTGCGCCGTGTAGTCTCTACTGAAGGGCGTTTCAAAAGCGAACAGGTCGCGCCGGCCATCGACATTAGCATCTGCGATCGCCAACCGTCCGGCATTCAGGCCCGTCTGCGGCGCAAGCAGGCCTGACATGGTGAAGCCGCCACCCGAATTCTGGTACGCCACAACCAATGCCGTGGTCGGCGGGTAGACGCCAGGCGGGTTCGTGTAGACCCAGGCGAGCATGTCGGCGAGCCCGTCACCATCAACGTCTCCGGCAACGAGGTTTGTTGTGGTGTCGGGCATGGCGACGTCCACTTGTGGACCAAAGCTGCCACGGTTCAGCGGGTCCTGGTAGCGAAGGACGACCCGGCCCGAGCCATACGCGCTGTCGGTTGCTGCCACGTCCGGTGCGCCATCACTATTGAGGTCCGCAATCACGGCGTCGTAGCTATGCGCGCCGGTGATCAGGGGCTGTGGCGCGAGGAACTGGCCGGGATTCGCCCCGTCCTGCAGCATGAGCAAGGTTGTGTTTGTGTCGACATCAGTGATCACGAGGTCCGGCCTGCCGTCGCCGTCGATGTCGTCAGCCACGACCCGCCAAGGATACCGGCCCACTACATAGGGCACAGGCGCGGCGAAGACGCCGGGCGTGCTCGTCTGCCGGTACACGAGCAGATGCCCTTCCTTCTGTTCATAGCTGGTCGTTAACATGGCCAGTGTCAACACGTCGGGGCGGGTGTCACCGTCGATATCTGCCACCAGCACATCGGTCTCCACCCAAACCGGTCCGAGGTCATAGCTGCCACCTGAGCCGACGATACTCAACACACCAAAGATGACGACGGCCAGTGCTATCAGAGATCGACGTGAGACGGGAGCCGTTGGGTGTGTCAGCGACATTTCTCACCTCCTTTCGGCAAGCACCGATAACGTGATGAATCCGCGTTTACCGCACCACAACAATTTGTAACAACGACTGGCGTGGGAACACATTGATGTTGAGCAATCTGCGAGCGCAGCAGAAAGCGGCGACAACGCCAAGCGCTTCAAGCACCTGGTACTGCAAGAGGGGAATGTGCTCGTCGCGAAGTGCCCGGAAGAGCCGGGTATGGCGCGAGATTGTGAATCTGGGCCAGTGCCCTTGCGACGGGTAGGCCAGCCCCTCGCACCCGATCGCAATCCCAGGGGCAGCCGATAGAATGCCTTACGACGCCATGGGTTATCAGATATTGCGCAATATCAATGTGCCGCAGGCCGGGTTTGCTCTAGCCTGACAGAGTTAAGTAAAGGAGCGAGGCGGGCGTTCGGGGAGAGCCGCCATGCCCCGCGAGGAATGCTGTTCGCCTTTGGCCGGCCGCGAGGGCCGGGGGAGGCAAGATGGATTCGGCGGGCACGAGTGAGACATGGGGGCACGCAGGCAAGCGGCAGGTGCTAGTGGCTGCGCTGCTTGCGCTCAGCCTCGGGCTCGCCGTCTACGTGCTCGATCGTCCCCCGGGCAGTGCCTATTTCCTTCCCCCGGTCTTGTCCCTTGCCGGGACTCACCTGTGGTTTGGTGCACTCGGCGCCCAGCTGCCTGAGTTCGTCCATGTCTATGTCTTCAGTCTGTTCACGGCGCTGATCCTGGGCAGCTCGCGGCGCGCACTACTCACGAGCTGCCTTACCTGGTGGGCAATCGACAGTTTCTTTGAGATCGGCCAGCACCCGCTCATCAGCCCTCACATCGCCGCCGCCGTGCCGGCGTGGTTTGCCGGCATCCCGTTCCTTGAGAACACCGCGCCGTATTTCGCCCGCGGCACCTTTGATCCGGGCGATCTCGTCGCGATCGCCATCGGCGCCCTGATGGCGTATCTCACCGTCGGCGTCATACGCCGAAAGGAGTTGAGCCATGTCCACATTTTCTAAGCCGAATCGTGGTTCCTACCGAGTGGTGGCCATGGCGGCTGTTGTCATGTTCGGCCTGTTCAGCATCGTTGGCACTGGCGGAGGAGACGATGAGGAAGGCGAGCCACCGCCGGCGATACCTGACCTCTCAGGCATCTGGGCTGGCACTTGGCAGGGCAGCGATCCGAGCGTCGGTGGCCTCGGGCCGGTGAGCGGGACTTGGGAGGCCGAGATTCACCAGGATCCGTCATCGGCGTACGGGCCGGCCATGCTAACCGACCCCAGCAGCAGCGGTGCCAACGAGTTGACCGGCACGGTCACGCGCGCACCTTGCGCGACGGTCAGCTGGACCTTGACTGCCCTCAACGTTCCGGACGGGACAGCCGCAGGTAGCTGGACCAACCCGCTGACCACAGGCGGCGGCACCTTGAGTGGCACGCGTATTGCGCAGCTTGGAGGGCCGCGCATCTCTTTTGCGTCGCCGCCGGCCGGTGGGCCGGGAACCGTCGTGACGCTCAGCGGACAATTGTTCTCCGACTTGACTAGCTTGCGGTTTAACGGCATCGATCAGCCGCTGCGGCAGATCGAGGAGGTGAGCCGCATCGTCGCGCGAGTTCCATTCGGCGCTGGCACGGGCCCCGTGGAGGTTATCGCGCAGGCCGGCACGGCTCGCAGTCCCCGCTACTTCAGTACGAATGTCACGTCTCCCGCGCCGGTACCCGGAGCGTCGGCTGTCGTCGGCACGACACCTGCCGCAGTGACCGTGAGTCCCGACGGACGCAAAGTCTACGTCGCAGATCGCAACAGCCCGCCAATCGGACGTGTGAGCATCCTACGCGCGGCCAATGTCTCTGTCGGCGCCCTCACGTTTACTGCGGTCACGGGCGGCAGCCCGCGCAGTGTGGTGGCGAGTCCCGATGGAAGGCGTATTTATGTCGCGACGGCTGGCCAAGGGGTGCTCGTGATGGATGCCGCGCTCGCCCAGCTCTTGGACACGATCGTGCTCCCGATCGATGACCAGGGCCGCGATAACCCCAACGGGCTCGCGATCAGCCCGGACGGCGCACGGCTGCTCGTTTCTTCGGGTACGGTCGGCGGTAGCGTGAGCGTCATTCGCATTCAGGACAAGGCGACCGTCGCCAGCCTGCCGATGGAGTCAGGCGTCGCGCCCATGGGTGTTGCGTTCAGTGCGGATGGCGAGCTCGCCTATGTTGCGGCGGCCGACATCGGCGGCTCCACCGGAAATAGCCTCATCATTTTCAATCCGGCCACAGGCGGTGTGCTCGACAGCAAGGCGGTTGGCGCTTTGCCGACCGCCGTCGCGGTGAGTCCGGATGGCGCACGCGTCTTCGTCTCCAATCAGGCCGACAACTCGGTGACCGTGTACAACATTGCAGCCAACACCGTGTCGAACCAGGCTGTTGGGGCCGGTCCGACGGGAATTGTGCACACCCCCGATGGAACGCGCGTACTTGTCGCTTACCGGGATGCTCTGAGCGTGGGCGTGCTCGACGCGAGCAGCGGAGCGCAGCTGACTAGCGTCACCGTAGGCGCGATGCCGATCGGCATTGCCATCAATCCGCAGGGCACCACTGCTTACGTAGCTAATGCAGGCAACCAGACGGTTCCGTGCGTTCTAGTCCTAGCGGCATCGATTGCGGCACCTCCTGCCAAGCGCAGTTTGTAGCCGGCCAAACCGTCACGCTCAACGCCTATTCGGCGAGCGGCTCGTACTTTTCCAGTTGGAGCGGCGATTGCGGTACTTCTTCGGCGACGACCCTTCAGGTGACGATGAATGCGAGTAAGAACTGCTCGGCCCGGTTCACTGCAAGCAGCCCACCATCATCGGGATGTTTCATCGCGACCGCGGCATATGGCAGCCCACTCGCGCCCGAGGTCCAGACGCTGCGGGACTTCCGCGATCGCCGCCTCATGACCAACGCGCCGGGGCGTGCGTTCGTGCGGCTGTACTACCGGTATTCGCCGCCTCTTGCTGAGATTATTCGCGGGCACGACAGCGCGCGGGCGCTGGTGCGCGGGCTACTGTGGCCGGTCGTGTGGTCGATTGCACATCCGATATTTGCCTGGACGATCCTCCTTTTGACGCCAGTGCTAGCGGTCAGCGTGGCGGTTAGGCGAAGGCGCAAGGAGTTGAGCCATGTCCATAATCTTTGAGGCGGACGGAAGTCCGTGTACGGCTGCTACCACTTTGCTACCAGCGGAGTGAACTCAAGGCAATTTGGGCTGATCTACGACGAGAGAATAAATTCATAAGAGGCTGACTGGATTAGGGCTTGAAAATTCGTGCGCGTGGGCTCTCTTCCAACCCGAGCCGCTATTTTCTTTCCCCTCCAAGGATGACCCGCTAGACTGCCATCCGGGCAGTGAAATTGCCCGAGTGGCGGAATTGGTAGACGCAACGGACTTAAAATCCGTTGGGGGGCAACCCCCGTGCCGGTTCGAGTCCGGCCCCGGGCACCAGGATTATTAATTTTACTCAGTAAATATTGAGCCAATGATCGTATTTGAGCTTCAGTGCGACGCGGATCACCGTTTTGAAGGTTGGTTCACGAATTCGGAAGATTTTGAGCACCAAATGGTGTCGAACCAGTTGGCTTGTCCCGTTTGCGGGGCGACAAGGATACGAAAGGTTCCTACGCCGACGCACTTGTCATCGAGGGACGTGTCGGAACCCCCGAGCGCGTCGTCGGTGGAGATAAGCGCGGCGGAAACCGCCGTCAAGAAACTGGTTGAGTATGTGCGCGCGAATTACGAAGACGTGGGCGCCAAGTTCCCGGAAGAGGCGCGTCGCATTCACTACGGCGAGTCGGACCCCCGCAATATCCGCGGCGTGGCGACAGTGAAAGATGTCGGCGAGCTTCTGGAGGAGGGCATAGCAGTGGCCCCCGTTCCAGCTGTGGACAAGGAGAAGCTGAACTGAGCCGCTTAGTCTTCGCTTCAGTTCACCGCGTGAGATCGCGGATATTCTTGATGGGCAAGGTTCGGATCCGTTTCCCGGTAGCGCGGTAGATCGCGTTCGCAACGGCAGGGGCGAGAGGAGGGACGCCGGGTTCGCCAACGCCGCCAGGCGGTTCCTTGCTCGGCACAATGTGGACGTCCACGTGCGGCATCTCGTCCATGCGAATGATGGGAAAGTCGTGGAAGTTGCTTTGCTTCACCCGCCCACCGCTGATTGTAATCTGCCCCTTTAGTGTGGCGCTGAGCGCAAAAGCAACGGCGCTTTCCATCTGCGCAATCACGGTGTCCGGGTTGACCACCATGCCGCAGTCGATCACGCAAGTAACGCGTGGCACGCGAATCTGTCCATCATTGCTGATCTCGACATCAGCAACGTGGGCAACGCAAGTGTCGCGGCAGGAGTATACGGCGAGGCCTTGTGCGCGATTCGAAGGAGGTCGACGACCCCACTTGCTAATTGTGGCGACGCGCTCGACTACTCGGCGCAGTCGTGGCGCTTCGCCAAGTAGTCTGATGCGCAGGTCTACGGGATCAATCTTTCCGGCTGCGGCATTCTCATCGAGAAAGCATTCCGTTACGAATGCATGGTAGCTGTCCGCCACCGATCGCCACGGTCCGGTCGGTACAGGCGTCGGCACCTCACGAATTTCGCTACGAAGGTTGGGGATTGAATACGGCAAGTACTCCGAAGTTGATTTGTCGAGGTCCGGGCCGGCAGTCCGATGATGCCAGAAAAGAGGCATTCCCTTTTTGTCGAGGCCGCCGCGAAGCAGGTGCAGGGAAACAGGCCGATAGAAATCGTGCTGCACATCTTCTTCACGCGACCACGTGAACCGTACAGGGCGACCCACGCGCTTGGCGATCTGGACCACCTCGGCCACATAATCCTGCTTCAGGCGACGGCCGAAACCTCCGCCGAGCAGCGTCGTATGTACCGTCACGTCACCGGCATCGTGACCGGTGAACTTTCCGGAGGCCTCATCCCAGACACGTTTCGCTGCACCCAGGACGTAGCGCATCGCAACCTTTTCGGCATTCGTGGGCGCTTGGGTGGGGGCCCAGATTTCACAGCGACGATTCCTGAAGACCGCGGTACATCCCATCGGCTCCATCGTTGCGTGCGCCTGAAATGGCAGCTCGTATTCCACTTCGAGGGTGTGCGCAGCTGCCGCGCTTGCCAAGTCGACGTTTCCCACCGAGCGCGCGACGGTGCCTGCGTTTCGCACGGCTTGACGGAGTCCCGCCCCGATCGACTCGGAGGTGACATCGTTCCGCATCGGGTTGGCGGGAAAGCGAACCGCGCGCGCACCCTGAAGGGCGGCCCAGGAATTGTCTGCGACCACCGCGACACCGGAGTCAATTGGGAATACCTGGAGTACACCCTTGACCGATTTGGCGGCACCGGCATCGAAATCGCTGGTGGACGATCGAAACACAGGCGGATGCGCGATTGACGCGTACACCATGTCCGGGAGCACGATGTCGGTGCCGTATCTGGCGGTTCCGTTGACTTTCTCCTGCGAATCCAGCCGCCGCGCCGGTCGGCCAAGCAGTCGAAACTCCGCAGGGCTTTTCAGATTCACGACCGCCGGCAATTGCATGGTGGCGGCAAGTTTGGTGAGTTGGGCGTAGCTGCGTTTGCGGCGCGAGGAATCGTGAATGACTGTGGCATTCACGGTGCGACATGTCGCGGGATCAACTGCCCAGTCCTTGGCGGCTGCGGCGACGAGCATCGCGCGGGCGGCCGCGCCAGCCTCGCGAAGTGGCCTCCAGGCGTCGCGGACGCTAGAGCTGCCGGCGGTATGCTGTGGTCCGTAAACCGGGTCGGTGGTCGCGTGTTCGACGCGCATGCTAGACAAGGGGACGTCCAGTTCCTCCATCTCGGCCTCGGCGACCCGAACGTGGACAAGCCCGTCCGTGGTAACTTGCAGCCAAATGTTGGGCCGGAAGGAGCCCGGCGTTTTAGGCCACTCACCACGATCGGGTTGGGAGCCGGGGGAAGGGAGCATTATGCCGAGCGTCAGCCCGGCAGAGGCCGCGCCTGCGGCTTTCAGGAAAGAGCGGCGAGAAATCGGCACAGGCAGGTCTTCCGTAAGCCTCGATCCGACATGGATAGCCCTGGTAGCAACTTCAGACGGATTTCAGTGCATGCGGTTCCTCTACGGTAGGGCGGGTCGGGCTTGGTGAGAATGGGAGGGGTTGGTCAAACCACGGGCCCTGGATGGAAAAAAAAGAGATTTAACATAATACACATTATACGCATATGTCTCTATTACTCAGTTTCGAAGCAAAACCATCGCCCCGGGGGCCTCGATTCGGGGCCCGCGCCGCATCTCGCGTCATCAGAAGTTAATCTTGCCGACCTGTCCCCAAATCGCCAATCCAGCACACATGTCACTTGAGGATCCAGACAAGAGCGCCACCTCTGTTGAAGTTGACGCGCTTGCGGCGAGCGAGTTCTCACTCGCGGAAGGTCTTGTATACCTCAATCATGCTGCTGTCGCGCCCTGGCCCCAGCGCACGGCCCATGCCGTTGCGGCATTCGCGCGCGAGAACGCCGACGTCGGTGCGCGTCATTACCCGCGATGGCTACAAAAGGAGCAGGAGCTGCGGTCCCAGGCCGCAAAGCTTCTCAATGCTTCTGGCGAAGACATTGCGTTCACCAAGAACACATCGGAAGGTCTGAGCATCGTCGCATACGGATTTCCGTGGCGCTCCGGCGACAACGTCGTGGTGCCGCGCGATGAATTTCCATCG
>Ga0111166_1299_pt1 | contig 9364 bp, 11 predicted proteins | sample DeeMarSeWOR28_12_FD_80267 | JGI IMG/M metagenome (GOLD analysis project Ga0111166, IMG submission 80267) | Thiotrichales bacterium SG8_50
GCTCCAACTGCACCGTTGCCATCTCCGCAGATACCGATGAAGAGCTGATGGAGGTTGCGGCCCAGCACGCCGTGTCGGCGCACGGTTACAAGGATGGCCCCGAGCTGCGCGAGGAGTTGCGCAAGATGCTAAAGAAACAGGAAGAATCGATTCCCGCCTGACGGTTCCGGACAGCTACCACCGGGACGTCTGCGTGTCGAATGCGCGCACCGCGTGCAGGATGTGGTCTGTGTGCTGGCAGATCGCGCTCCAGTAAAGAGCGCGTGCTCCCGCCTGGTTGCTACCAGGTTCGGAAACGGCCCGTATCGAGGTGCAGAAAGCCGTCGCGCGGATAGTAGCCGACTCCACCGGCACGCAGCGCCAGCGCGGTGCGGTGCAGCTCGGCGAGATCGCGACCCGGCAACCGGATGTCGATTGCCTTGCCGACGGTGTGCAGACTGCCACGCGCCACACCACTGCTGTGGCGCCGCAGTGCAGCATTGGTTGCTGGCGATCGATAGCCGGAGATGACATGGAAGTCGTCGTGCGACTCGCTAACCATCTGCAGGTCGTACAAGATATCGAACAAACGGCGATCGATAGCGACCGTCTCGCCGCTACGATGATCGCGCAGGACCCGGTCGACCGCCACGAGTTCGCTCGCAACGTAACTGCCATCGGCCCAGTAGGTCGCCCGCACGCGCTCGCCCGTATGTATATTGTAGAAACCGAGCACACGCTCATGCGCAGGTACGCCGGCGCGCGCCAGAACCGGCAAACCGGCCAGGCCAAGCACCGCGATGCTGGACAGTCTTAGAAACGCACGTCGACTCGTCATCCGCTCAAATCCCTTCAATGTAAAGCTCTAGCGGACGAATTATAGAGTAGATGCCGCCCGCGCGCCCTATGCCAGCGAGAGTTCCATCGCGCGCCACATGCCATCCGTCATGACCCCTCGGACGCCGGGTAGTAGCGTTCCAGCACCCCCTCTCGCTGGTAGGCATCGCTCGCGAAATGCACGGCCCCGGCATCGTCTACCCAGCTTGTCAGGTAGAGCACGTACACCGGGATCGGCCGCGGCAGCGAGACCTTCCGATGGCGCAGGGATTCAATTTCGGCCCGAATCCGCCCCTCATTCCAGTCCTCGCTGCCACGCAGCGCGTACAGGGCAAGTGGCATGAAGCGCTCGATGCGCACGCATCCTTCACTGAGAGTGCGCGTGTCGCGCTCGAACAGCCACCGCTCAGGCGTATCGTGCAAGAAAATGTCAAATGGATTTGGCAGCACGAATGCCACGCGGCCCATACTGTTCCTCGCTCCCGGCTCCTGGCGCAGGCGATACGGAAAACCCTCCGCGGACACGCGCGGCCAGTCGATGCCAGCGGGGTCAACCTCGCGAGGGGACTCTCCACCATTCGGGTAAACGCGAAAACCACGGTCGACGAAGAACCGCGGATTACGCTGCTGAATCGGCAAGAGCTTGTCGCGCGCAATTCGCAGCGGCACATTCCAATAGGGGTTGATGACAAGCGCATCCATCGATGCCGCAAATGACGGTGTCGCCTGGTCTGGCGTACCGACGATCACGCGCATCGCAAGCACGGAGCGCTGTCCATCCACCACATCGAGCTCGAAGCCCGCCGTATTCACCAGCACGTGCGGATCGCCGAGGCTGCGCGGTAACCAGCGCCAGCGCTCCATGGTCCGGCGGATCTGGGCGAGCCGCTCCGCCACCGGCACGTTCATTGCCGCGCGCGTCCGCGCTCCGACAATGCCGTCCGCGGTCAGGCCATGGCGTTGCTGGAATCGCCGCACCGCGGCCGCGAGTCTCTCGTCATAGCGATCTCCACCGAACGTGATGCCACGAAGGTCGCCCTCGGCACGCAACCGGGCACGCAATACCGGAACGCGCACATCGCGCATGCCGGGCTCAATCGACGCCCCCGCCGCGACGTTGGTCCAGCCGCCATCGCGCGCCAACGCCTCGTAGCGCGCCAGCACCTCACGCAGCCGTTGATAGCCCATGTGCGGGGGCGGCAGATCATGCAGGAAGGCTGCAAACGCGTGCTCGCTCCAAGCTGCGCGAAGTGCCTCGGCGGGTTGAAACGGCGCGGGGCGCGGATACCAGGCGGGATCCGCTTCGCGTGGATCAATGCGACCACTGTGCACATCGCTTGCGTAGCGACGAATCGCATCCGTCAGCAACAAGTCCAGACACGCCTGTGCAGCGGGCGCGGGCGCCTGCCAGTGGCGCTCGATCTCGCCGAACCGATAGTTCGCCGGCACTAGCCCCTCCCGTCCCGCGCTGTCGAGCGCTTCGCGGAGCCGCTCGGCGCGCGCGCCAGGGCCGGCGTCCGTGACCCAAAGCGGTACCGCACGATCGATGACGTAGAACGGCGCCAGTCGTGCCGTGTCGAGATAGGCACCTCCGCAAACCGCTGTCGACGTTGCGAGTTGGGCACGCAGCGCAGCCGAAACGGGGTCACCGCCCGGCGGGAAGGCATCGTTCGCTGCATGGAGTGCACTCGAAAGCGCCATGACCGCCGCACCAAGTGCGCCGGCGCACAGACTGCCGAAGAATATGAACGGTTGGCGCATGGCGGGATTCTACCGACAAACCATCCGGCGGTGCGCCGCGAGCTACTGCTGTTACCAGCCGATTTCGGCGGCGGTGGCGTAGCCGATAACTGTCTGCCCAAGATCACGCGGGATCTCGGCGCGGTGCTCGCTCACGGCGATGCGCCCGGCCATGATCTCCGCCTTGTCCTGTGGGTAGCGCGGCTCGGCATAGGGATCGGCGAATCCAACCGGATAGATTGGCTTTCCGGTCTCATCGTACTTGTCGGTTGCACCCAACGTATGGAGCAACTCGTGCGCGATCACGACGTTGTTCTGGGCACGCTGTTCATCAGTCGCAAATACGTGCACCACGCCGAGCAGTCCCTTTTTCAGGCCAAGCGAATGCGGCAACGTTTCGTCATGTCGGGGCTGGTGATACAGCACGAACAGCCGCACGCCGCCGAGACTCTCCCAAAAAGATGTCTGGCGGAACGCATACCAGCGCAGGCGCAGACTGAGTCGTATGGCCTCGGCGCCGCTGCGTGCCTGCTCGAGCGGCGGCAGTTCACGGATCGTGGGCTTAAGTACCATGCGCGGTAGCGGTACGGACTTGCCTCGCGACCAGCGTCCCGACTCGCTGGCAAGGAACACCCCGATTTCCCGGAAATCCCCCGCGCGTAGTTGCGCGACAAAGCCCTGGCTCGCGGCATCCATGGCAACCGGATATATCGCCACCGCGAGCGGCCGCGTCCAGGCGCGCACCCAGAGCCGCTCCCAGACGGTTACCGCCGCGACGAGCACCAGCACCAACAGGAGAATCAAGATGCGCCAGGGGCGTCGCATTCGACCGTTCAGCTTCCGTTCAGGATCAATAGGGCAGTATAGGAACTCGCAGGATGGCTGAGCCGCACGGAGGGGGTCTGCCAAACTACGGACAGCGCCGTTTGTCTAAGAATATAGACCGCGTGAACGTTCGGACGTCCCGAAACGTTGATAATGATCAAGGCCCGGTGCCAGCGCTTCGGGCGAGAATGCAGATCTGGCGGGGAAGGCTGAACTGGGAAACCAGAAAAGCCTCTCAATACTGGAGAACTGATGCCCAAGAGGCATGCACCATGAAGATGACAGATTTAGCACCTACGAGATCCAATGGTAAATTGACGGCGTGCCGGGTGGCGTCGCTCGCCACCTTGGCTGCAGCCTTAATGCTCGGCGCCTGCGCCACGACGCCGCCCCCGCCACAGCCCGCACCCCAGCCTCCGCCTCCACCGGTGCAGGTCTACTTCTATCCGGCCAAGGGACAGAGTGCCGCGCAGCAGGATCGTGACCGCTACGAGTGCTATCGGTGGGCAGTGAAACAGTCCGGCTTCGATCCGAGCGCGCCGCAGCTCGCGCCGCATCAACGCATTCAGGTAACACCAAGCCCGGCACCCGGCACGAGCACCGCCATCGGCGCGGCGACTGGTGCGCTGCTGGGCGCGGTGGTATCACCGCCAGCACGCGCGGCCGAGGGGGCCGCTGTGGGCGCTATAACCGGTGCCGTCATTGGCTCGGCCTCGGATGCAGCGCGCCAGGAACAGGCGGAACAGGCGCAGAGGAGGATCGATCAAAGCGAGGCGCAACGCCAGGCCCGTCTTGAGCAACAGGCCGCCAAATACCGGCGTGCCATGACCGCGTGCCTCGAGGGCCGCGGCTACACAGTGCAGTGAGGTGAGTGACATGGTGACCAGCCGCATTTCTGTAACGGGTGTCGCGATAATCGTTGCGCTCACATGCGCGGCGCCGTTCGCGTGGGCCGATCGCGAAGGCGATCGCGGCGAGCGACGCGGACAGCAGGATGTGCAAGAGCCCCGCGGCGAAACGCCCCGTGAGGGGCCGCGCGCCGTCCAGCCGCGTGAAACGCACAAGGCGCCTGCCAGATCGGCCGAAACACCACGACAGCGCAAGGTATCATCGGGCGAGGGCCACCCGGCACCTGCCCCGGGACCACAACCCGTTCTGCCACGCGAAGCACGTCGTCCTGGACCACCGCCTCATCCCGGTTACGTACTCGACAAGCGCTACGGTCACAACCATTACTACCCACCGCGCGGATATGCTGTGCCAGTGCTGCCGCGCGACTACCGGGTTGTCCACTATCACGGCTCGCCCTACTACTACCATTCCGGCATCTGGTACCGGCCTTATGGCTCGCGCTTCGTGGTGGTCGTTCCCCCGTTCGGCATCGTCGTGCCGATACTGCCGCCTTTCTACACGACGATCTGGTGGGGCGGCATTCCTTATTACTACGCCGGCGGCGTCTACTACACATGGTACCCGGACTATCTCAGCAAGAGGCGGTGGTATCCGATGAACTCTATATCTATCCGAAGAAGGGCCAGAGCGAGAAACAGCAGGCGCTCGACCGTTATGAATGCCACCGCTGGTCATCGAGCCAGACCGGCTTCGATCCTACCCAGCCGGGCGGCGGCGTATCGGAGACGCAGAACGCTGCCAAGCGATCTGACTACCGGCGCGCCATGACGGCCTGTCTCGAGGCGCGCGGCTACAGCGTGCAGTAATACCGCACGTACACATCACGCCCAGGAGGCGTCGCTCATGAAAACGCTCGCGAAGATGATTCTGGCCCTGACGGCGCTCACCGCCACCAGCACGTGGGCCGACGGCAAGTTCGACGTTGGCGTTGGCTTCGAGCACTTCCGCTGGCGCGAGTACGACAGCGCCGGCACCCAGCTGCTTGAGGAAAAGGGACCGCGCTTCGTGATGCACGGACACTACGAGGACTGGCAGCCGAGTGGCGCGGTGTTCGGCGGACAGGCCGACCTCTACTTCGGCAGCGTCGATTACGATGGCCAGACGCAAAGCGGCACACCGGTGCAAACCGATACTGACTATTCTGGCGTGCGCCTCGAAGGCGGGGGCGGCTATCTCTGGCCGGTCGGCAACCATGGCATCGGAATTATCGGCTCGGTCGGCTTCGATAGCTGGATACGAAGCCTGCAAGATTCACGCACGAGCACCGGGACGTTCGTGTATGGCTACGACGAGGATTGGTATACATTCTATGCGCGGCTCGCCGCGGCCTGGAACTATCGGGATAGCGTCTGGCAACACCGTCTGCGCGCAGGACTGAAATACCCGTTCTATACCGAGAACCGAGTTCCCGACTTTGGAGTCACGCTGGAACCAAAGGCAGGAACGTCTTACTTCATAAACTGGGAAACACACTGGACCATTTCCCCGAATGTCGCGTTGGGCGTAGCGCTCTACCATGAATACACGCGCTACAAGGAGTCTGATCCGGAGCCGTCATATGTCGGCCTCGTCTATCAGCCCGAAAGCCGTCAGTGGGTAAGTGGTGCACGCTTCCAAATGTCGTTCTAGCGGCGGCGACCTAGCTCTTCACCCACCAAATCGAACGGTTGTTGACCGGTACTGGCTCGTCGCCGGCGAGCACGAACCCGTTGCGCTCCGCCAGCGCATTCACCGCCTCGAAGTCGCGCACCCCCGAGGCCGGGTCGCGCGCCTTGAGCCAGCGATCAAATTCTTCGTTGCTCGACTCGAGCGGACGCATGGCGTAACGGTACGCGCCATAAACGTAAATTACTCCGCCCGGTGGCAATATCTGTCCGGCACCTTCGAACAGCCGCTCGACACCTGTCCACGCGACAATGTGTACGGTGTTGATGCATACGACTGCCTGCACGGAACCGACTGGCCATCCATCTTGCAGTAGGTCGAGAACCAGCGGAGGCCTGAGATTCGGCAAGGTTGCGTCCGCGGCCCACGCCCGGATGCTCGGCAGGTTCTCCTCGAGATCCGTCGGTTGCCAGCTCAAGTGCGGCAGGTGCTTCGCAAAGTAGGCGGCGTGCTGACCGGTTCCGCTGCCGACCTCAAGCACCGTCCCCTCTCTCGGCAATAACATGCGCAACGCGGCAAGGATGACGTCCTTGTTGGTATCGACAGAGGATGCAGTCCGCTTGACCATGTTTCACCGGAGAGCCTGGGTTGTCCTATCGCGCGCGCTCGATGTCCAGGCGATGCGCCTTGCGTCCGCCCCGCTCTGTCCGCTCCTCTGCCGCCTGATGTCCGAGCAGCACGCGGGCAAAGGCAACTTGCCGGCGCACCAGCTCGCGCGCGCCGCGGCGCAGTTCCTCGCTGTGCTTCATGTGCTCGACGTTGCGCTCCATGTCCTCGGCCGACCAGCCGCGCGAGTGGGCGATATAGGGAAACTGCGGGAACATGAAACCCAGTTCGGAGAAGAACCCGAGCAGGTGACCCGCCACGTCCTGAACGTTGTCCTGGCCGCCGACGATGATGAATCCCGCCACCTTATTTCGAATCAGCACGTTATCCTTGATGGTGATCTGGTTCTGCACGCAGTTGAGCCGCTCGGCCATGCGGTAGTAGAGAGCGCTCGATGCGCCCCAGCGAATCGGGGTGGCGACGAGCACCACATCCGCCCAGTGCACCAGCATTTCATAAACCTTCTCCATCTCGTCCTCGGAATCCATCTGCGTGATGGAACAAGGCCAGGTGCAGGCCCGTGCGCTCTTTGAGTAGTAGCCCTCGCAGTTGCGGATTTGCAGGTCATCGAGTCGCAACAGCTTTGTTTCGCACTCGAGCGCCGTGCCGGCGTGCTGCAGTGCGACGTCAAGCAGTCCTTCCGAGCCCGAATAACGTGGGTGATCGCGGTCCATATGTGTGGTCGAAATACCCGCGACGCGGATCGGACCCTCCTCGCGGCGAATGGGCCGCGTGAGCGGATGTGGCGGATGGGGTTTCTTGCGCCGTGGCGTACGTGGCGCCAGGTCGACGTAAAGGTCGCCCGCCTCAACGCGCACTGCATGGCTCGGCACCGCATCATCTTCGTACCCCGGTTCACCGAGACCTGTTCGGCAATGAAATTTCCAGTGGTGCCACGGACAAACCACGTATTCGCCATCAAGATGTCCCTGTCCGAGCGGCCCGCCCGCGTGGTTGCAAACACCTGAGATCGCGCCAAGCTCTCCGTCCTGCCAGGTAATGACAAGTGGCAATCCGTCGGCCACAACCTCTGTCACTGCTGCCTGCTGAAATTGCTCCACTCGACCCAGCCTGTGCCAACCTGTATTGCTCATGCGGTCTCCTCTCTCGTGCCCTTTTTGCAACGCGGAACCATTATAAGTACACACACGCCGACCGGTTCTGCCTATCAGGCCTAGCAACCTGACGGGCGTGCGCCCGGCGCCCACCATATAATCTGATCGAGCGAACTGGAGAACCCGGTGAGCGAACCCAAATACACTCCCGCGCAACCGGGTCCTTCTTGCCCGCGTTGCGGCGCCGCGCGCAGCAAGCGTCTGATTTACGGCCTTGTCGACTACGAGCTGTTGCTCGAACTTGGCCCGATGGAACCGAACTTTGAGCTTGGCTGGATGTCGGAGCCAAGGTGGGGCTGGCAGTGCGGCCAGTGCGGGCACCAGTGGGGCAATCCACCGCAAGCCTGAGTCGCAAAGCGCGGTGGGGCAGTTGCCCTGTCGACACAGTTGCACACAGGACCAGGATTCGGCACGGGGCTTGGGGGCTGAATCTCCCAAAACCGCCGCCAGTGGGCGCTTTTAGGCAGCATTTACGGCCCAAATCGCCGGGTAGGGCCAGGTTTGTGGTAAGGTGCGCCCTTGATATCTGCCGCGGCGCACACGTTCCGGCATCGAGCCTGTGGGCGCCTCCTCCGCGAGCAGCAACCCCGGTCGGCGCCTGACGCCAGCAGTCGCGGCTGACTTGCTGCGGAGCCTCCGAGCTCCCCCGTTTAACGCCGGCGTGATGACGCCGCCCAACCGTATTACTGAGGCCAATCATGCGAAAGATGTACGTTGGCAATCTCGCGCCCGAAACGCGCAGGGGATTTGGTTTCGTCGAGATGGAAGGTCACGAAGCGCGTGCCGCGATTGCCGCGCTGAATGGCGCCGAGCTCAATGGCCGGCAGATCAAGGTTAACGAGGAACGCCCGCGTGACAAGCGCGCCGGGGGAAGACGCTAATGCCTAAGACCGTTGCAAGTGATTTCGTGCGCCCGCGTCGATATGCGCTGGCTCGTGTTGAAAAGACCGATCCACCGGACGGCGGCACCGGCCGCTGGTATCGCTACGTGCTCGATAATGGCCGCGCGACAATCACCGGGCTGCGATGCGGTTCGGTGAAAGAAGTCACGGACTACGCCACCCAATACGCCGAGCAGCTCAACACCCGCAGCATTACCGGCCAGTCCACTTGGTCGCCGCGCGGCCGTAAGCCCGCTGCCAGCAAGCCCGCCACTGGCTAGGCCTGCACCCCGGTACCGGCGTTTCTCGCCGGCCAAATGCGAAGTGCAAAAAAAAGACCCCGCGCGGTGGCGGGGTCTTCTGTTCAAATCTGCTAACGCAGTGTCTGAACCTTAGGCCGGCTGAACGTTCGCTGCCGACGGGCCCTTCGGACCCTGCTCGATGTTAAACGTCACCTTCTGACCTTCGGCCAGGGACTTGAAGCCCGTTCCGACGATCGCGCTGTGATGCACGAACACATCCTTGCCGCCGTCGCTCGGGGTGATGAAGCCAAAGCCCTTCGCGTCGTTGAACCACTTGACTGTACCAGTAGCCATTCGAAAAACACCTCTATCTGTTAAGTTGCGATAAATTGCAGCTCGTTCCTGAAAGCAAATTGCGGGAGTAGCTTCCAAAACAACAGGAGGGGAACTTCCGTTAATGACCACGAGGAATGCACTGCAATGGCGAAACTATACACGAACCGGATTCAATAGCTACTATTTTTCGCCTGTTCGGCCCGGTCGTCTTGCTCCCTGGGTCGGC
>Ga0111166_1121_pt1 | contig 9291 bp, 6 predicted proteins | sample DeeMarSeWOR28_12_FD_80267 | JGI IMG/M metagenome (GOLD analysis project Ga0111166, IMG submission 80267) | Thiotrichales bacterium SG8_50
CGCAACGCCGTCAACAGCGCCAGTCTGGCACCGCCGCTGGCGAGATCGTGTTTTGGCTCGCTATCAGAACCGTCCCGATTCAGAGGTCGGGCAGGCGCTCGTTCGACTGGTTGTTACCGGGGTGCTGGCGACCTACCCGACAATTACCATACTCAGCGGCGGCCACCCGGAATGGTGGTCATGGCTGCCCTGGGCGATATTCTTCGCCGCCTTTTCGACAGGGATTCTGGTGTGGATTGGTATCGATCCGGGCATCTCTCACCTGCGTCGCGTCACGGCGATGGTGGTCGATATTTCGATGGCGACGTTTGGATTAATAGTCTGGGGTGAGCTCGCCAGTCCGCTGGTGCTCGTATATTACTGGGTCACCCTGGCTTTCGGCGCACGTTATGGGGCGCGCTACCTGCTTGGATCCATGCTGCTAAGTATAGCGGGATTTAGTCTCGTGCTTGTGGTCAGTCCGTTTTGGCAAACTTTGCCAGTCGCACTCGGTGCAGGACTGCTTGTCGGTCTCGGCACTATACCGTTATACATTCTGCAACTTCTCAACCAGCTTACGCGCGCGCTTAAGGCCGCCGAATCTGCCAATCGGGCAAAAAGTAATTTCCTGGCGACGATGAGCCACGAATTTCGTACCCCGCTTCAGGCCATCATCGGCATGATACAACTGCTGCTCGACACACGACTAAATGAAAAGCAGAGGAACTACGGTAAGACTGTTGTTGACGCTGCCGAAAACCTCGTCACCCTCCTGAATGACATTCTGGATATCACCAAGATCGAGGCCGGGAAGTTGGCCTTGTCACCAACGGACTTTGATCTTCATGCAACCATCAACAATACCGGTGCACTGCTTGGTGTTACCGCGACCAGTAAGGGTCTTCGTCTACTGATCCATATCGACCCCAATACCCCGTTCTTGCTGCATGGGGATGAACAGCGACTGCGCCAGATACTCATCAATCTCGTTGGTAACGCAATCAAGTTTACCGACGCTGGTCACATTGAAATTCGTGTCAGCCTCGAGAGCACGGACAACGATATCGCATGGATTGCCTTCTCGGTTTCGGACACCGGTGCCGGCATACCAAAAGAAGCACAAGCACATATTTTCGAGAGATTTGAACAGGTAGACCGATCTATTACCCGAACTCACGGCGGCACCGGTCTGGGCCTCGCGATTTCGAATGACCTGGTTGATGCGATGGGCGGCAAGTTGTCGCTTTCCAGCGAGCCGGATGTCGGCTCCACCTTCAGTTTCAGTCTGCCGTTCAATCGCCAGGACATTGCTGAAGCGATGACGCCATTAAAAGGCAATGCGCTTGTGGTATCGCGCGACATTCGAATGATCGAGCAGCTAGACGGGTGGCTGACGGGATGGGGTTTGGGATTGCGGACTCTTGACGACATCAGTGCACTCTCCATTGCCGACATCATCGGTGCGGGTGATTACACTGCAGTTGTCGTGGACGAGAAGTCCGTGTCTGACGTACGGGAGTTCGCCTATGCGGTTGGTCGAATGGACTCTGCTTCGCGCCAATGCGTCGTGCTGATCCGACGCGGGAGTCTTCCCGCGACGGCATCATTGCTGGAGGCAGGACTTCCCACCGCCCTCACACTGCCCCTGGACAAGCGACAGGTTTTCAACAGCGTTCATGCCGCACAAGCGGATCATCGGGCAACCACCGCTACCGGTGTCGTGCCACTGACCCGAATCGTGCCGCCGGACACGAAGAAACTGTCCCTTTCAATACTTGTTGCCGACGACACCTTCGTCAATCGCGAAATTATGGCAGAGGTGTTTCGGCGAGCGGGACATAAAGTCTTCCTCTGTAACAATGGCGAGGAGGCGCTGGATGCGTTAACCGAGCATGATTTTGATCTTACGATCGTGGATTATCATATGCCCGGCCTGTCAGGTGTTGAGGTGGTGCAGGCGTTTCGCGCCATGGATCCATTAGGAGAAAAGATGCCTTTTATTCTGATGACTGCCGATGCCACCGCACAGGCACAACAGGTTTGCCGTGACGTGGGGTTTGATCTGATGCTGGTCAAGCCTGTCAGGCCGCACCAAATGCTAGAGGCCGTCGATCGCATCATCGATCGCAAGTCTTCTGGCGCACCTTTCGAGCGAAGAAAATCAGTACGTGAACCAACCGACAGTGCACTTGATTACGCGCTACTGGCCAGCCTTCCGTTTGACGCCGAAACTGTCAATCAGTACATCGACGAATTCATCAAAACTACGCCAGCCCTGCTTAACGAGACTGAGGTTTTGCGTCGCGAAGGCAAGTTCGATGCTGTTCGCGATAATGTGCACAAAATACACAACATCGCCGGCCATCTCGGCGCGGCCGAACTCGCGCGAGCATGCGGGATGCTGGAGAACATGTCTCCCAGCGTCCTCGCGACCGAGGATGGCGCCGGTAACGTGCGCCGCCTTCGGGAACTCTTTAATCGAGCTTGCGATGCGCTGATGGCTTATCAACGTTCCTCGGCCAATTAATCTCGTGACTCCGATTGTGGGTCGATTAGTTTATGGCGCTGTCGTTTGAGAATTCGCTCCATCAGTTTTAGTTCGCGCTCGGACAACGTCAGGGCCGCATCGACCCAGTAATGGACCGTTGCCAACAGGTCCTCATACCGAACCGGGTTAACCTGACCACGTACCAATCGAACGGCTTCTCGCGCATGACGCTTTCGGTCGGAATCACGAAGGATATCGAGCAGCGCATGATGCCCTTCGCCGGGTTCGGCCAGGACATCAATCAACCCCCGCTCATGGAATTCTTCGGCAGTGAAGTACTTGCCTGAGAGGAATATCTTTTGCGCCTCGCCCATCGATATCCGCTGGGACATGTAGTGAAGTGCACCCATACCGCTGAATAATCCAAAAGTGGTCTCCGGGAATCCGAGCTGTACGCCGCGCTCGGCAACGACCAGATTCGACGCAAGTGCCATCTCCAGTCCTCCGCCCTGGGCAGTCCCTTCTAGCAATGTGATCGAGGTAGCCGGCAGGTCCAGTGCGCGTGACCAGTTATAAATCAATTCAACACATTCCGTCGCGTATCGGGTGATGCCCTCCCGGTCCTGTGCGCGGATCGCGTCGACAAAGAGAGACAGATCGCCGCCCAGCGAGAAGACGCCTGGCCACTCGGAACTGATCACCAGGTTTTTCCAATTACTCGTGCCCTGCTCCGCAAGGTCGTGACGGATCAATGCTCTCGCGTCGTCGGCTGCCTGTCTCAGCGACGATAGAAGTCCAGGCGTGAAACTTGGTAGTGGTTGTGGTCTAGCCGAAAAAAACAAGGTGCCAAGGTTGGGGTCGCCGTAAGTGGCACCTTCCGGGTACCGCAATATGACTTCGCCCGAGGGTTGGACGCGCGGTGGGGTTGGATTTTGGTTAGGGTTGGCGCTGAGGTCTTGCACGGGGGTCATTTCCATTTCTCCTGGTTAAATTAATCGTGTCGACACCCCCTGCCGTTTTTGACGACGCTCCTTTTTTCTCACTCCTCCAATCAAATCAGCGGTGTGTCGTCGCCTCCCAATTGAAAAAAGAAAGCGCTAGTTAGTCAACTATTCTTTTCTCGTACAAACACACTTTAACTGTGCTATTGGTCTCTGTTGGAGGAGGTTCAGGATCGTATATTCGTTTTTTTACGCTCTAAATACTCGCAGTTTCACTGCGTTGCGCCCGCTGCATCCCGGCTCCTCATTGCTTATCGTCTGTGCAGGCAACCCGCGGTCCAGTTCGTCTTTGAGTGATTCCACTCTTTAGATCCTGTTGCTGGCTACCTCGGCCAGAATGCCTTCAAAGGAACCCGGCGGATGCCTTTTTTTTAGCGATTGGTTACTATTTTGCCATGAGCAACGTTACTGCAGATGTCCCCCACAAAAACGCACGACAGGTTATGGACTTTTGCGCTCTGACCAAAATTACCGCATTTTTTGCGCACGCCATGCGATGAGGCGACGCGTTGTTGTTACCGGCTTTGGCGCGATCACACCACTCGGTTTATCCGCGGAAGAAAGCTGGCAATCGCTGCTTGATAAAAAGAGCGGCGTCTCCGCTCTGTCTAACATCGACACCAGCGATCTAGTCGTCAACTTTGGCGGCGAAGTCAGCTCTTTCGAGGCCGCCAACTATATCGACAGAAAGGTGGCTCGGCGCGTCGGTCGCATGATCCAGCTTGGACTATCTGCTAGCAATGCAGCGCTAAGTCACTCGGGTCTCGTGATTGACGAGGATAACGCGCCGCGGATCGGGATTAATATAGGATCGGCAATCGGCGGTGTGGAACACCTTGAAAAAGGAATACATCTGATTTGGGAAAAAGGCGGGAAGGCACGTTCCCCTTTTCATGTCGCCGGCACCATCATCAACATGATCGCCGGGATGTTTTCCCTGGAGCACAACATCAAGGGACCGATACTCGCCATGTCCACCGGCGCGACCACCGGTATCCATACTCTCGGTCAGGCCGCACGACTGATTGAGTATGGAGATGCCGATGTGATGATCGCCGGCGCCGCCGAAGCGCCCCTTGATCGCGCCATCATAATATCCCTGGATCGTGCCCGCGTCCTGAGCCGTCGATCAGAAGACCCCGTAACAGCCAGTCGACCGTTTGATCTGGATCGTGACGGCATGGTCATCTCCGAAGGCAGTGGCATATTAGTGTTGGAGGAATTGGATCATGCACGCAAGCGAGGGGCCGCTATCTATGCGGAAATCGCAGGCTATGCGGCCACAGCCGACGCCTACGATCGTCTGCGGCCACAGCCCGATGGTGAGGGTGTGTCCCGCGCAATGGTCTCCGCGCTCAAATTCGCCAGGACGAACGTTGATGCTGTGCACCACATCATGGCGTACGGCGCTGCTACCGCATTAGGAGATCGTGCCGAAGCAGCGGGTATTGGTCGCGTGTTTGGATGTAACGCTAATGCACCGCTTGTATCCTGTGTGAAGTCGTTGACGGGCAACCTGGTCGGCGCGTCGGGAAGCGTTGAGGCAATCTTTGCTGCACTATCCCTGGAGCGACAGGTGGTGGTGCCGTCGTTCAACCTTGACAATCCGGATCCCGATTGCCGGCTAACCTACTCTCCTGATACCGCCACTGAAATGTCGATCGAAAACGTATTGTTGAACGCATTCAGTATCGGCGGACCAAATGCCACCCTTGTATTAAAGCGCTTTTGTTGAGGACTTTTCGATCTTTATTGATTGCAACAGATGGTATACTTTGACATAACAGTTTTTTAGAAAATCAAGCAATATTAGAAACTGCTTATAAGGATACAACTGCTATGGGATCTCCGGTCACTCTCGTACGCTCTGAACACCGTGGCACTTTGGTGCTGGTTTGGCGTAATGGCGCGCAGCGCGCAGCAATCTCGGCTTCGTTGAAAGCGGCTAATTTTTCGGTGCTTGACACAGACAGTGGCAATCAGGCCCTGGACTGGCTGGAGATTGATCCTTCGCCATTTATCGTGGTTGACGAAACACTTGCCGACATGAGTGGAGTTCACCTGGTGAAATTGCTTGAGACGATATGGGCATACTCGGCTCAGCGCCCAGACTGTCGCATCGTGCTTGCGAGCAGCAATGAAAGCACGGACGCAGAGATTAGCGGAACTGTACCAACCCATCCTATCTCTAAGCCTGCTAGTGGCGCCGACGTAGCTGCTACCGTGTCTGAAATCACTAACGCCTGCCTATAGCTTCTGACTAAGCGGTATCGTGATCATTAGTCTGGTGCCGCCCCCTCTACTGGACTGAAGCGTCATCTGTCCCCCTAAACTGCGTACACGCTCACGCGTACCCCGGATACCGAATCCTTCCTGTGTTTGATCAGTGTTAAAACCGCCTCCGTCATCGTACACGTGAATCTCTAGCTGGCGGTTTGATTTATTGGCTATGGCGATTTCGATTGTCTTTGCATCAGCGTGTCGCAAGGCATTAGTTACACCCTCAATGACAATGCGAAAAACGGCTATCTCGTCATCGTCCGATAGCGAGACGGTATGGTCCGGGTAAGTCGAGTGAATAATGGTGCCCGGAAAGGTCTCTTGCAGTCTTGTTATTCTCTCTTTTATGGCGCCAATCAATCCAAGGGTTTCGATCGTTTCCGGCATCAAGCGATGCATGATATTGCGTATTTTCTGGTCAACATCTTCAACAAGCTGCGTGTTTATTTTCACTGCCTGGGCCGCTTTTTCGTTAAGAGATGCGTTGCTCAGTGCGCGACTTGCGAGATGACACTGTTGTCGCATCCCGACAACATCTTGGCCAATCATATCGTGTAACTCTTGCGCGAGATTGCGTCGCTCGACCTCCTCAACATTCATGGTTCGGTGAAGCAATTCGCGGTTCTCACTGAGTATTCTTGCCTCGCGCCGCGTAAACCGATAGGTGTAGTAGGGAACCACGATCAGTAGGAATAAGAGCATTACGTATATCTCGTGACTTTTGTATGGCCACATTGGTTCCGAGTACATAATATAAGTGACTGAGGCAACGGCGAGTATCTGTGCGTATATGAGATAGCGCGTGCCATACCGGAAAGCGTAGCCAGTCATATTCCACGCGTAAATCGCAAGCATTTTACCGCCGTATGGGCCACAAACGACACAGGCAAAACCTGTTCCGGCAATATCCAGGGCCACATTCAACGCACGGCGCGGATGATGAACTCGCGGTGCGTACATTACATGGGCGACCGTGCCGATGCAGTAGGCATACCAAGCAACGATTATATAAGTATGTATATCCTTGTGTTCGACGAAGCCGTTCGCGGTGAGATACAAGAGATAGGCCAACACCGTCGAGCTTAATACGATACGCAACAACCCTTGCTCAAGTTCGCCACCAGGCAGCGCGCGAGCCAGTTGAATTCGTTGTTTTATATTTAGCATGTAATTCATTGTTGTGAAGTTGGTGCCAGGGCTTACTTCTCGCTTGCCATGGCGGTCATGCTGGCCCACTGTTCCTGGACGACCGCCATCTCGTCTTCCGAAAGAATGCTCGTGATCGATTGACCGTGGTTAAACAGGTATCGCAACACGACAACCATGTCGATGAACGTCTCACGATCGACCATCATCATGTTTTGCAGGTCCATCTTGTAGATGTTGCCCTTCCACAGGGAGAGCAGGTAATTGGCGCAGACATAAGAGCCGCTCGGTTCGCGGGTGGCGTGGGTGTACAGACGCGCGATCGCTTCCAGTGGATCGGTAGGATCCATCGGCTCGAATAGTTCCATTACCCATTGATAGGCGGCGAGCTCTGTGGTGGCCTGTCGCCTGTTGGTTTTACCGTTGACCGTTGCCGTCGCGAGATAACTGACTGGCCCGTTCTCATTTTTTTCGATTATAAAACTACCTTGCATTTGAGCACCTTCAATGAACCCTGTTCAGCGATAATACCGTAAATACTGGTACTATTTACCCAATGGTTGTCGAGTCCTCAACGATTACACCGCGGCGTTTCCGGGTCGCCTTTCCGGGGGATGTCCCGAAATACTGGGCCAATGGCAGCCCGTTCTTAACCGCGATACTCAACACCTACACCCTGCTGGTACCGGATAACGAGCTTTACTACATGCGCACCCTGAAAAAAGCGATGGGTCGCATCGAGGATCCGGCGTTGAAACAGGATGTATTGGCTTTCGTTCGGCAGGAGGGTGAACACGGCATGGCGCACCGGCGCTACTGGGACAATCTGCGGGCCCAGGGGTACCGGATCGATGGTTTCGTGAAGGCCGTGGGCTTTATGCTTTACCGCGTGATCGAACCCGCCCTGCCCCACCGGCTCCACCTCGCCATTGTTGCTGCCATTGAGCACTTTAACGCGACTCTCGGTCACCTGTTTCTGAAAAAGGACGTCCTGCGCGACAGCGACCCGCGCATGAAACTCATGATGACCTGGCATCTGGCCGAGGAAATTGAGCATAAGTCGGTGAGTGTGGATGCACTCCGCGCGGCGGGTATCGGAGAGTTCCTCCGGATCTTCACGATGCTGCTGGTCTGGCCACTGCTGTGCGTGACATTTGCCCTGGGTACGTTCTATTTATTGGCACAGGATGGCGAGCTGTTTCGCTGGCGCAGCCTTCGCGATATGTGGCGACATTTAGTCGTGAGGGACGGGATGTTGTGGGGAACTTTCGTGTTAATGGGCCGTTATTGCGTCCCGGGATTTCATCCGGGACAAATCGAGGACTACGATCTGGCGGCAGCGGTATTTCACGGGGAGTTCGCCGCCCGGGAGCGGTTGCCGCAGGAAGGCAACGATTAACCGGTGTTACGCGGTCTGGCTGGTTTTCGAGTGTATCCGTTCATCGGCATAGCGATCATGGATCTCCAGGATTTTCCTCCGGTCAGCAAAAAACGCGTCGACACACTCGGGATCAAAGTGTTTCTTGCGCTCGGAACGAATGTAATCCTCGGCCACCTGGAAACTCCACGCTTTCTTGTAAGGCCGCTCTGAAGTCAACGCGTCAAAACAATCCCCGACCGCAATGATGCGCGCCGCCTTGGGAATTTCCTTGCCGCGCAGGCCTTCGGGGTAACCGCTGCCATTCCATTTTTCGTGGTGGGATTTGGCGATGACCGCGCCGAGCTGCATTTCTTCCCAGTCTTCGCTCACGTAGCGCAATAAGTCATAGCCTTCCATGCAGTGCGATTTCATGACTTCCCATTCCTCGGGCGTATGTTTCCCGGGCTTGAGCAGGACGGCTTCGGGGATCACCAGTTTGCCTACGTCGTGCAAGGGTGCGGCATTTTCAATTAATCGACATTCACCTTCGACCATGCTGAGATTCTCGGCGACAATGCGACTGTATTTCGCCATGCGCACAAGGTGTTGGCCGGTCTCGTTATCGCGTTTCTCTGCAAGTCGGGCAAGCACCATGTAGCCGTCTTTACTCCGCTTCTGCACCTCAATGCCCTTCTTCACCACCCTGCCTTCAAGGAATTTCGCGCGATCCATGAGCATGACCTGTTGTTCGCGTAGCGTCAGCAGGTTGGTAATGCGCACCTGGACCTCGAGCGCGTCCACCGGCTTGACGAGAAAATCTGTCGCGCCGGCCTTTAGGGCCTCAATGCGCACTGACCGGTCATCGATCGAGGTAATCATGCACACCGGCACCTGTCGGCAATTCGGCAGCGCACGGAACGCCTGAATGAGCTCGATACCGTCCATCGCCGGCATGCGGTAGTCGGTGCAAAGGAGATCGGGAGTGACCTGGTCGAGCGCCAGTAGTGCCTCGGGCGCATTGCGAAAGCGCCTTACAA